>OUWB011207557.1_pt1 | contig 13107 bp, 8 predicted proteins | sample 1779821 | NCBI WGS metagenome assembly OUWB01 (sample SAMEA3914806, study PRJEB12502) | metagenome | biome: forest; material: soil | place: Canada | collected 2011-08-03 | depth 0.1 m
GGGGCTCGAGATCGTCGCCGCGGGCAAGTCGAGCGAGTATGACCTCGTCTTCGACCAAGCCACCGGCTACGTGACGCAACTCGATCAGCGCTTTCTCGCGCCGGAACTGGCCGATCTGATGACGCTCGGCGATGACGTGCCCGCCACGCTCGCGGCGCGTCGCGAGGCCTTGCGCGGACGCAAGACATCGGCGACGGCCGACTATTGCGAAATGAGCGTCGTCTCGACCAGCACGGGTCTCGTGCCCGACGTGGAGCTGCTGCACTATCCGGTTGCGCGCGTCACGGAACTCGCCGACATCTATGCGCTGCGTGAGGATGGGGGCTTGCTGTCGCGCGGCGGCGCGATCGACGTGTTCAATATGCTGCGCCGCCCGGACGAGGCCAGCTTCGCCGGTGGTGTATTCGTCGTCGTTCGCACGCATGACGCGCCCACCTGGGCGCTCCTCGCGCAGAAAGGACACGTGGTAAGCCGGAACGGGCGCTACGCGTGTCTCTATCTGCCATATCACTTTATGGGCGTCGAGACGCCCGTCACGCTGTTCGACGCCGTGCTGAACGGCAGGCCGTCCGGCGGCGCGAATCCGAGCCAATGCGTGGCGCTCGCGGGACGGGCCACCGTGGCCCTGACGGCCGGCACCGTGCTGCACATGGGTGGCCACCACCACGATGTAACCGGTGTCCAGGCCGTCCTGCTCGATCGCAAGGACGCGCCTGCGGACGTCGCGCCGCTCTATCTGGCCGCGCACGCGACGCTGGCGCGCAACGTCGCGGCGGGCGCGCTGCTGACGATAGACGACCTCAAGGGCATAGATACAGACCTGCTCGCCGCATGGCGCGAAGGCTGCGCCTGACGTCGGTCGCGGGCGCCGGAACACAAAATTCACAACAATACATATATCAAGGAGACTTCATGAAGGGAGAAGTTGCGACTATCGCGATGGCCGTGATGGCCATCGTCGTATTGATCATCCTCATTGTGCGTGTGAGGCTCAATCCGTTCCTTGCGCTCATGGTGTCAGCCATGGGACTCGGATTGGCCGCGGGCGTCACGCCCGAGCACGTGATCGACAGCTTCGCGAAGGGGTTTGGCGGCGCGCTCGCGGGCACCGGTCCAGTGGTCGGTCTCGGCGCCGTGCTCGGCGGCATCCTGATCGGCACGGGCGGCGCGGACCGCATTGCCAATGCGTTTGTCGGCAATCGGCCACTCTGGCTCGCGCCATGGACGATCTGTGCAGCGGCCTTGTTGATCGGCATGCCGCATCTTTTCGATGTCAGCTTCATCATGCTGGCGCCGCTCGTGTATACGATCGCGAGGCGTACCGGTAGCCATCTGCTGTACATCGGCTTGCCGGTCGCGGCGGGCCTGTACGTCTCGCACGGCCTGCTGCCGCCGCATCCCGCCCCCACGCTGGCCGTTACCACCTATCATGCAAATACTGGCCTCACATTGCTCTACGGCCTGACTATCGCGATTCCGAGCGCCATTCTCTGCGGGCCGCTGTTCACCATGCTGGCCCGGCCTTTCTTCGGCCCCGCGCCCGACCTCTCCGCCGGTCCCGGCGGCACGCGCGGTACGGACACACAGGAATCCAGCGCGTCGCTACCGTTATCGGTGCTATGTCTGCTGATTCCGCCCGGCCTGATGCTGACCGGCACGCTCGGCATGGGTCATTCGGTCAAGGGCAGCGCCGAGTTCGTCGTGTTCCAGGCGTTGAACAACCCGATTCTCTCGCTGCTCGTCGCTGCAGTATTCGCATACCTGACTCTCGGTGTGCGCGGCGGCCATTCGCTCACGGACATTCAAAAGATGATCAGCAAGGGCATCGTACCGCTTAGCCCCATCCTGCTCATCCTCGGCGCAGGCGGTGGCTTCAGGGAGATGCTCACGTCCATCCACCTCGATGCGATCATCGTGCAGCACTCCGCGCACTGGTCAGTGAGTCCGCTTCTGCTTGCATGGGCAATTGCGGCGCTACTGCGCATTTGCGTGGGCTCAGCCACGGTCGCGACGGCGGCGGCGAGCGGTATCGCCGCGCCGCTGTTGCTGTCACATCCCGGCTTATCGCCGGAGTTGATGGCACTCGCGACGGCATCGGGTGCAGTGATGCTCTCGCACGTCAACGACTCCGGCTTCTGGATGTTCAAGGAGTACTTCCAGTTGACAATTGCCCAGACGTTGCGAACCTGGACGCTGATGCTTTCCCTGCAGTCGCTGGTTGGTCTGGCCGGCGTCATGCTGCTCAGCAGATTCATCGGCTAATATGGCGGAGGCCGTGTCCCGGCGGCCAACTCGATCCTCCAAACCTGTCGAGCGTGGGCGCCGCGATCGCGATCCGGCACGCGGAGATTGAGTTGGCCCTCGCGTCGACCGTGTGACAGGCCGCCCCAGCCGCGGCCTGGTCGATCGCGCTCAGGTCTGCGTGCCGAGTCCGCCAACTTTCGCGTCGCGCCGCTCGGTCTCGAGCGGTCGATTGGGCTGCATCGTGAACGACAGCGCAATGCCAAGCGCCATCAGCGCCATCGATACGATGAACGGCAAATTCCAGTTTCCGGTGCGGTCTATCATCCATCCGCCCACCACCGGGCTGATGATCGCCGCCAGCGCCGAGCCCGTGTTCATGAGACCGCTCGCGATGCCCGCGTGCTTCGGCGCGATGTCCATGGGAACGGACCACATCGGACCGATAGTCATCTCGTTGAAGAAGAATCCGCTGCTCAAGCACACTGCCGCAAGCGTGATCGAGATGTTGGATACGAACATGATCGGTGCAAGCGAGCACAACGTGAGCAGCATGCAAACGGCGACCATCGTGTTGCGCGCCAGGCGCAGATTTCCGCTCTTACGCAAAATCCGGTCGGTGATCGACCCGCCGAGCCAGTCACCGAGCACACCCGAAAAGAATACACCGGACGCAAACAACGCCGACTTGCCTAGCTGCATGTGGTAGTTATGCAGGAAGTATTGCGGGATCCAGCCGAGAAACAGCCACAACACCCAACCATAGCAAAAGTAGACCGCGGTGACAGGCGCGATGCGCGCGACCAAGAGCCCCCATGGAGTGGGCGCGCGCTCCTTGGAGCCCGAGTACGAAGCCAGCTTGGCGCATTCGCCATCGGTAATGCGCGGGTGCTCGCGCGGATCGTCGCGAAAGTACCAAATCCAGACCAGCGCCCACAGCAAGCTTACGATACCGGTGATGATGAACGCACCGCGCCAGCTCGTCGCGACCATCAGCCACACAATCAAGGGCGGCGCGATAGCGTTGCCGATGCGTGAGGCGGCATGCGTCGTGCCTTGCGCGAAGCCCCGCTTATCGGCAGGCATCCAGTTCGACATTGCGCGCGTGGCAGCGGGAAAGGTCGCGCCTTCGCCGAGTCCGAGCAGCAGGCGGGCGGCCAACATCGAGGCAAAACCACCGGCAAGCCCCGTCAGGATGGTCCCGCCGGCCCACACGATACCGCACACGGCAAGTGTGCGGCGCGGCCCGAAACGGTCACCGATCCAACCGCCGATGACCTGGAAAACAAGGTATGGATAAGCGAACGCGGAAAACACCAGACCGATCTGGGTATGCGAGAGGTGCAACTCCGCGCCGAACTGACTGGCCGCGGTACTGACGTTGACACGATCAATGTAGGTAATGCCATACATGACGCAAAGCAGCAATAACACACGCATCGTAGCTCGACGAAACATCATCGTCTCCTTATCATAGTCACGAACTTGCACAGGACGCTCGAAGGCGTCCGCGGTAAACCGGGGTCAGGATTTACTCAGGGCGGATTCGGCTTGCCGGGCTCATTGCCGGCATAGGAGATCGAGGGATGTTGCGCTTGTACAATGAATTCATGACTTGTCTCCGTTAGGCGGATCGTGTCGTCCGCTTGTATATGAAAAATATTTTTTTACTCTTCCCGAAGCGCGTCAGCCAGCACGCGCGCCACGTGCACCGCCTCGGTCTGCGCGCCATCGGCAATCTGGTGACGGCAACTGGTACCGTCCGCCACGATCACCGCATCGCGCGCCTGGCGTACAGCCGGCAATAGCGATAGCTCCGCCATCGCCATCGATGCGCCGTAATGCTCCGCTTCGTAACCGAAACTCCCCGCCATGCCGCAGCACGACGACTCGATCATCGACACCTCGAGTTGTGGAATCCAGCCGAGCACGGTCCGTACGGAGCCCATGACATCGAATGCCTTCTGATGGCAATGCCCGTGCACGAGCGCCTTGGAGCACGCTAGCGGCTTGAGCGCAAGCGTCAACCGTTGCGCCGCTTTCTCGCGCACGAGAAATTCTTCGAACAGATACGAGGCCTTCGAGAGACGCATCGCTTCGTCGCCATAGCCGTAAGCGAGAAACTCGTCGCGCAAGGAAAGCAGACAGGACGGTTCGAGACCGACGATGGACACGCCACGCTCCACATACGGGAGCAACGCGTCGAGCGTGCGCTTCGCTTCGGCCTTCGCTTCCTCGACGCGTCCTGCCGCGAGAAACGTGCGCCCGCAGCACAACGGCCGCTCATTCGGTTTAACGTTCAGTCGCACCGTGTAGCCGGCGGCCTCGAGGACACGGCGTGCTGCGCGGGCATTCTCAGGCTCGACATAGTTATTGAACGTGTCGACGAACAATAGCACTTCCTTGTTCGCATCCACAGAGCCACCAATGGGCGCATCATCGGACGCAACCCGCGGCGTCGAGCTCGACAGAAACGACTGCGTGAAACGTGGAAACGAGCGCTCGGACGCAAGGCCCAGGCGGCTTTTTAGCCACTTCGCCACGCGTGGCATTTTCTCGATCGCACCGATCAACCAGGGAGCACGGCTCGCATACGGCGCATAGCGCGGCAAAAAGGCGACGAGCCGTTCGCGTAGGCGCATCCCATGACGCGCGTTCCATGCGGCACGCGCCTCGATCTTGACCCGGGCCATATCGACGCCCGTCGGACAGTCGCGCTTACATCCCTTGCACGACACGCAGAGATCCAGCACGTCCTTGACATCCTGCCCCGCCAATCCGTCCTCACCGAGCTGACCGGACAGCGCAAGCCGCAAGGTATTCGCCCTACCGCGCGTGACGTGTTGCTCGTCTTTCGTGACACGGTAACTCGGACACATCGTGCCGGCATCGAACTTGCGGCAATGGCCGTTGTTATTGCACATCTCGACGGCCTTGGCGAGGCCGCCGCTCAGGTCACCACCGGAACCGGCGGGGCTTTCCTCGCCGGTCAGCGGATCGCGCGTTATATTCCAGGCCGACCAGTCGAGCTGCGTCGTCAGCTCGCGCTCTCGATACCCGGGCGCAAATCGGAAGTTGGCCGCCACATCCATCTTCGGCGGATTGACGATGCGATCGGGGCTCATCCGATTGTCGGGATCGAAGAGCGCTTTGATTTCGCGAAAGGCCTGGTTGATGCGCGGGCCGTATTGCCAGGAGATCCATTCACCGCGGCAAAGGCCATCCCCGTGCTCGCCCGAGTACGCGCCCTTGTATTCGCGAACCATGGCGGCCGCCTCCTCCGCGATCGCGCGCATCTTCAGCGCACCGTCGCGGCGCATATCGAGAATCGGCCTGACGTGCAGCGTGCCGACGCTGGCATGCGCATACCAGGTGCCTTCGGTCCCGTGCTTGTGAAATACGTCGGTCAAGCGGCTCGTGTACTCGGCAAGATGTTCGAGCGGCACGGCGCAATCCTCGATAAACGATACCGGCTTGCCGTCGCCTTTCATGCTCATCATGATGTTCAGACCGGCCTTGCGCACCTCCCACAAGGCCTTTTGCCGCGCGGCATCCGACATTTCGACCACCGAGCCGGGCAAGCCGAGATCGCCCATCAACTCGACCAGTCGCGCAAGCTTGGCAAGCTGCGCACCGTGGTCGGCACCCGCGAACTCGACCAGCAGCACCGCCTGCGGGGAACCGACAAGTGCGCTCTCGATAACAGGCTTGAACGCGGGGTTCGACATCGACAGGGCTATCATCGTGCGGTCTACGAGCTCGACTGCGACTGGACCGAGTTTCACGATGTGCTGAGTCATGTCCATCGCGTCGTGGAACGTCGGGAAGTTCACGACACCGAGAACTTTATGTGCCGGCAGCGGCGCAAGCTTCAGTACCAGTTGCCGGCTGAACGCAAGCGTCCCTTCCGAGCCGACCAGCAGATTGGCAAGGTTGGGCTCTCCGTCGCTATACGCGAGCGGGCTTTGACAGTCGAACAAATCGAGGTTGTAGCCCGCGACACGCCGCAATACCTTCGGCATGTGTTCGTGCAGCGCGTCGCGCTCACGCAGCGCAATACCTTGCACGCCTTCGACGATAAGATGGGTGCGCGTGTCAGTCGGCATCGTCGAGAGTGCGCCGAAACGTGTCTCGTGACCATCGGCGAGCACGGCGTCGATCGCCTCGACGTTGTGCACCATGATCCCGTATTCCATCGAACGCGAGCCGCACGAATTGTTGCCCGCCATGCCGCCGATCGTGCATTGCGCACTGGTCGACACGTCCACGGGAAACCACAGGCCGTGCGGCTTTAACCACGCGTTCAAATGATCCAGCACCAGGCCGGGTTCGACCGTCACCGTGCGCGCGGCAGGATCGAAATGCACGATCTGATTCAGCCACTTGCTCGTATCGATGACGAGCGCCTCGCCGACGGTCTGGCCGCACTGGCTCGTGCCGGCCCCACGCGCGAGCACCGCCGTCCGGCTGTCGCGCGCGATGTCGAGCGCGAGACGCAAATCGGCTGCATCTTTCGGTACCACCACACCGAGCGGCATGATCTGGTAGATCGATGCGTCGGTCGCATATCGACCGCGCGCGGCGCGGTCGAACAGCACGTCACCTCTCAATTCCTTCGATAGCCGCGTGGCGAGCGGCGTAAGCGCCGCTCGCGCCGATGCGGGCATCAGGCGAACCGGTTGAACGAGTCCTGATGAAGGTGAATTAGGCATCGTGTCGATACCGGGGCGGGTCAGGAAAGGGTTACTTGAACAGGAGCCAGCCCTTCGATGATGCCCTTGGCCACACCCGTTCCAGTCGGAAAATGTATCCCTGTGTACGAACCGCAGGTGAGTACCGTGCCCTTCGAAAGCGTGAGGCCGCGCGAGACGCAGTGATTGACGGCCCAGCTCAACAAGCGGCGCGGGTCGCCCGCGGGATTCGCTGGCGGCGTTCTTTCGCTAATGGATGCCCCATCGAACGTGAAGCTTATCGCCGGTGCAACGAACGGATAGGCGCTATCGTAAGCGGTACCCTCGCCCACGATCAACGCGCCGTTATTTTGCAGATCGGCAAGCTGCCATAGCTTCGGTACATTCGGCCAGTCGCGAAAGCGGGTCGCGGTCACTTCGATGGCCGCATGCACGGTATCGATCGCCTGGAGCACCACATCATCAGCATAGGGGCCGGTGCGCGCATCGAAACTGCGACCCAGCACGAACGCGATTTCCAGCTCGAGGCCGGGTTTGATGAATGCGCCGCGCGCAAGCGTCGCGCCGCTACGATGCACGGCGGTGGCCGGCAGCGGTGCGCCTTGTATCAGGCCCGCCGGTAACTGCAGGCCGATCTTCCAGCCGCCTGCGGTGGTGTCCATCGCCTGCAATGTGGCGTCCTGCACGGCGTACGCTTCGTCCATGCTGGCCAGCTCGATATCGGCCGGCACCGCGGCGAGGCCAGCGCCGCTTGCGCGGGCCTCGGCGAAAATGCGCGCGGCACGCTCGACGCGTGCCGACGAAACTACCGACGCCGTCATGCCGCCACCTTCAACACGGGCTTTGCGACATGATGGGTCAGGTACTCCATCGCCGCGACAACGCCGCTGCCTGCCAGCTTGACGCCCGCGAGCTTCAAGCCCATTTCGCAGCCCGAAAGCGTCGCCATGAGCGTGAGATCGTTGCACTCACCGAGATGGCCGATGCGGAACATACGGCCCTTCAATTTGCCCAGACCGGTTCCAAGCGACATGTCGAAGTGCTCGTAGATCACTTTGCGCACGGCGTCCGCATCGACGCCTTCGGGCGTCATCACGCCCGTAAGCACCGGCGAGTAAACCGCGGGATCCGCACACTGAATGTCGAGGCCCCATGCCGTGACGGCCGCGCGGCATGCCGCGGCAAGTCGCTGATGGCGGGCGAACACGTTATCCAGTCCTTCCTCCAGAATCATGTCAAGCGCTTCGGACAAGGCGTACAGCAGGTTCGTGCTCGGCGTGTACGGCCAGTAGCCCTGTTTGTTCATCTCGATGATTTCGGACCAGCCCCAAAATGCGCGCGGCAGCTTGGCGCTTTGACTGGCCTTGATTGCCTTCGGCGAAACCGCATTGAAACTGATCCCGGGCGGCAGCATCAAGCCCTTTTGCGATCCGGAAACGGTAACATCGACGCCCCACTCGTCATGGCGGTAATCGGCCGAGGCAAGGCCGGAGATCGTATCAACCAGCAACAGCGCCGGGTGGCCGGCCGCGTCGATTGCGCGCCGCACGCCTGCGATATCGGAAGTCACGCCCGTCGAGGTTTCGTTATGCACGACGCAGACAGCCTTGATCACGTGCCCCGTATCGGCGCGCAAGCGCGCTTCGATCATGTCCGGCTGCACGCCGCGCCGCCAGCCTTCTATGCCCGGCAGGCCGAGAAATTCGGGCGCGAGGCCGAGATTTTCCGCCATCTTTTTCCAGAGCGTCGCGAAGTGACCGGTTTCATACATCAGAACAGTGTCGCCGGGGCTCAAGGTATTGCACAGGGCCGCCTCCCACGCGCCGGTACCCGAAGCGGGGTAGATCACGACCGGCTGTGTCGTCTTGAAGATTTTCTTGATTCCGTCCAGCACCTTCAGCCCGAGCGCCCCGAATTCGGGCCCGCGATGATCGATGGTGGGATAACTCATTGCCCGCAAGAGCCGATCGGGCACCGGACTCGGTCCGGGAATCTGCAGGAAGTGGCGTCCAGCTGGATGGAAGTCGAGCTTAAGCATAGGTATGTCCCTCGTTTGCATTTTGCATGCAAAATACTTTACGCGATATAGACATATAATAAAAGAAAAAATTCTAGGGATAATCCCGACCCTGATGCCTATACAGTGAATGCGAGCGGCAGGTAGAATTGCCCCCCGATAACGCCCATAGGGAAGCTGAATGCAAAATGCAGATATTCTGAGCAACCAGGCCGCGCCCTTGTTGCCCAAGGTCGAGCGGCAGCGGCTGCACGACACAGTCGTCGACCATCTGCGCACGTTCATCGTCGAAGGCTCGCTGGCACCCGGGATGAAATTGAACGAGCGTGAGCTATGCGAACGCCTAGGCATTTCGCGCACACCATTGCGCGAAGCACTCAAGGTGCTGGCTGTCGAGGGTCTCGTCGACCTGTTGCCAAATCGAGGCGCGTCAGTGTCGCAGATCGGCGAGGTAGAGATTCGCGAAATGTTCGAGCTGTTGAGCGGACTAGAAGCGTTTTCCGGCGAACTTGCGTGCGAGCGCATTACAGCGTTGGAGATAGCCGAAATCAAGGCGCTCCACTACGAAATGCTGGCCTGCCGCGCCCAGAACGATCTGTCAGGATACTACGTACGTAATCAGGCCATACACGACCGCATCAACGAGGCGGCGCGCAATACCGCGTTGCGTCAGGTTTATGTCACGATGAACCGGCGCTTGCAAGCGTTGCGGTTTCGTTCGAATTTCCAGTCCTCGAAATGGGACAGTGCCATCCACGACCACGAGGATATGATACTGGCGCTCGAAGCGCGCGACGGGAGGAAACTGGCAGCCATCTTGCGCGCGCATCTGCTCGCGAAGCGCGACGCCGTGCTCGCGCAAGTATCGTTGGCGCGAGGCGTATCGCGCACCGGAAGCTGAGCGGCACCGCACTATGGGAAAAATCCATGTCTCTTGGACCATTCATGCACTGATCCGTAAGTCATCGAAAGCCGTGTCGAGTGCGATCGGACGATGGCGCAGAAATCCTTGCGCATAGTCGATCCCGATTTCGCGCAATAGCGTCTCGACGCACTCGGTCTCGACAAACTCCGCGATCGTCTTCTTGCCGGTCAGTTTCGAGATTTCGTGGATACATCGCACAGTGGCCTGATCGACCCGGTCATCATTCAGATGCCGAATGAACTGACCGTCTATCTTCAGATAGTCGACCGGCAGATTTTTCAGATAACCGAAGGATGAAACACCGCTACCAAAATCGTCCAGTGCAAAGCGCACGCCATAGGTACGCAGGGATTCGAAAAACAGTTTCGCATCGACCATATTCGTAATGGCCGCGGTTTCCGTGATCTCGAAGCACAGCTTGTGATGGTCGAAGTCGAAGGTCTCGATCAATGCCAGCACATAGTGATGAAAGTCGCGGTCCGCGATCGACAGCCCGGACAGGTTGACCGCCACCGTTCCGATATGCGACATCTCGGCAGAGTGCGCCGCCATCCACTCAAAGATCTTGAGCACGACCCACCGGTCGATGCGCGACACCATATGGAAACGCTCCGCGGCGGGAAGAAACGCGCCAGGCGGAATCAGTTGGCCATCGTCGTCCACCATTCTCAATAGAATTTCACCGTGCACGCCGGCGGCGTCATGAACTAGCGGCATGATTTTCTGCCAGTGCAGAACGAACTGCTCCTTATCCAATGCCTCCTCGATACGGCGCACCCATTGCATATCCGAACGATGGGACTCGATCACTGCGTCGTCCGCGAAATACGTATGCACACGGTTGCGCCCGGCCACCTTGGCCGCATAGCAGGCACTGTCGGCCGCCCGCAGCAAGGGCGCCGTTGTCGGCCAACGCTGATCCACCGGGACCAGCCCTATGCTGGCACCAATATGCAGGCGATGGATACCCAACTGGAAACGAAATGCATCGACTTCTCGACAGATTTGCTGCGCAAGGTCTTGCGCCTTTTGGATGGAGCAGTGCGCGACAATCAGGCCAAACTCATCTCCACCCAGGCGGGCGAAGGTATCGTCCTTGCGGACAACCCGCCCGATAATGCCCACGATCTGCTTGAGCAGCCTGTCTCCGGCGGCATGCCCACCCGCGTCGTTGACCAGCTTGAACTGGTCCAGATCGACATACATCAAGGCGTATTGCGCCATACCCTTATGGGCGGAAACCAGCGCTAGCTGCAATCGGCGCTCGAATTCGTCCCGATTGATGAGACCTGTCAGGGCATCGTGTGTCGCACGGTACGTCATTTCGCGATTCAGGCGGCGCTGCTCCGAGACGTCACGAAACACCAGCACACTTCCTAACGTCTCACCGTCATGGTCCTGGATCGGTGCGGCAGAATGTTCGATGAAATATTCGTGGCAATCGCGACCGATCAGCACCGTGTTACCCTCCATGTCGACCACCTTTTCACCGACCAGACATGCCTCGACCGGACTTCCGGCCCACAAGCGAGTCGCACCTTCGACGATACGGAATACCACGGTAGACGGCATGCCACGCGCTGCAGCGGTAGTCCATCCTGTCAGTTTTTCGGCGACAGGATTAAGGTATTCGACTCGACCACGCGCATCCGTCGTGATCACACCATCACCGATCGAATGCAGCGTCACGCGCAATCGCTCGATCTGCTGATCCAGCTCGGCTTGCACGCGTTTGCGATCGGTCACATCCTCGGCCACCGTCAGCGTACGCAAAGGCATTCCGTCCCGGTCACGCTCGACAAGAGATGACACCACGATGTCTATCACAGTACCGTCTTTACGCACCGCCTGGTACTCGACGTCTTTATTATGGCCGACTCGAAATAACTCCGGGATGTTCGTCTCCGTGGCACGGACACGCGATTCAGGCGTCAGAAAATCGGTCACCAAGCGGCCAATCACCTCATCGCGCGCATAACCCAAAGTTGCCAACCAGACATCGCTGACGTGCAGCAGACGCCCTTGTGTATCGATCGAATGCAACATCGCCGGCGTGGCTTCGTAGAGCATCAGAAAGCGCTGCCGCTCGCTGATATCGCATGTATATTGCTTCGACGCCGACGGCTGATTTCTAAACGAAAGCGAATCTCGATCCATCATCTTCATTACATGAGTTCCTGTTCGGCAGGACCCCTCACCTACTACGGCATTGCTATAGCGAAAAGGCGGCGATGCTATTCACGTCTATCCGATACTTGCCCCAGTTTCTCGAGGATGGTATTGGTTAGTTCTAGCAGTGCCGAGTGATACTCGGCGGACAAAGCCACATCGTCCATCAGCCCCATGGCCCCTTCAATACCTTGTCGAAATGACCGGGTAATCTCGACGCACTGTGACGCGCCGAGGTGCGGCATGACAGCGTGAAGAAAGGTGCCCAAAACCATGGCCCTTGCGCCAAGAATATCTACCGTCTTCCTGTGAGAGACCGCGACTTTGTTAAGCTTGTCCGCCAGCCCGTCAGTGTTATGCAATTTCTAACCTCGTTCAGAATGTCTGCCAGTCTGCAGTCGCGACGGATTTCGTGGTTGACTTTACCGACCCTGCACGAGGGAGCCTGCGGTCTTTCTGTTCCGATAGGCGTGGTTCGCTCTGTGTCTTCCCTTGGGGTGCGAATACTTTCCGGTTGTCGACCTTGAAAAACGCGACTGCTTCGCGCAGGCTTTGGGCCTGCTGCGACAACGACTGCGACGCCGCCGAACCTTCTTCCACCAGAGCGGAATTCTGTTGCGTCACTTGGTCCATCTGACTGACCGCTTGGTTCACCTGCTCGATACCCGTGCTCTGCTCTTGCGATGCCGACGAGATTTCGGCCACGATGTCGGTGACGCGCTTCACGGACTCGACGATCTCCTTGATGGTGCTGCCGGCCTCCTCCACAAGCCGCGAACCGACGTCCACCCGATCCACCGAATTGCCGATCAGATCCTTGATTTCCTTGGCGGCATTGGCACTGCGTTGGGCGAGCGTACGCACCTCACCGGCCACGACGGCAAATCCCCGTCCTTGTTCGCCGGCTCGAGCCGCCTCGACCGCCGCGTTCAGCGCGAGAATGTTGGTCTGGAACGCGATGCCCTCGATCACCGTGATGATCTCCGACATTTTGGCCGAAAAGCTGGAGATCTCATGCATGGTGTCGACCACGCGTCCGACCACATCGCCACCGCGCTGCGCGA
>OUWB010001165.1_pt2 | contig 13103 bp, 8 predicted proteins | sample 1779821 | NCBI WGS metagenome assembly OUWB01 (sample SAMEA3914806, study PRJEB12502) | metagenome | biome: forest; material: soil | place: Canada | collected 2011-08-03 | depth 0.1 m
ACGGCGAAATACTTCTGGTGCGTGCGCATCGAGGTCTTGATGACTTCGGGCGGCAGGGTCAGGAAGCGCGGATCCATGTCGCCCAGCAAGGGCACCGGGAATTCATTGAGGCCGGCGACCTCTTCGAGCAGGCCCGGGTCCTCGATCAGCTCGCAACCGGCTTCAGCACAGACGGCTTTCGCTTTCTCAAGAATGAGTTTTTGCCGATCCAGATGATCCAGGATGACAGAATTTTCCGCCAAGAGCTTCTGATAGCTGGTGAAATCGTTAGCGGTGAGCGGCTGGCCGGAACCCAGGAAGCGATGCCCCTCGGTCAGGTTCGACGCGGTCAGGCCTTCCAGTTCGAACGGAATGACGGCGCCGTCGAAGACGAACAGGATGCGCTTCAAGGGCCGCACCCAGCGGAAGCTCGACGTGCCCGAGCGCATCGACTTCGGCCACGGGAAGCTCAGAATGACTTCGCGCAGCATCGGCCCCAGCACGTCGGCGGTCTTGACGCCGGGCTTTTCGATACGCGCCATATAGACGCCGTTCTCGACGGTCAAAGCGTCCTGGGTCAGGCCGACCTTGCGCAGGAAGCCGTCAAGCGCCTGAGGCGGGGCGCCTTCGCGCGGGCCCTTGACCTCTTCGCTGACGGCCATGGTTTCCGCCGGCAGGCCGTCGACGACCAGGGCCAGACGGCGCGGACCGACAAAACCCTGGATGCGCTCGAAGCTCAGGCCGGACGCCGTCAACTTGCCGCCCATCAGGCGTTCGAAGTCGCGTGCCGCCTGCAACTGCATGCGGGCGGGGATTTCCTCGGAGAACAGTTCAATCAGCAACTGAGGCATCACAAGGCCTTTCGCGGCTGGGAAGAGACGCCGGCCTCTTCCTGGCGCGCCCATTCCTGGGCGCAGGCCTTGCACAGGTCGCGGATGCGGCCGATGTAGGATTGCCGCTCGGCCACCGCGATGGCGCCACGCGCGTCCATCAGGTTGAACAGGTGCGACGCCTTCAGCACGTGGTCATATGCCGGCAGGACCAGCGGATAGCCCAGCGAATTCGGCGCATTGAGAATGCGCGTGACATTGGCTTCCATGTCCTCGAACTGGCGCTTCAAGGTCGGCACGTCGGAGGCCTCGAAATTGAACGCCGAGAACTGGCGTTCCTGCTCGCGGAAAACCTCGCCATAGGTGGTGCCGGCCTTGTTGAACGTCAGGTCGTAGACATTGTCGACGTTCTGCACGTACATGGCCAGCCGCTCGAGCCCATAGGTCAACTCACCCGAAACCACGTCGACCTCGATGCCGCCGACTCCTTGGAAATAGGTGTACTGCGTCACTTCCATGCCGTCGCACCACACTTCCCAGCCCAGGCCCCAGGCGCCGACGGTCGGGTTTTCCCAGTCGTCTTCGACGAAGCGGATGTCGTGCAGGTGCGGGTCGAGGCCGATGGCCTTGAGCGAACCGAGATACAGTTCCTGAAGGTTTTCCGGATTGGGCTTCAGTATGACCTGGTACTGGTAATAGTGCTGCAGCCGGTTGGGATTTTCGGCGTAGCGGCCGTCGACCGGGCGGCGCGACGGCTGAACATAGGCGGCCTTCCACGGCTTGCGGCCCAGCGCGCGCAGGACCGTCGCCGGATGCAGCGTACCGGCGCCGACCTCGAGATCGTAGGGCTGAAGAATGGCGCAGCCCTGTTCGGACCAGTAGGCGTGGAGGGTCAGGATCAAATCCTGAAACGACAAGACGCTTTTTTGGGGCTCTTGTGACGACATCGAGCGATAATATCCCCGTAAATTTCGGACCTTCATAGAGGTGTCGCCAAGGCCTCGCAAGCCAAAAGCCTGGGAATACCTGATAGAATCGGCTTTGCTGATCCGGCACGCTTACGGAGGTCCCGATTGTCCGAACGCCGCAAATCGTCCGAGGTCGTCAAAGCCCTGCAAAAGCCGGCGTCGTGGCTGTTGCTGGGGCTCGGCTTTTCGGCCGGCCTGCCCTTCCTGCTGGTCGGCTCGACGCTCGGCATGTGGATGCGCCAGGCCGGCGCGTCGTTGACCGTGATCAGCCTCTTTTCCGGTATCTCGCTGTGGTACGGCGCCAAGGTGTTGTGGGCGCCGTTCATGGACAAGCTACGCCTGCCCCTGCTCTATCGCTGGCTCGGCCAAAGACGCTCCTACATGCTGCTGTCGCAACTGTTGATCGCGACCGGTCTTCTGCTGATGGCGATCGCCGGACCCAAGGCGCATCTTGGCGCCTTTCTCGCCGCCGGGCTGTTGGTGGCCTTCGCCGCGGCGTCGCAGGAGATCGCCATCGACGCCTGGCGCGTCGAGGAGACGACGACCGAGGCCGACCAGGCGTTGAACCCCAGCCTCTACAGTTTCGGCTATCGCACCGGCAATCTGGTGACCGCGTCCTTTGCCCTGGTCCTGGCCGACACGATCGGCTGGTCCGGATCCTATGCGGTCATGGCCGCATGCATGATCATAGGCGTCCTCGCGACCTTCGCCGCCCCGCGCACCGCCATCGAATTGCGCGAGCGGCCGGCGCGCACCGTTCGGCAACTATTGATCGATCCGTTTCAAAGCTTTGTCCGCGAACACGCCGGCGCGGCATTCGTCATCCTGGCCTTCATCGCGCTCTATCGCCTGCCCGACTATGTGCTCGGGCCCGTGGTCGGATCGATGTACCTAGACACCGGCCTGTCCAACACGGCGGTGGCGGCGTTGCGTGGGTCGGCCGGCTCGGTCGCCTCCTATGCCGGCATCGCGCTGGGCGGCGGCTGCGTCCTGTGGCTGGGGCTTGAGCGCGCCCTGTGGCTGGGCGCGGCGACGACCGTCATCAGCAAGCTGGGCTTTGCCTGGATGTCCACGGCGCATGGTAACCTTGCCGTGTTCACCACCGTGCTGATCGGCGACGACCTGTCCAACGGCATCGCCGAAACCGCGATTATCGCCTTCATGACGCGCATGACCGGACGCGACTTCACCCTTACCCACTACGCCCTGATGTATTCGGTGATGGCCTTTACCGGCAAGGTGCTGAAGATGTTTTCCGGCCAGTTTATCGACGCCTTGACGCCGCACATGGGCCTCTACTTCGCCTATGCCGCCTTCTTTGCCGGCTGCGCCGCGCTCGGCCTGCCGGCGCTCGCGTTATTGTGGTCGGTCGCGCGAAAAGGCGTGTTTGCCACTGCCAAAAACAGGTGTACCCTCACGCCATAGCACATATGGCAGATGCAGGGTGTGCCCCATGAAAACCATCACCAACACGTTTATCCGCATCGCCGACGACAGTCCGGCGCAGCAAGGGCTCGTCCCGAAGATCAAGGACGGCGCCGAGCCCAGCCTGGCGCGGCGGCACTACGACCTGTTGATCAACCATCCCTACGAGTACGATATCGACAGCTTCAACTTCGAGATCTTCTGCCAGAAGAACCATATCGATGAGGCCGATCGCGACAGCCACCGCGAGGCGTTTTTCAGCAAGGGCCACCCGTGCATGCGCGCCTCGCCCTTGACCAAGACCCATGGCTGGGGCGCGCACTATAACAGCTCGGGAAAGATCGCTATTTACCCCGTTGATTCCGTTGCTTATCGTAAATTTCTAAACGACTCCGACAACAACGTCGAGATGGCCATGCGCAGTGCGCGGCCCGGAAAAACCGGTTCAGCCCAGCCGGCACGGGGCCACCCAAGCCGCCGGCCACATCCGCTGGAGCCGGTGACCTAGGGCGCGGGCATCGGCATCGGTCGCGCACAGGGCAAAACACGTCGCCCCCGAGCCCGACATGCGGGCAAATAGCGTCTCCGGCTGGGCGGCCAGGGCGGCCAGGACCTCGCTGATGACCGGCTGCAGCGCCACGGCCGGCGCCTGGAGGTCGTTACGTGTCGTGGCCAGACGTTTCGTTAATTGTTCAATATTGACAATATCTTCCGCCATGGCGTCGAGGGCCGAGTAATGCCCCAGATCGTCGAAGCCTTGATAGACCGCTTGGGTCGAACATTCGACGCCGGGATTGATCAGCACCGCCGGCGCGGACGGCAGGGAGGCCGGCGTCAGCCGCTCGCCATAGCCCTCCGCCAGGGCCGGCCGCGCCCACAGACACATCACCCCGTCGGCGCCCGTTTTGGCGGCGATGCCCGACAGGGCGTCGTCACTCATCGACGGCGCATAGGCCTCGCGCAGCAAGTGAAGGACCGCGCCGGCATCGGCGCTGCCGCCGCCCAGCCCGGAGGCGACCGGCAGGTTCTTGACGAGATGGATGTCGTGGCGGCCGACGCGCCGGCCGCTCGCCGCCTCGAAGGCGCGAACCGCCTTCAAGATCAGGTTGCCCTCGCCCGCGTCCAAACCGCTCGAAAAAGGGCCGGACAGGCTTAAGCGCGGACTTAAGTTAACAAATGAATCGTTTGTTTCGACAAGAGAAACCTCGTCACCTATATCAGCGAACACCACCAGGCTTTGCAGCGGGTGATAGCCGCGCGCATCGGGCGCGGCGACGTGCAGATAGAGATTGACCTTGCCGCGGGCGCGCCAGGTCCGCGTCCCCGGCGTCACGGCTTTTTGGCGGTCGCGCCGTCGTTGAACGCCGTCGCCTGAGGCTGCGCCTTGTCGTGGGCAAGGGCGGCCAGGGCGGCGGTATTGGCGTCGATCTTTTCGCGCACGCTGGCCAGTTCGCGCCGGGTCGCCTTGAGCGACAGCACGCGCGACCATTCGTAGCCGGCCTCGACATTGCGGCCCAGCGCCTTGTAGACGTCGCCCAGATGGTCGTTGACCTCGGCGTCCGACGGGTCGAGTTGCACCGCCTCCTCGATGAAGCCCAGGGCTTCGGGGTAATTGCCGAGCTTGTAATAGCCCCAGCCCAGGCTGTCGACGACGGCGCCCGACTTGGGCTCCAGTTGCAGGGCGCGGCGGACCATGTCCATGCCTTCCTGGACATGAAGTCCACGGTTGATCCAGCCGTAGCCAAGGAAGTTCAGCACTTCCGGACGATCGGGTGCCAGGGCCTGTGCCTTTTTGATGGCCGCTTCGGCCTGCGGCCACTGGTCCAAGCTGTCATAGATCATGGCCTGCAGAAAGCGCGCCTGCCAGGTGAAGTCGGCGTCGCCGGCGCGCTTGATGCGCCCGTCGAGCACGGCTAAGGCATCGTCGTCCTTGTCCTGGGCGTGCAGGATGTCGGCCTTTTCGATGACGAAGCTGAGCGCGTCCGGCTGGCGCGCCAGCACCTGGTCGACCAGGTTCAGCGCGTCGGGCAATTCGTCGCGGGCCCGCATCGCCCAGACGCGGCGCAGGGTGGCTTCGGAATAATAGGGCGAGTCCGGCGTCACGGCGGCCCAGGCGGCGTCGGCGGCGTCGTTGTTCTTCAGCTCTTCCTCGATCTGGCCCAGGAAGATGCGCGCGCGTTCGGGCGCCGGGTCGAGATAGAGCGACAGGCGTACATTGGCCAGGGCCATTTCGGTGTCGTTGCCGCTGAAATACAGCGTCGCCGACAGGAAAAGCGCCTGGGCGATGCTCTGCTTCAGGTCCGGCAAGGGCGGCGGCGCGGCCTTGGGATTATTGAGACGATCGAGCGCCTGCTGGCTCGACGGATCGGCCGCCTGTTGGCTGATCGCCGTCCAGATCGCCTTGGCCTCGTCGCGGCGGCCTTGGCGCTCCAGGAAGTTGGCGTAGTCGGGCCCGAAGATGACGGCGGCGGCGCCCGGCTGATACAGCACCTTGTAATCGGCTTCGGCGGCGTCGGGATGGCCCTTGATCTCGTTCAGGCGCGCGCGGTCGAGCTTGATCAGGAAGCTCATCAAGCGGTCGCCCTCGGCCGTGCCCGGCGCGCTGTCGGCCGAGTCATCCAGCGCCTTGTCCCATTGGCCGTTCAGCGCCTGAACGTAGGGCCTGATCATCTGGGCGCTGCGCTCATTGCCGTCGGTCTTCAGCACCGTGTCGAGTTCGCGCTCGGCCAGCGGGTCATGACCTTCGCGGACGGCGCGCACGGCGCCGATCAGATGGACCATCAGTTGCGAGGTCGACGTCGTGCCGGCGCCCGGACCGAGGTCGGCGGCCTGATCGATGTCGCCGTTCAGGATGCTGATCAGAAAGGCTTTTTGCCGCAGATCGGCATTGCTGGGGTCATAGGCGACGGCCGCGCCCATGCGCAGCGACGCCGTGGCGACGTCACCCTGGGTCATGGCGAAACGGCCGACCAGATAGTTGCGATAGGCGCCGCGATAATCGGCGGCCGGTGCGGTCCCGGCCGAGGCTGGAGACGCGGCGGCCTTCTTGGCGGCCGTTGCCTGGGCGCCGGAGGCCGCGGTCAAGGCGAGGCATACGGCGGCCAAGGCTGACATGGTGGAGCCGACGCGGCCCGAATAACGACTGAACACTGTGACTCCTGCCTTGGACACGCCCGGGTGTCCCATTTGGGGAAGACTATCGGGTTTGCGCCCGTACTTCAACATATGTGCACAACCAGGGCCAAGAACTCTGATCCATGATCGTGTCGACGGTTTGGCGCGAAATTTCAAATCCGCCGCGAAGCGGCCGTGTCTTGAAGAATTGGCCACGGAAAACACGGAAAAACACGGAAACGGAGTTCGGCGAAGCCACTTCAAGGCAACTCCGATTGCCTGAGCCGCTCCTCGTTGATGAAGCGCTCCGCGCGGCGCCGAATAGACCCGAAGTCCGTGTTTTTCCGTGTTTTCCGTGGCCGATTCTTACTTTTACTTGGCTACATATTCGGATAGTTCGGGCCGCCGCCGCCTTCGGGCGTGGTCCAGACGATATTGTTCGTCGGATCCTTGATGTCGCACGTCTTGCAGTGGACGCAGTTCTGCGCGTTGATCTGGAAGCGCGGCTTGCCGGTATCGAGCCCCACGACCTCATAGACCCCCGCCGGGCAATAGCGCTGGGCCGGCTCGGCATATTTCGGCAGGTTGATGTCGATCGGGATGCGCGGATCCTTGAGCTTCAGGTGGATCGGCTGGTTTTCCTCGTGATTGGTGTTGGAAATGAACACCGAGGACAGCTTGTCGAAAGTCAGGACCCCGTCATATTTCGGATAGCTGATGGGCTTGCACTCGGCCGCCGGCTTCAGCGAATGGGCATCGGACTTGCCGTGCTTGAGGCTGCCGGTGCCGGTCATCAGGCTGAAGCCGTGCAACAGGTTGGTCGCGGTCATCTCAAGGCCGCCGATCACCGTGCCGAGCCCCGTGCCGAAGCGGCTCAGGATCGGCTTGACGTTGCGCACAAGCTTGAGCTCCTTGGCAACGTCGGAATGATCGTAGGCGGCCTGGTAGGCCTCGAGCACCCGCGAAGCGTCGCCGGAGCGGATCGCCTTATAGGCCGCGTCGGCCGCCAGAATGCCGGTCTTCATGGCGTTGTGCGAGCCCTTGATACGCGGCACATTGACGAAGCCGGCCGAGCAGCCGATCAGCGCCCCGCCCGGAAACACCAGGCGCGGCACCGACTGGAAGCCGCCTTCATTGATGGCGCGCGCGCCATAAGACACGCGCGTGCCGCCCTCGAGATGCTCGCGGACGACCGGATGCAGCTTCAGACGCTGGAACTCGTCATAGGGCGACAGGTAAGGGTTCTGGTAGTTGAGATGGACGACGAAGCCGATGGCCACATAGTCGTCGCCGAAATGATAGAGGAACGACCCGCCGCCAGTCTTGTCGTCGAGCGGCCAGCCGAGCGTATGCTGAACCAGGCCCGGACGATGTTTGTCGTGCGGGATCTTCCACAATTCCTTGAGGCCGATGCCGTATTTCTGCACGTCCGACTTGGCGTCGAGCTCGAACTTTTTGATGACCAGCTGGCTCAGCGAGCCGCGCGCGCCTTCCGCCAGGAAGGTGTATTTGGCGCGCAGTTCGAGGCCCGGCTGGTAATCGGGCTTCGGCTTGCCGTCGCGGTCGATGCCGAAGACGCCGGCGACGACACCGGCGACCGAGCCGTCGTCATTATACAGCACTTCGGAGCAGGCCATGCCGGGATAGATCTCGACGCCCAGGCCCTCCGCCTGTTCGGCCAGCCAGCGGCAGAGATTGCCGAGACTGGCGATATAGCAACCGTGATTGTCCATATAGCCGGGCTTGGGCAGGACCGAAATATCCATCGAGCCCTGGGGCCCGAGATAGATGAACTTGTCCTTGGTGACCGGGGTTTCCAGCGGCGCGCCCCCATCTTCAGGCTTCGTGTCTCTCCAATTGGGGAACAGCTTGGCGAGGCCGGACGGGTCGATCACAGCACCGGATAAGATGTGCGCGCCGATTTCAGAGCCCTTTTCCAGCACGGCGACGGTGATCTCCGATCCGTCCTTCGCCGCCTGCTGCTTCAAGCGGATCGCCGCCGCCAGTCCCGCCGGTCCGCCGCCGACGATCACCACGTCGTAGTCCATCGAGTCCCGCACCACCTCGGTTTCGGCCATCCACGCTCTCCTTTTATGCGGCCCTAGCGAGGCCGGATTTTTTGTGGCACAAGCGCCGGATGTCCCCCGCCGATGATCTGTATAAAGAGATTGAAAGCTATCTTGGCTTTCTGATCGACCACGGCCTGGACGACGCCTATGAGGCGGACCCTATTAATCGGACTCTCGCCGAAAATAAATCGACATTTCAACGTACCGCTGCGTCACCGGCGCAAAAAGGCGTGACAGGTGTGGCCGCGGTCGCCGCGCCGTCGCAATTGCGCCCCGCGGCCATGGCGCATCTCGATGCCGCGGCCTTGTTGAGCGAAGCGAAACACAGGGCCAGCGCGGCGCGGACGCTCGACGAGCTTTATGCGGCGATCGACAGCTTCGAGACCCTGCCCGTGCGCCACGAAGGCGGCCGGGCGATGGTGCGCGGCAGAGGCGCCGCCGAGCCGCAACTGCTGGTCATCGGCGAAAGCCCGGATGCCGATGAGGACGCCGAAGGTGTTGCCTTCGCCGGCAAGGCCGGGCGCATGATGGATCAGGCCCTGAAAGCGGCCGGCGTGCTGGAGCATACCTATCTGTCGGCCGGTTCGTTCTGGCCCGCCGCCGGCGGGCGGCCGCTGACGGCCGAGGATATCTCCTTGAACGCCCCCTTTCTGCACGCCCTGGTCCGGCTGCTGAAGCCCAAGGCGGTGCTGGTGCTGGGCGGGGCGGCGGTCAGCGCCGTGCTCAATGTCGACCAGCCCTTGAGAACGCTGCGCGGACGCATCGTTAGCTATACCCAGGCCGATCCCCACATCCCGGTCGCGGCGTCCTATCCGCCGGCCTTTCTGCTGCGCCAGCCGCAAGCCAAGGCGATGTTGTGGGCGGACCTGTTAGCCATAACGGCGAAGTTGTAAAGCGTGTTCCTGCGGATTCGTATTGGGCGAAGGCTTGCCGTCGAAAGTAACGCCCCAGGCGAATAAGGCGCAAGCGTGGCAAGGGACTCAAGCTTTTGTGAGCGCCAATTGACTTGTCCACAGCCCTTATTGCGGCCATAACGGGGTACGGCAGATGTTGGTTACTCAATCCCTGTCGGCTTGCGGGAAAATTAAACTTTGATAAAGTCTCTTCAGCCACCTTGGGCGGGAAGCCTAGGCTGACAGACTATCCGACCGTCGGCACGGTTCCTGCAACCGGCCGATAAAGTTTGGCGCGCACGAGTCCAGAAGGACACAGACCGATGGATCGGCATGCGCAAGTAGAAGGGTGTCGTTTTGACCTCAAGCCTGACCGGTGACCGGAAGACGGGTGGTATAACCTCCCGGATTTCCTTGACTGTCCTGGCCACGGTGCTGATGGCGTCGAGCCCCTGCTGGGCCGCGACCCACAAGACGCACGCCGAAGACTCCGCCTCCGCCGATGCGGATGATGCCCTCGCCAAGCCGGCCGCTGCAAAGGCGCGCCACACGGAAACCTTGAAGAGCAGCGATACGGCCGCGAAGAAGAGCGCGCACAAGATCGTCGACGATGACGGCGACACACCGCGCGGCAAGGGCGCCACGCCCGAACGGATCAAGCTCGCCGACGACGACACGCCCGCCAAGGGCAAGAAGGCGAGCGCAAAACTGGCCGATACCGAAGACGGCGACGACGCCCCGGTTCGGAAAACCACCGCCAGAAAGACGGCCAAGCTCGCCGAAGCCGACGACACCGCCCTGGTCAAGGGCGCGGTCAAGGCCATGCACGGCAAGGCGGCGCACGAGGATGACGACGCCGATGCGGCGCCTTCCGAGGAAAAGACGGGCAAGGCAACGACGGGCAAGGGCAAGAAGGCGGTAAAGCTGGCCGACGCCGGCGACGATGGCGATGCGCCCGTAAAGACCGCGGTCAAGGGCAAGAAGAGCAACAAGGCCACGGATGCCGCCGACGACGGTGACGATGCTCCGGCCAAGGGCAAGAAAACCGCGCATGCGACCAAGCTGGCGGACGCCGATGACGATGTCGACGCGCCGGCCAGGACGAAAAAGGGCGCGCGCGCCAAGGCCGACGATGCGGCTGATGACGCCAAAAACGCGGAAGATTCAGGCAGCGACGACGCCACCGGCTTCTACAAGAAGGTCCACGGCAAGCTCGTTCTGGTCAGCGACACCGACGTCGCCAACACCCGCACCGTCCATCATCGCCTGATCGCCGTCGATGCCGGCCCGTTCTATCACAAGATTCATGGCAAGGCCGTCCGCGTCACCACCGTGGCGCTGGCCAGTTTCCGCAAGGCGCATCGCGCCGCGCCGGACGAAAATGCCCTGGCCCTGGCCGCCGCGGCGCACGCCATGACGACCGGGACGATGATGCCGGCCAAGCTGTCGGTCGTCGCGCCGATGGCCCGGATGACCCAACCCCATGGAACAACGCCGTCGGCCTTCAGCCAGGCGCTGAGCCAGACCGCCAAGGCGGCGGCCACGCCTCTGGTCACCCTGACCGCGGTCACCGACGCCCTGTCCAGGCTGCCGCAATCCCTGTTCAATGCGCCGGGTACCGCGCCCGTCGCCACGGCGCAGGCCGCCGGTGATGCTTCGTCCTCGTCCTCCATGCCGGCCGCGCCGGTGCCCTATACGTCGCTCGCCAGCGCGTCGGCCAATAGCAAGGGCGGTCTCAGCCCGGAAGACGCCGCGCTGTATCGGACCGCCTTTTCCCAGATCGACAGCGGCGACTTCGACGGCGCCGAGGCAAGCCTGGCCTTGGTCAGCGACAAGAGCCTGGTCGGCTATGCCGAATATCACAAGCTGGCCAATCCGGACTATCAGGCGAGCTATGACGACCTGACGCAATGGTTGACGGCCTATGGCGACCAGCCGATGGCCATGCGCGTGTGGACCATGGCCAAGCGCAAGAAGCCCTATGGCGCGCCCGACCCGGCCTATCCGTCGCTGATGGGTGATCCCACGCGGAACGCGGCGCGGCCCGCCGTGACCGTGGCCACCGCCGATGCCGACAAGGCGGTCATCGCGACGGCGGCCGGGACCGTCACCCCGACGGCGATCGCCGGCGTGGCGCTCGATGCGCACACCACGCTGGACGCCGCGCCGCAGCCGGGTATCGACGGCGGCGCGCCCAAGCTCGATACGCGCGATTCCGACCTGACGCCGAAATCGGCGCGCTCGGCCTATAATAACGGCCAGTACGATATGGCCGTGACCCTGGCGCGCAAGATCGGCGATCACTGGGTGGCCGGCCTCGCCAACTGGCGGCTGAAGCATTATGACGCCGCCGAAGTCGAGTTTAAATTCGTCAGCACCGATCCGTCGCGCGACGCGTGGGGACAATCGGCCGGCGCCTATTGGGCCGGGCGCTGCGCCGACAAGCTCGGCCAGGCCGACCAGGCGCAGACCTTCCTCAAATACGCCGCCTCGTTCCCCTTCACCTTCTACGGCTTAATGGCCGAGCAGAAGCTGGGCGTCACGCCGGCGGTGGTGCTGGCCAAACATGGCCAGACGCCGACCTTCGCGCCCGACACGCGCCAGGAACTGACCGCCAGCCTGACCGACGATTTCGCCTGGACGCACGGCAATACCCAGGCCCAGCGGCTGTCGGCCCTGGTGCAGATCGGCCGCGTCAAGGACGCCCAGACCGAGGCCCAGTCGGCGGTGCAGCGCGCCGGCGACGGCGCCGAGCGCGACCACTGGCTGGCGCTGGCGACCTATAACCATATCGAGGTCAGCCAGCTTCACGCCACCGACCGCCTGTTCGACGCCACGCGCTATCCGGCGCCGACGATCAAGCTGAAGAGCGGCTATGCCGTCGATCGCGCGCTTCTCTTCGCCTTCGCGCGCAAGGAAAGCAAGTTCAACACCAAGGCCAAGTCGTTCGCCGGGGCCTATGGCCTGCTGCAACTGATGCCGGGGACGGCGGCGCTGCTGGAAAGCAATCCGCGCTTCAACGCCCATCCCGACATGCTGTTCACGCCCGCCGTCAATATGCGCGTCGGCCAGGAATATATGCAAAGGCTGCTCGACTCGCCGGTCATCAGCGGCGACCTGATCCGCATGATCGCCGCCTATAACGGCGGTCCCGGCCCGGTGAAGGACGCGGTGGCGCAACTGGGCCCCGACGCCGACGATTCGGTGCTGTTGATGGAGTCGATCCCGGTCGCCGAGACGCGGCAATATGTCGAGGAAGTCGCGGCCAATTACTGGATCTATCACCAGATCCTGGGTGAGCCCAACAAGACCCTGGTCATGGCGGCGAACGGCAACCAGGTTCTGGTTACCGGACCGGCGCCCGTCGAGACCAAGACGGTCGCCGAGGCCGACGAGGTCCACGGCTCACCGGGCGTGGCGAATTAAGTTTTTTTGCCACGAAGAGCACGAAAAGAAGTCGAAAAGACACGAAAATTCTTGCAGTCCCACCGACCGCGCGAAGCACCTTGATGTCGCGTCAGGGGTTATAATACCAACGGCCTTGGGCTTTGACTCTGGGGATTCCCAAATCGTTCGAACTCTGATTCACTTGGCTATCGGAGGAGACAGCGATGGCCACAGAGGTAGCAATCACGCGCACGGATTTAACGGCGTCGGACCTTCGTCGCGCCTCGTCCAAGGCAGCAGATGGGGCATCGGCGCGTCGGATGCTTGCCTTGGCCTTGGTGTTGGAGGGCGTTGACCGCAAGACGGCGGCGGAAACCTGCGGGATGGATCGGCAGACCCTGCGTGATTGGGTGCACCGTTACAACGCGGAAGGTTTGG
>OUWB011209461.1_pt1 | contig 13072 bp, 9 predicted proteins | sample 1779821 | NCBI WGS metagenome assembly OUWB01 (sample SAMEA3914806, study PRJEB12502) | metagenome | biome: forest; material: soil | place: Canada | collected 2011-08-03 | depth 0.1 m
CACAAGCATTTCCATCTGCACCCGACGGTGCTCTCGCTGCTGCTCTCCATCGGCCGTGACTTTGGCCTCCGCGCGGTGCGGTTGCCCGCGGAGCCGGGCATGGGCCCATGGTTGCGGCCTTGGCTAGCGCTGATGCGCCATCGGCTGAAACGCGCAGGCGTCATGTGCAACGACCACGTCTTCGGTCTGCGGCACAGCGGCACCATGGACGAGGCCACCATCTTGAGCCTGTTGCGGCGACTGCCTGACGGCCTGTCCGAGCTCTACCTGCACCCTGCAGTACACGGTGACCTGACCGTCGGTATGGCCGATTACCGCCATGCCGAGGAATTGGCCGCCCTGCTCTCGCCACGGGTGCGTCTGGCCATCAACGAGCGTTGCCAGCTGTGCCACGGCTTCGGCGATCCGGCGGCAGCATGAAACGACTGTTCTATATCGCCGGACTGCTGGGCCTGACTGCTGCCATCGTGCTGGTGGTGCGACAGGATTGGACCGCCATTCGCCAGGCGTTCGATCACGCCGGCTGGGCGCTGCTGTGGCTGTTGCCATTTCATGCGCTGCCATTGTTGCTGGACGTGCTGGGATGGCGTGTCCTGTTGGCGCCCAGCGACCCGCAGCGCCGCGCAGGCATTCCATTTCTGTTTTGGGTCGCCACCGTTCGGGAGGCCTGTAACCGGCTGTTGCCCGTGGCCAATATCGGTGGCGAGATTGTCGGCATTCGCCTGGTCAAATGGCGTGGCCTGCCCGGCACACCGGTGGCGGCCAGCGTGATCATGGAAGTGCTGCTGACACTGGTAAGCCAGTATCTGTTTGCCGCGCTGGGCATTCTGTTGCTGATCGGCCTGACCCAGCACATTGGCACCCTCAACTCCGTGCTGGGCGCACTGGTGGCAAGCCTGCCGCTGCCCATCGGCCTGCTTTACCTGCTGCGTCACGGCCAGCTGTTTTCGCGTCTGGAAGCCTTCGCTGAAAAAATGCTGGGGGGAAGTTCGCGACTCACCGAATTGCTCGACGGCACCCGCCTGGATGAGGAAGTACGCGCACTGTATGCCCAGCCGCTGCGACTGGCTTGGGCCTGCATGTGGCAGTTCTTCGGCTTCGTGCTGGGCAGCTTCGAAAGCTGGCTGGCGCTGCAACTGCTGGGTTATCCCATCAGCGTATGGGATGCCATTGCGATCGAGGCGGTGACGCAATCCGTGCGCCACATTATTTTCGTGGTGCCCGCAGGGCTGGGGGTGCAGGAAGGTGGATTGGTGCTTTTCGGGAACCTGATTGGCCTGCCTGCCGATGCTGCCATTGCGTTGTCGCTGGTCAAGCGCGCCCGCGAAGTGGGTTTCGGCCTGCCGGCGCTGGTGTCGTGGCAATGGGCCGAAGCGCGTCGCCTGCGCGCAAAACGACAGACGCCCATGGCAACAACGCTTTCCAAGGCACCCGGTGGCAAGCCCTTATGAACCCGCGAGGTGATGCATGCCCACTGACGCCACGGTAGCCGCCGCCGACCACGCCATGCGCCACTGGCTTGGCGCCGAGCCGGGTCGCATCAAGATCGGCTCGGACGCACACAAGCGGCTGTTCTGCCGCATGCTGCTCGACACCCATAATCCGTACAAGCCGGCGGTGATCGAATGGCCCGAACTGGGGCCCGATGCGCTGCATCGCATCACCTCGCTGCCGATCTGGGACATCGCCGTACAGACCGAGGGACGCGCGACCCTGCGCGTCGACACATACACCAGGACGGTGGATGACCCGCTGTTGCGCGAGGCGTTGATCATGGATGGCGGCGAAGAGGCACGCCACAAAGTGGTATTGAGCAAGATGGTCGAGGCCTATGGCATCGCACTCGCTCCCGAGCCGGCCTACGAGGTGCCCACGGACCCCGAATGGGGCTGGCTGGTCACCGGGTACAGCGAATGCATCGACAGTTTCTTTGCCTTCGGCCTGTTCGAGTCTGCGCGACGCACCGGTTATTTCCCGGAAGAGTTGGTGGAGACCTTCGAGCCGGTCATACAGGAGGAAGCGCGACACATCCTGTTTTTCGCCAACTGGGTGGCGTGGTATCGGCGACAGCTGCCGTTTTGGCGCCGGTTGCCGTTTGAACTGAAGGTGCTGCGCGTGTGGCTGTTTTTGATCTGGGAGCGCATCGGCATCGCCAAGGGCCTGGACAGCCAGGGTGAAATGCAGGACGCCAACTTCACCTTGACCGGCCATCAGCAAATTGGCCTGGACCTGAAACTCCCCGAACTGCTGGATCTGTGCCTGACCCAGGATCGTTACCGTATGGACGGCTATGACGAACGCCTGTTGCGTCCCAGCTTCGTTCCCAAAATGGCGCGACTGGCCCGGCGATTCGTGCGCTGAATCTCAGTGATGCACGCTGAACCAGGCCACGGCATCTTCCAGGGCAAGCCGCGCCGGGCCTGCGGCATAACCGAGTTCGCGTTCGGCCTTGGCACTGGAGAAGAACATGCGCTTCTTCGACATGCGCACTTCTTCTACCGTGGCGATCGGTGGCCTTCCGCTGATCCGCGCCCAGGCCTCGGCCAGGTACGCCACCGGCATCACGGCAGCGTGTGGCAAACGCCAGCGCGGCGGCGGTGCGCCCACGATGTCCGCGATCTCGGTCAACAATTCACGCAAGCTGAGGTTGGTTCCACCAAGGATGTAACGCTCGCCGATCACGCCACGCTGAAACGCCAGCCAATGGCCGTCGGCCACATCGTCGACATGCACGATGTTCAAACCGGTATCGACAAACGCCGGCAAGCGACCCGCCACCGCGTCGCGCAACATGCGGCCGGTCGGCGTGGGCTTGATGTCGCGCGGGCCCACCGGCGTGGACGGATTGACGATCACCACCGGCAGTCCCCTAGCCGCATAGTCGCGTACCAATGCCTCAGCCAGGAACTTGGAGCGTTTGTAGTGGCCGACCATATCGGCCAACGACACCGGTGAATCTTCATCACCGGGACGACCGTCGGCGGGAATGCCCAGCGTAGCCACACTGCTGGTGTAGACGATGCGCGGCACACCCGCCTGGCCGGCGGCCTCAAGCAAGCTGCGTGTACCTTCGACATTCGTTTTATAAAGCTGCTCAGGCTCCGGAGCCCACAAGCGGTAATCGGCCGCCACGTGAAACAGGCCATCACAGCCATCACACAGCCGCGCGAGCGAGGCGGCCTCGGTCAGGTCACCCTCTACCACCTGCACATCCAGGCCCTGAATGTTGCGACGATCGGAGCCGGGGCGAGCCAATACGCGGACGTGATGATCATCACGCAGCAATCGGCGCACGACCGCCGAGCCGACAAAGCCAGTGGCGCCCGTGACGACGGCCTTCATGGCGACGCCATCGCAAGAGCGTGCGCACGCTTCGCCAGCATCAACCCTGAACGCATACGGCTGGAAGTCCGTGACCGTGGGGAGTGGTATGAGCCCATTATGGATGAACCCAGCCCGGGCTGCCTCACAAACGTGACATATCAGGCCGTCGCATAGACAGATCGGTGACACGCCCTCTGTTCAGATGGTTGTCCATCGACATCAGGGTGATAACATGCCGTTGTCGCGCGTTTCTCTGTATGTAAGCAATACATAAGGAAAGCCGAGGCATGTCAATGTTCGTATCGAAACGAGCCGCTGCGGTTGCCCCGAGCCACGCCAGCGTCTATCAGGAAGCCATTCTTCCGAAGGTATCTCGAACGTTTGCACTGACGATACCGCAACTGCCGCCCGCGCTTCGCGAGGTCGTTGCCAACGCGTATCTGCTCTGCCGCATCGCCGATACCATCGAGGACGAACCCACCCTTTCCGTCGAGGAGAAGGGCCGCTACGAGAGCGCGTTCGTCGATGCGGTCACCGGCCGTGTCGATGCACGCCGTTTCGCCGACGAGCTAGCGCCCAGGCTTTCCGACGCCACCTCTCCCAGCGAGCGCGAGCTGCTGTTCCAGTTGCCGCTGGTGCTGGAGATCACCCAGTCGCTCAACCCAAGCCAGCACGATGCGATTGTCGATTGCCTGCGGGTGATGTCGCATGGCATGCACGACTTCCAGCGTGTGGTGGGCCTGCACGGATTGGCGACGCTGCGCGACATGGATCGCTACTGCTACTGCGTGGCAGGCGTGGTTGGCGAAATGCTCACGCGCATGCTGATTGATTTCGAACCCAGTCTGGCGCCGCAATCGAAACACCTGATGCGGCTTGCAGTGTCGTTTGGCCAGGGCCTGCAGATGACCAACATTCTCAAGGATCAATGGGAGGATCGCAGTCACGGCGTGTGCTGGCTACCGCAGGATGTATTCGCACGTCGCGGTGTCCGGCTGCAGGAACTTCGTCCTGGCGAACAGGATGACAACTATGCCAACGCCATGATCGAGCTTATCGGCGTGGCGCATGCACATCTTTGCCGAGCGGTGGAATACACGTTGATCGTGCCGGCCAGGCATGCGGGTTTTCGACGCTTCTGCCTGTGGAGCATCGGCCTCGCCGTGCTGACTTTGCGCAACCTGCAGGACCGCCTGGATTTCTGCTCCGGCACGCAGGTCAAGGTGTCGCGCTCGGCAGTGGCCCAGACCATGGGCCTGACCCGACTCACCGATCGCTACGACAACGGCGTGCGTTGGTTGTTCGCAGCTGCCGCGCGCAAGCTGCCGCTGACGCCGCTTTCATCGGAATGGGACGAGCCGCGCGACCCGCCCATCGCCCGACCCAGGCGCACGACGTCCTATGTAAACGGCATCGACGCGAAAGACGCGCGCTCGCTATGACCGATAGCGCGGCTCCTGCCGACACCGTCGCCACCCTGGAGCAGCATCACCGGGAGCCGATGACGATACGGCTGGATCAGGCCATCGATCACGCGCGCGATGCTCTGCTGGCACGTCAGCGACCGGACGGGCACTGGTGCTTCGAGTTCGAGACCGACTGCACCATTTCCGCCGAATACATCTTGATGATGCACTTCCTCGACGAGATCGACGATGTGCTGCAGGAAAAGCTGGCCCGCTATATCCGCCTCAAGCAGCGACAGGACACCCACGGTGGCTGGCCCCTATATCAGGACGGCGCCATCGACCTGTCTTGCACGGTGAAGGCCTATTACGCGCTGAAGGCTGCCGGCGACGATGCCGAGGCGCCGCATATGCGACGTGCGCGGGAGGTGATTCTCGACCTGGGTGGCGCCGCCAAAAGCAACGTGTTCACTCGCATTCTGCTGGCAACGTTCGAGCAGGTGCCGTGGCGCGCAGCGCCGTATGTGCCGGTGGAAATCATGCTGTTTCCGCGCTGGGCGCCGTTCCATCTCGACAAGGTTTCGTATTGGGCGCGAGACACCATGGTGCCGCTGTTCATCCTGTGCTCGCTCAAGGCACGCGCACGCAATCCGCGCCGGATCGGCGTACCCGAGCTATTCGTGACGCCGCCTGCAGAGGAACAGCATTATTTCAATGCCAGCGGATTCGCCAGCAGGTTCTTCCTGCTGGTGGACAAGATCGGGCGCGCCTGCGATCCGCTGGTGCCTGGCCCATTGCGACGCATAGCCGTAAAGAAGGCCGAGCAATGGTTTCTTACGCGCCTCAACGACGAGGACGGCCTGGGCGGCATTTTCCCGCCCATGGTCAATGCACTGGAGGCGATGGACCTGCTGGGCTACGCCAAGGATCACCCCGCGCGCGCCACCTGCCTGAAGGCGTTGCAGAAGCTGATCGTGCACCGCGATGACGGCACGGCGTACTGCCAGCCTTGCGTTTCGCCGTTGTGGGATACCGGCTGGTCTGCCATGGCCCTGCTGCGCGCTTCCGATGACGACGCGACCCAGGCTGCGGTAACGCGCGCACTGGACTGGCTCGCCCCACTGCAGGAGCTGGAGCTAAAGGGTGACTGGGCAGCCCAGGCGCCGGACCTGCGCCCCGGTGGCTGGGCCTTCCAGTACGCCAACGCCTACTACCCCGACCTCGACGACACCGCGCTGATTGCCGGCTTGATGCATGTGGCCGTACCCAACATGCCGGCGGATCACCCCTACCGCGCACGCATCGAGCGCGCTGCCGACTGGCTGGTCGGCATGCAGTCGGACAATGGTGGCTTTGCCGCTTTTGACCGCAACAACACGCACTACCACATCAACCAGATTCCCTTCGCCGACCACGGCGCCATGCTCGACCCACCCACCGAAGACGTCTCCGGCCGCGTATTGGCCTGCCTGGGCGTACTAAAGCGCAAGCAGGATCGCGCGGCGATCGCGCGTTGCGTCGACTACCTACGGCAGGTGCAGCAGCCCGATGGCTCCTACTGGGGACGCTGGGGCACCAATTACATCTACGGCACCTGGTCGGTGCTGGCCGGTCTGGCACTCGTGGATGAAGACATGAGCCAACCATGGATTCGCAGATCCATCGACTGGTTGAAAGCGAAACAGCATCCCGACGGTGGCTGGGGCGAAAGCAATGACAGCTACTTCGACCCCGCGCTACGCGGCAGCAACAACGGAGTCAGCACGGCACACAGCACGGCTTGGGCGCTGCTCGGCCTGCTTGCGGCTGGCGAATACGCGAGCGGAACGGTGCGTCGCGGTATCCAGTGGCTGCTCGACGACCAGCAGGAGCATGGCGAGCGCGAGGCCGGCCTGTGGTACCACTCCAGCTATAACGCGCCGGGATTTCCCCGCGTGTTCTTCCTCAAGTATCACGGCTATACGGCGTATTTCCCCTTGTGGGCATTGACCCGCTATCGGCGGCTGCTGCAATTGGCCCAGGCGCGGGCTACTCAGTGAATCTTCACTCGGTAGGCATCGTGACCGCCCTGGCCGCCGAAGCCAGGACGCTGACCCATCAGCCGGTCCGACCGGGGCAACTGATAGTGCTTGGTGAAGGTTGCGGCTTATGGCTGAGCGGCATGGGCCCCGACGCCGCGCGCGAGGCGGCACTGGCCCTGGTGAAGGCGGGTGCTACGGCGCTGGCCGTGTTCGGCGTGGCCGGTGCATTGGCACCGGCCGTGCGCAACGGCACCCTGCTCTGCCCCGCCTGCGTCATCGATGAGCGGGGCAATGACTACCTGCCCGCGCCGGCATGGAGTGCCGAACTGCAGCAGCGTCTCGCCGCCGCGTCGCTGCCGATCATGACCGGTGGCAGTCTGCTCAGCCTTCCCGCGCCGTTGCTTACCGCGACGGAAAAAATGGCCATGCGCCAACGTCATATGGCCGTGGCGGTGGATATGGAGAGCGCCGCAGTGGCGGCAGTGGCGACCGAGCGGGGCCTGCCCTTTGTGGTGCTGCGCGCCATCATCGATGAGCATGACGACGACATACCCGGCGCATTGCACGCTGGTATCGATGAATGGGGACGGCCACGAGCGCTGCACATGCTGGCGCTGTTGGTTCGTCATCCTGGCCTGGTGGCACGTCTCCCTGGGCTGTCCAGCCGCATGCACAGCGCAACGCGCGCCCTGCGCGCGGCGGTGACGGTATTGGGTGTAAGCATGGGACGGGCAGTGCAAGGCCGCTGCTAGCTTTCAACGTGGGTTTCGGATGTCGGGCGCTGGCCTCGACGTACACCAAGTCGGATTGCCCAGGAGAGACGACGGCGTGTTCAAAGCGATCCATTACGCCCTGGTGCGGCTTGTCGACCAAAGCGGCCGCCACCCTTTCATCGTGCTGCTGCTAGCGGCTGTGCTTGCAGCGGGCAGCCTATATGGCACCCACACCCGCCTGAGCATCGATACCGACTCGGACCACCTGTTTTCCGCCCAGCTCCCCTGGCGTCAACACAGCGAGGCGTTTGCGCGCCAGTTTCCCCAGTTCAGCGACACGCTGACCGCGGTCGTGCGCGCACCCACGGCGGAAGAGGCGCGCACCACCGCACAGGCGCTGCGCGAGAAGCTGGCTGCCGACCACGTTCACTTCCTTTCGGCGACCACGCCGGGCATCAGCCCGTTTCTCAATCGCGAAGGCCTGTTGTTGCTGCCGCCGGACGAGCTGTCCGGCGTGCTCGACACCATGCTTCAGGCGCAGCCTCTGCTGGGGCCATTGGCCGCCGACCCGTCGGCACGCGGCCTGTTCAAGGGCATCGACCTGATGGTGGAGGGCGTGCGTCGCGGCATGGCCGATGACCTGTCCTCCTACGACGCAGCGCTGGGAAACGTGGCGCAAACGCTGGAAGATTCGCTGGCCGGACACGCTTCGCCACTTTCCTGGCAAGCACTGCTGACGCCCAAACTGGTGGGCACCAACGGCGGCCAGGAATTTGTGCTGATCCACCCGGTGCTGCACCACAACGTGCTCGAACCGGGCCAGGAAGCGACCCAGGCCATGCTGCGCATCGCCGCCGAGTTGCCCGGCGTGAAATCGGGGCGCGTGCGCGTGAATTACACCGGCTCGGTGCCATTGGCCGATGAGGAGTTCGCCTCACTGACCGATCGGGCCGGCCCGATTGCCCTGGGTAGCAGCCTGGTGCTGATCTTCTGGCTGATATTGGCGCTGGGCACGTGGCGCCTGATCGTGCCGGTGTTGATTACGCTGATCGTCGGGCTGATCTATACCGTCGGCTTTGCCGCCTTTGCAGTGGGACGACTGAATCTCGTTTCCGTGGCATTCGCCGTGTTGTTCGTGGGCCTGGCGGTGGATTTCGGCATCCAGTTCGGCGTGCGTCTGCATGCTCGACAATACAGCGACCGCGCGTTTGTCGACTCCCTGCATGAAACCGCCAATCGCGTGGTCAGCCAGATCGGCCTGGCCGCGCTGGCCACCTCATGTGGCTTCCTGGCGTTCGCGCCCACCGATTTCACCGGCGTGGCCGAATTGGGCATCATCGCCGGCGTCGGCATGCTGCTGGCCTTGCTGTGCACCATGACCGTGTTACCGGCGATGCTTTCCCTGTTGAGCAAGGGTTCGCCGCATGCCGAAGTGGCGTTGCCGGGCGGTGCAAAGGCCGATCGCTGGCTGGAAAAACATCGCAAGGGCGTGCTGGTCGTCTTTACGCTGATCGGCGTGGTGGGCTTGTGGGCTGCCATCAGCATTCCGTTTGACGCCAATCCTCTGCATACCAAGCGCAGCGACACCGAGGCGATGCGCACGCTGACCTCGCTGATGGATGACCCCACCGCCAACCCTTTCACCATGGACATGCTGGTCAGCGACTTGCCCGCCGCGCGCCGGCTCAGCGACCAATTGGGCAAGTTGCCCGAAGTGGCGCAGGTGGTATCCGGCGCCGATTTCATACCCGACCACCAGTCCGACAAGCTGGAGCAGCTGGAGCAGGCATCGGACCTGATGTATGCCGTGCTCACCCCCGGCGAAAAAGCTACGCCGCCCAGTTATGCCGAAACGCGCGAAGCCGCCCGCGACACCAGCGAGAGCATTGCCAGCGTCGCCGACAAACTCCCTGCGAATTCACCGTTGCTACGCATTGGCAAGGCTCTCGGGCGATTGGCCCAGAGCTCCGACGTGCAAGTGGCAACCGCCGACCAGGCCTTGACCGAGTTTCTTCCCTATACGCTCACTCAATTGAGCGATTCGCTCTCGGCACAACGCATCACGCTGCAAAGCCTTCCGGCCGACCTTAAGCGGGATTGGTTCACCACCAATGGCCAGGTGCGTATGCAAGCAACCCCTACGGCACAAGCACAGAAGACGGCGGGACTGCGCCGGTTCGTGCAGGCCGTTCATCGCGTGGCGCCGCAGGCAGTGGGTTCGGCGGTGGACACGATAAAAGCTGCCGATACCATTCTGGATGCGTTCCGTGCCGCAGCCGTCTATGCCACGCTGGCCATTGGCGTCGTGCTGGCGCTGGTACTAAGACGATTCCGCGACGTCAGCCTGGTGCTTGCGACGCTGCTGATGTCAGCGCTGTTGACGGCGCTGCTGGCACGACTGCTGGGCATCTCGATCAACTTCGCCAACATCATCGCGCTGCCACTGCTGCTGGGTGTCGGCGTGTCATTCAACATCTACTTCGTGATGAACTGGCATAACGGCATGCGGCAATTTCTGGGCTCACCGGTGGCACGCGCCATCCTGTTCTCCGCGCTGACTACCGGCACCGCCTTCGGCAGCCTGGCGATTGCCCGCCATCCCGGTACCGCAAGCATGGGCACGGTACTGCTGCTGAGCCTGCTGGCGGTACTGTTGTCGACCTTCGCCTTTCTGCCCGCCGTGCTGTACACGATCTCGCCTTACGATCCAACCAAGGTCAAGCATTGAGCGATTTTGCCTAACCCACATCCGTCGGAGCATGCCGTATGCGTCTTTCCCGTCGTCTCGCAGTCACTGTTGTCGCCATCGCCGCCTTTGCCGCCAGCATGGGAGCAAGTGCCCATGCCATCCTGGTGGACAGCTCGCCCAAGGCCAACGGCAGCGTACCGGCGGGACACACCACACTGACGCTGAAGTACAACAGCAAGATCGATCAAGGCCGCTCGAAGCTGGTGCTGGTGGAGCCGAATCACAGCGAGACACCGCTGGTCATCGGCAGCAACGATGCCAAACCCAACGAGCTGGACAGCGAGGCCACGCTCACGCCCGGCGCGTACGTCATCCACTGGCAGGCGCTTGCGCTGGACGGGCACATTACGCGTGGCGACCTGGCTTTTACGGTCACTTCTCCGTAAGCCGTCCGCGCCTATTCGACCCGATCGCCACCACTGACGCTAGAGTGTTCCCGTGAGCCTGCTCGTCGATATCTTCGGATATCTCAGCATCATCTTGCACGGCCTGGTTATCGTCGCGCAGTCGATGATGCAGGGCGGCCTGCTGTTTCTGATTTTCCTGTTGCATCCGCTGATGTCTACGCTGGCGCAGGGCGACCCACTGCAGCAACGCGTACTTCGCCTCACTCGCTGGAGTGCGCTGGGCCTGGTCGCCGCCGAGCTGGCCAGCACGGCGTTGCAGGTATCGGTGCTGATGTCGACGGTGGACCTGCCACTCCCCAACGTAATGCAGGCATCGTTTGCGCTCTCCGGCATGGTGAAGGTGCTGGCCGCGCTGGCGATTGCCCTGTGCCTCCGGCGTAGCGCACTGGCTGGGCTCCCTTCACGCGTATTGCTGCTATCCGTCGGCTTTGTTGAATTGTCGGCAGCCACACTCACCACGCATGCCTACGCGCGATTGGGCGACAACGCGTTGCTGCTTGTCGTGGAAGGATTGCATCAGTTCGGCGCTGCCATCTGGATCGGCGCCATTCCGAGCTTTGTGTTGGTGCTGCGCTACGTGCAGGACGCCGAGGGCCTGCGTGCGGTCGGCGCCCGCTTCTCGCGCATGTCGATGCTCGGTGTTGCCTGCATCCTGCTTTCCGGCATCACGATGTGCGTGTTCTACATCGGCGACCTGCCCGGCTTCTACGGCACCGCTTATGGCGTAATGGTCGGCGCCAAGATCGCCATGTTCCTGGCCCTGCTGGCACTGGGATTCGGCAATTTCATGGTGACCGAGCGACTGCGTAGGCAACAGGATGCGCCGGTCATCCGCCTGCGCCGTTTTGCTGAAGTGGAAATCGGCATCGGCTTCACCATTTTCTTCGCGGCGGCGTCGCTGACTTCGGTGCCACCGGCCATCGACCTCACCACCGACCGCGTGAGCCTGCACGAAATCGCTGTACGCAATGCACCGGCATGGCCGCGACTGAGCTCACCGAACCACGGCAGCCTCGCCATTTCGCAAATGCAGGCCCAGTTGGACCTGGACGCAGCACGCAGCCACCAGGTGGCGCAGTCGGCCATGGTGCCGGGCTCGGGCGTGCTACCGCCGCGCAATGCGGAGGACATCGCCTGGTCGGAATACAACCACCATTGGGCCGGCATCTTCGTGCTGTTGATCGGGCTGTTGGCCTTGCTCAATCGTGCGGGCATGCGCTGGGCGCGGCATTGGCCGCTGCTGTTTCTGGCCATGGCCGCGTTTCTGCTGGTGCGTTCCGACCCAGAGGTGTGGCCGCTGGGCAACGAGGGCTTCTGGGCAGCATGGCGCGACGTGGAAGTGGCCCAGCATCGATTCTTCGTAGCGCTGATCCTGCTGTTCGGCGCGTTCGAGTGGTCGGTGCGTACCGGTCGTTTGCGCAATGAGAAAGCCGCACTGGTGTTTCCGCTACTGGTGGCGGTGGGTGGCGCCATGTTGCTCACCCATAGCCACCAGATTTCCAACGTCAAGGATCAGATGCTGATCGAGCTGACCCACACGCCGCTCGCCCTGGCCGGCGTGGCCGCAGGTTGGGCACGCTGGCTGGAGCTGCGCCTGCCGGGACGTGGTGGACGTATCGCAGGCGTGGTGTGGCCGTTGTGCTTCATGTTGATCGGGGTGATGTTGCTTTGGTATCGCGAGGCTTGAGCTTTGCGGAACCTCGTGCGTGATCGGTAACGGCATGGCGTTGCGGTCGCGCACAGGGTGCGCTCCTACAGAGTTATCGCAGGGATGGATGCAGCGCCACCGTACGCGCAACCCGCCAACCTTAGCGAACGCGATGAACAATCATATCGATCAACGCATCGAGATGCGCTGCCTGCGGCCCCAGCGGCAACAGCGCCGCGTGCGCACGAACTCCCAGCTGCTTGGCCAGTTCACGCGATGCGTCGAGGCCAAGTAGCGATACATAGGTCGGCTTGTGGTCCTGCGCATCCTTGCCGGGCGTCTTCCCCAGCGTGGCGGCATCGGTGGTGACGTCGAGCACATCATCGACCACCTGAAAGGCCAGTCCTACCGCACGCTGATAGTCGTCAAGGGCAGCGCGCGGCTCAGGCAACAACGGCAGCACCCCGCTTTGCGCACCCATGAAAACAGCCGCGCGCAACAGGGCGCCGGTCTTCATCCGATGCATACGCTCCAAGTCCTCACGCGGCAGCACGAATCCGACGCTGGCCAGATCGATGGACTGGCCACCCACCAGTCCCTGCGAGCTGCTCGCCCTGGCCAACTCTTGCAGCAACGTCACCTGTTGCGCCGCCGACACTGGCAGATCGCCAATCGCGACGAAAGCCTCGGCCTGCAGCGCATCGCCCACCAGGATGGCCATGGCTTCGCCATACCGCACGTGCACCGTGGGTTGGCCTCGCCGCAGCAGGTCGTTATCCATCGCCGGCAAATCGTCGTGCACCA
>OUWB010008327.1_pt1 | contig 13054 bp, 11 predicted proteins | sample 1779821 | NCBI WGS metagenome assembly OUWB01 (sample SAMEA3914806, study PRJEB12502) | metagenome | biome: forest; material: soil | place: Canada | collected 2011-08-03 | depth 0.1 m
CAGCCAACATGAGCAGCCAACATGAGCAGCCAACATGAGCAGCCAACATGAGCAGCCAACATGAGCAGCCTAACCAAGAGTCCGCTTACCGATCCCATCTGTCAAGCTGCGGGGCGGCCAGCGCATACTGATGTCCGGATCCGGCGAGTATCGGGCGAGATTTTCAACTACAGTGAGAACCATCCATGCTGACCGGGCTCGACCGTAACCCTTCTGGCTCTTTGATTCTCCGCTTGCCATGAATTTCATCGAATTGCTGCTGCTTGCCGCCATCTGGGGCGCGTCCTTCCTGTTCATGCGCGTGGCGACGCCGGCCTTCGGGCCATTCGCCCTGATTGCGCTGCGTGTCGGTATCGCGGCGCTGGTGTTGCTGCCGGTCGTGCGTACCGCCGCCGCACGGCGGCTGGTGCGCGACCATGCCGGTACGCTGTGCCTGGTCGGCTTGACCAATAGCGCCGTCCCGTTTTGCCTGTTTGCTTATTCGACGCTGTATATCAACGCCGGCCTGGACTCGATCCTGAATGCGATGACACCGCTTTGGACCGCGCTGATTGCCGCGAGCTTTTTCCAGATGGCGCTGTCACGCCAGCAAGGCGCGGGTCTCGTGCTAGGTATCGCGGGCGTGGCAACCCTGGCATGGGACGCGTTGTCCAGTCATGCGGTTGGGGCCGCGCCGGCCATGGGCGCGGCGTTGCTGGCGACAGTTTGCTACGGCTTCGCGGCGAACTATTCGAAGCGTCGTCTGACCGGGGTGCCGCCCGCCGTGGTGGCGTTCGGCAGCCTGTTCTTCTCGACCCTGGTGCTGTTGCCGTTCGCGCTGCTGTCGTGGCCGACTCAGCCCATTATCGTGTCGACCTGGTTATGTGTCGCCGGACTGGCGATCCTCTGTACCGGCTTTGCCTATGTGTTGTATTTCCGCTTGATTGCTCGGGGCGGTGCAGCCTATGCCGCGTCGGTGACCTTCCTGATTCCGATTTTCGGCGTGCTGTGGGGGGCTTTGTTCCTGGGCGAGCGCATCACGTCGCGTGAAATCGGCGGTGGCTTGATCATTCTGCTTGGCATCGCCGTGGCGGGCGGCAAGCTGGGTTTCCTGCGCCCAGGCTTTCTGCGCGGCAGGCCTTGACTGCCCAGCGATTCAGTCGGGATCGACGATGTGGCTCAAGTTGCGCCTTACCTGTTGCAGCAAACCGATCAATTGCTGAGCCTCGGCCCGATCCAGCCCGGCCAGCGCTTCGGCGGTGACGGTGTCGCCGACGCGCCGCGCCTGGTCCAAGGCCTGCTCGGCCTTGGACGTCATGCGTACCTGGCGCGCGCGCCTGTCGTGCGGATCGGTGATCCGTTCGATCCAGCCGCTTTCCTCCATGCGATCCAGCAAACGTCCAGCCGAAATCGGCGCCACTTCCAGCAGTTCCGCCAGCCGCGCCTGGTTCACGCCGCCGTAATGTGCCAGATAGGCGAGCGCGCGGCACTGCGCACGAGTCAGATCGAGCGACGCCTTGGCCAGATCGTCGAAGCGTTTGCCGCATAGGCGGCCGACGTCAGAGACCAGAAAGCCGAAACGGTGTTCGAAGGGCGGTTCCATGGGGCGATTATACGTAAGCCGATGGTCCGCGCTGCGTCAGAGCCCTGGTGTGGCGACTAGGGCAGATGCCAATAGTCAGGCGCAAATCACACCATATAATAAGCATGCTTATTATATGGATGGAGTGCCATGGCTTTCGTCACACCCTCGCCGGCCGAGGGGCGAACCGCGCCGGCCCTGAATCGCGGCATGATCACCCTGGCCATCATGCTGGCGACGTTGATGCAGACGCTGGACAGCACCATCGCCAACGTGGCGCTGCCTCATATGCAAGGGACCTTGTCCGCGTCCCAGGATGAAATCACCTGGGTGCTGACGTCCTATATCGTTGCCGCGGCGATTGCCACGCCGCTCACCGGCTGGCTGTCCGACCGCATCGGTGTGAAGCAACTGCTGATGGTGTCGATCGCCGGCTTCACGCTGGCGTCGGCATTGTGCGGCCTGTCCGAGACCTTGGCCCAGATTGTCGCATCGCGCCTGCTGCAAGGCATCTTCGGTGCATCGCTGGTGCCGCTGTCGCAGTCCATCCTGCTCGACATCAATCCGCGCGAAAAGCAGGGCCAGGCGATGGCGGTCTGGGGCATGGGCGTGATGCTCGGTCCCATCCTGGGACCGACCTTGGGCGGCTGGCTGACGGACAGCTACAACTGGCGCTGGGTGTTCTTCATCAACCTGCCCATCGGTGCCTTCGCGCTGTTCGGCGTCAGCACCTTCCTGCCCGATCGCGAGCCGCGCCGGGAAGCGCAGTTCGATGCGATCGGCTTTGCCACCCTGAGTCTGGCCATCGGCGGGTTCCAGGCCCTGCTGGATCGCGGCGAGCAGCTGGACTGGTTCGGTTCGATGGAAATACGCATCGAGACGCTGATTGCCGCGATCAGCTTTCTGTTCTTCATCGTGCATACGGCAACCGCAGGCAAGCGCTCATTCTTCAATGCATCGCTGCTGAAGGATCGCAATTTTTTCACCGGCATCTGCTTTATCTTCGTGGTCGGCGGGGTGATGTACGCCACGCGTGCGCTGTTGCCGCCGATGCTGCAAACGCTGATGGGCTATCCGGTCGCGACCACCGGCTTCGTGACCGCACCGAGCGGGGCGGGGACGATGCTGGCGATGCTGATTGCAGGCCGTCTGCTGAAGTGGGTCGATGGGCGCCTGATGCTGCTTTCCGGCTTCCTGATTTCGGCCCTGGCGCTCTGGCAGATGATGCAATACACCATCGTGCTGTCGGTATCGGACATCGTTTGGCCCGGCGTGATCCAGGGCTTCGGCCTGGGTCTGGTGTTCGTGCCGCTGAGCGCGATGACGTTCACGACCTTGACGCCCGCGTTGCGCGCCGACGGTACCGCTATCTACAGCCTGATGCGCAATCTAGGCAGCAGCATCGGTATTTCCGTCGTGCAAACGCTGATGACGCGCAATACGCAAGTCGCACACGCAGGCATGGCCAGCCACATCACCGTGTTCAATCCCGGGGTGCAAGACTTGCTCGATAGCGGCTCGCGCACCGACATCGCGCTGCTCGATCAAGGCATCAATCAGCAGGCCGCGATGATCGCCTATCTGAACGACTTTAAGTTGATGTTCATCGCCACCTTGCTGGTGGTGCCGATGCTGCTGCTGATCCGTCCGGCGCGCCGCGACGCGCCGGATACGGCCAGCGTCGCGCACGCGGCGATGGATTGAGCTTACTTCTCGTCGGCGCCCTTCAGCCGCGGCAAGGCGCCGCCCGCTGACGGGGTCAGCAGGCCGACCTTGGAATAGGTCATCAGCTTGTCGCGCGTGTCGACGATATCGAGATTGCGCATCGTCAATTGGCCAATACGGTCCTGGGGCGAGAACATCGATTCGCCCTTTTCCATGGTCAGCCGCTCGGGCTTGTAGGTCAGGTTCGGTGAGTCTGTATTGAGGATAGAGTAGTCGTTGCCGCGGCGCAGCTCGATCGTGACTTCGCCGGTGACCGCGCGCGCGACCCAGCGCTGCGCGGTTTCGCGCAGCATGATGGCCTGCGGATCGAACCAGCGGCCTTGGTACAGGAAACGGCCCAGGCGGCGACCGTGGTCGCGGTATTGTTCGATCGTATCCTCGTTGTGGATGCCGGTGATCAGGCGTTCGTAGGCGATAAACAGCAGCGCGAGCCCGGGAGCTTCGTAGATGCCGCGGCTCTTTGCCTCGATGATACGGTTTTCGATCTGATCGCTCATGCCCAGGCCGTGGCGGCCGCCGATGCGGTTCGCTTCCAGCAGCAGCGCGACGCTGTCGGAGAAGCTCACGCCGTTCAAAGCTACCGGCACACCTTCCTCGAAGCGCACCGTGACCTCTTCGCGCTTGACCTCGACCTCGTCGCGCCAGAAGGCGACGCCCATGATGGGCTGCACGATCTTGATGCCGGAATTCAGGTGTTCCAGATCCTTGGCCTCGTGGGTTGCGCCCAGCATATTGGAGTCGGTCGAATAGGCCTTCTCCGCGCTCATCTTGTAGGCAAAGCCGGCTTGGCGCATGTATTCGGACATCTCGGCACGGCCGCCGAGTTCGTCGATGAACGTTTGGTCCAGCCAGGGCTTGTAGATTTTCAGGTCGGGATTGGCGAGCAGGCCGTAGCGGTAGAAGCGCTCGATGTCGTTGCCCTTGAAGGTGCTGCCGTCGCCCCAGATGTTGACGTCGTCTTCCTTCATCGCGGTGACCAGCATGGTGCCGGTGACGGCGCGGCCGATCGGGGTAGTGTTGAAGTAGGTGACGCCGGCCGTCGAAATATGGAAGGCGCCGCACTGCAGCGCCGCGATACCTTCGGCGACCAGCTGCGCGCGGCAGTCGATCAGGCGGGCTTTTTCCGCGCCGTATTGCATCGCGCGGCGCGGAATTTCGTCGTAATCGGGCTCGTCGGGCTGACCCAGATTGGCCGTGTACGCGTACGGAACCGCGCCTTTTTCCCGCATCCAGTGTAGCGCGGCGCTTGTGTCGAGGCCGCCGGAAAAGGCGATGCCGACCTTCTGGCCGGACGGAATCTGCTGGAGGATAGTTGCCATGATGATGTAGAGCCGCTCAGAGGAGACGAAAAAAACCGACCGAAAACGTCGAGAACGTAGTGTGTAGTCGCCGGGGCGCGGCCGGCGACGGGCGATCGGCCCGGGCCTGGCCGGCGCAACCGGGCAGAGCGCTATTATACGATGCCGCCGCGGCAGTGGACGACGGCGCACCGGCGCACGCAGCCACCCACGCACTGAAGCAGGCGCCGATGCATGTACCGACGTACACACCAACGCACGTCCCTACATCTCGCGCAGCCTACTCGTAATCGGCATCTTCCAGCAGCAGATCCTCGTAGAAAGCCCCGAAGCGGCCCGCCGGGTCGACCAGGTGGATCTCGAGAACCCAGCGCAGCGGTGCCGGCGTCGAGTCGAATTCGGCCAGGGCACCGGTGTGCAGTGCGGCGTGCGGGAAATCCGACAGACGGTGTCCGGGCAGTGCGGGGTTCAGGATCCAGCCCATTTCCTGGGCTCGCGCCGTGGCGAAACGATACAGCTCCGCGCCGCTGACGCGTTGCTCCAGCCACAAGCGCCGGGTTTCGTGGAACAGGGTTTGCGCATCGCGAGCACAGCGGGCATAGTCGGGCGCGTCGCCGACCGTGAAGCTGGCGCCGATGTCGCCTTCCCACGCATCGAACCGGGGTGCCATGTCGAGAAAGAAAATATCGTTGTCCTGCAGCACCACGCCCGGGTCGGACGCGACCCGCATCGGTTTGGTGGTATTGCGGCCAAAACGCACCCGGGTCGGGTGCCAGGATAGTGTCAAGCCGGCTTCAACCAGCATCTCCTTGGCCATCTCGACTGCGTCCTCTTCGACCATGCCGGGCTGGATGCGGCCGGCAATCTTGGCCAGTGTGCCACGCGCCAGATTGCGCACATGCAGCATGCCGTCGACGGAAAAATTGGCGCCGACGCGTTCGGCGTGGACAGAGGGTTGAGGTTGCATGATGAACTCCGTGGTTGAATTGAGTAAGCTGGGACCGAAACGAGTATGGCTTTCGAGGTGCCCAGGTTCCAGCGCAACGGCATCGGGTTTTCGGTCATACTGGCGGCGATTTCGGCCATCCTTCTTGCTGCGCAGCTGCGCGGCGGCGAAGATGGGCTTATCGGATGCAGGCCCGTCGGCCTGCGCGGGAGGTGTGCTTGAAACGTATCGGTCTGCTGATTTTTCCGGGGGTCCAGTCGCTCGACGTGTCGGGGCCGCTCGACGTGTTCGCCGAAGCCAACCGCTTTCTGGCCGCGCACCAACACTACGTGCTGAACGTCATCGGCACCGACGCCGCGCCGTTCGCATGTTCGAACGGGATGACCCTCGTAGCGCATCAAGATTATCGCCAGATCGACCAGCCGGACTTCGATCTCATGCTGGTCGCTGGCGGGCCCGACTTGCCGCAGCGGGCCCCGGAAGCGGAGCTTGAGCTATGGCTGCGCCGCGCCTGCGCGAATGCGGCGCGCTACGGTTCGATCTGCAACGGGGCTTTCCTGCTGGGCGCGGCCGGTCTGCTGGACGGCTGCACGGTGACCACGCATTGGAGCGATGCGGCCAAGCTCGCACAGCGCTATACGCGCACCCACGTCGAGTTCGACCGCATCTATGTGAAGGATGGCCGCCTCTACACCTCGGCCGGGGTGACCGCTGGTATCGATCTGTCGCTGGCCCTGGTGGCGGAGGACCACGGGCATGAACTGGCCTTGAACGTCGCCAAGCGACTCGTGGTCTTTATGCAGCGCAGCGGCGGGCAGTCGCAATTCAGTCCCTACCTGGCACCTTACGTGGCCGCCAACTCGCCGGTGGCGGCGGCCCAGGATTACGTGCTGCGCCATATCGGCGACGATCTGTCGGTGCAGGTGTTGGCGGGTGCCGCGGCGATGAGCGTGCGGCACTTCTCACGGGTATTCGTGCGCGACGTCGGCATGAGTCCGGCGGAATTCGTCGCGCGCGCCAGAGTCGATGCAGCACGGCGTCAGCTCGAGCACTCGGCTGCGCCGCTGAAGACCATCGCATTCGCTTGCGGCTTCAGTAGCGCCGAGCAGATGCGCGCCGCCTTCTCGCGCTATGTCGGAGTCAGCGCGGGCCAGTACCGGGAGAATTTCAGCGCGGCGGCGGGGCGGGCGCCCGCGCACTGAGCGCCGGGCTGCATGCCGCAGGCTCGAAGCGGTCCGGGCCTGCGATCTGGCCCAGCCCGCTTGAGCGCACGCGCGCGAGAATGGTGTCGGCGCGCTGCGGCATTTCGAAACAGGGCTTGAGGACCCCGTCCTTCAGTTCCGTGCCGTGACGTCAGGCCAGGGCCGGATAGTCGATATAGCCTTCCGGCGTCGGCGCGTAGAACGTGTCCGAGTTCGCCGGGTTCAACGGCGCGTCGAGCTGCAGGCGGCGCGGCAGGTCGGGGTTGGCGATGAACCACTGGCCGAATGCCACCGCATCGGCGCTCCCTTGGCTCAGCAAGTTTTCCGCGACGCTCTTGGTGAGCTGCTGATTGGCGATGTAGACGCCACCGAACGCTTGCTTCAGGCGCGGCCCGAGCCATTGATCGCTCTGTTTTTCTCGGGCGCAGATAAAGGCTATCCCGCGCGCGCCGAGTTGGCGTGCGACATAGCTGAAGGTGGCGAGCGGGTCCGAGTCGCCCATGGTGTGCGAATCGCAGGCCGGAGCCAGATGCACGCCGACGCGGCCGGCGCCCCACACATCGATACAGGCGTCGGTGATCTCGAACAGCAGTCGTGCGCGATTCTCGATCGGGCCGCCGTATTGGTCGGTCCGATGATTGGTGCTGTCCTGCAGGAACTGGTCGATCAGATAGCCGTTTGCCGCATGCACTTCAACACCGTCGAAGTTGGCGGCCTTCGCGTTTTCCGCGCCCTTGCGGTAGGCGGCGACAATGCCCGGAATCTCGTCGGTGTCGAGCGCGCGCGGCGTCACATAGGCGCGCTGCGGACGCACCAGGCTGACATGGCCCTGGGGCGCGATGGCACTCGGCGCGACCGGCAGGTCGCCATTCAGGAAGATCGGATCCGACACGCGCCCGACGTGCCACAGTTGCAGCACGATACGGCCGCCGGCCGCATGCACCGCATCGGTGATCTGTTTCCAGCCGGCAACCTGTTCCTCGCTCCAGATGCCCGGAGTGTCGGCATAGCCCACCCCCTGCGGCGTGACGGCGGTCGCTTCGCTGATGATCAGGCCGGCGCTCGCGCGCTGCACATAGTATTGCGCCATCAGCGCATTCGGCACGCGGCCGGGGCCAGTTGCGCGCGAGCGCGTCAGCGGCGCCATGATGATGCGGTTCGTCAATTTGAGTTCGCCGATCTGGATCGGGTCGAAGAGCGTGGTCATAAGCGTTCCTGTCAGGTCCTGGCGGCGTAGGCCGCTGTTTTTGAAGCGGAATTTTACGATATATCTCAAAATCATGCCGGCGCCGCGCCCAAGGCTTGCCGCCGCACGGGCGAGGCTATGGTGCGGTGAGTCCAGACGGTATGGTTACGCCTTTGCAGCAGGGGGCACAAACCGTATTGCGGCAAGGACTTAGCCTAGATACGCAAAGCTTATGCACAGGCCTGTCAACAGAAAGTGTGGATAATTTGAGTGCTTCCCTGAAGGGCTTTATGAACAAGGGCTGGCACATATGAATGTAAGATGTATTAATACATGATACACTCTGTTCCGTGGTAATTCGAACAACACACCATGATCAAGTCTTTCAAACACAAGGGTGCGCAGCGCTTGTTTGAAACCGGTTCGGCAGCAGGGGTTCAGGCAGCACACAAGGAGCGGTTGAGCCGTCAATTGACGGCCCTGAACAGGGCCAAATCACAGCGAGATATGAATCAGCCAGGTTGGGTGTTACATCCCCTTAAGGGGGACGAGGCTGGGGTCTGGTCGGTAACGGTGAGCGGCAACTGGAGGCTGACGTTCACGTTTGAAGGTGAGGATGCAGTCCTCGTGGATTACAGGGACTACCATTAAGACTGTATGGTTCGATGGTTGTACAACGCGCCGCCGATGCGGCATGAACCCGGAAGTATCGGGTAATGAGATCTCCATAGTGACGAAAGCCATGTCTAATATGTTCAATCCGCCGCACCCTGCGGCGATCCTTCGGGAAGACGTGTTGCCCGCACTTGGCCTGTCGATCACCGAGGCCGCCGGGCAACTGGGCGTGACCCGTGTAACCTTGTCCCGTCTGCTCAATGAGCGTGGCGGGATTACTCCCGAAATGGCGCTACGCATCGAGCAGTGGCTTGGCGTGGAGCGTGGCGGGCGGGCCGATCTGTGGCTTGGCATGCAGTTGGACTACGACCTTTGGCAGGCGCGTAAGCACACGCCGAAGGCGATCAAGCGGGCACCGGCAGAGGCTGCGGCCTAGACGACTTTGACGAGCGCGGCGCCAGCGGCGCTCGCGCTTTCGTCATTGCCCAATTGCTGCAGCAGGTAAAGCCGCTGGTAGATACCCCCTTCATGCGCCATCAATTCTTCATGGCGTCCCGCTTCGGCGATGCGCCCATGGTTCAGCACCACGATACGATCGGCATCGCGTATCGTCGACAGGCGGTGCGCGATCGCGATCAAGGTGACCTTGCCGCGCAGTTCGGTCAGCGATTGCTGGATGATCTGCTCGGTTTCGCTGTCGATATTGGCCGTCGCCTCGTCCAGAAATAGAATGCGCGGCTGACCGGCCAGGGCGCGCGCGATCGCGATCAACTGCTTCTGTCCGGTCGACAGGCGTGCGCCGCCTTCTCCCAAGGGCGTGTCGTAACCGTGTTCCAGCGCGAGGATGAATTCGTGGCAGTGGGCGGCGCGGGCCGCGGTTTCGATCGCGGCATCGCTCAAGAGGCGACCCATCGCGATATTCTCGCGCGCGCTCGCCGCCAGCAGGAACGGATCCTGGGGTACCAGACCGACGTCGGTACGGAAATCGTCGTCGTTGAATTGGGCCAGGGGCACACCGTCGATTTCGATGCGGCCTGCCTGCGGCTGATAAAAGCGCAGCAACAGGCTCAGCAGCGTCGACTTGCCGCTGCCGGTGTGGCCGACGATGCCGAAAAAACGCCCAGGCGGCACGCTCAGGCTGAGATCGTGGATCACCGGACTATCGGGCGCATAGCCGAAGGTCAGATCGCGAATCTCGACAGCGCCATCGTGCATGCGTACATGCCCACTGGCAGCCGTGGGCCGGTGCTCTTGCAGCAGGGTGTCGACGCGTGCCGCCGACACCACCGCCTGTTGCAACTGGCCGAATTGCTGGGCGATCATCATCAGCGGTTCGATCACACGATTGATGTAGCTGATGAACGCATACAGCACGCCGACTTCCAACCCGCTCAGCGGCCGCCGACCGAATGCGTAGATCACCAGGACCAGCAGCACGGTGTTGAAGAAATCGAGTATCGGCCGCAGCAGCCAGGCGTCGGCGCGCAAGCGGCTTACGCGTGCGCGGTAATAGCGTTGGTTGGTCGCATTGAAGCGCAGATTGAAGCGCGTCTCGGCATTGCTCGCCTGCAGCACGGCCATGCCGGAAATCGACTCGGCCATTTGCGCATTGATGTCGCTGCGCATCTGCCGCGCAAGGCTCACGGCCGGTGCGCTCAGGCGCTGATACAACAGCACCACGATCGCGGTGGCTGGCGCCAGCGACACGACAATCAGCATCAGGCGCCAATCGAGCCAGGCCATCGCGACGAGCGCACCGCTCAGGACGATGGAGCTGTCCAGGATCACGAACAGCACCTGCACGTATAGCGCCTTGACCTGCTCCGTATCGTTGCTGACGCGGCTCACGAGTTGTCCGGTGATGGCCTTGTCGAAAAACGCCATCGGCAGGCGCAGCACGTGATTGTAGACCTGTTCGCGCAGACGTTGCACCGAACGCATCGCGACGCCGGCCAAGCGCGAGAGCTGCAGGTAGCGGATCAGGCTGCCGGCCCAGCCGGCGATCAGGGCTCCGCCCAGCAGTGCGACGATATCGGGCCAGACCAGCACGTGCGGCAGCAGATGGTGGTCGATGAATTGCTTGCCCAGAAACGGGCCGAGCGCTTCCAGACCGGCCGCGACGGCAAGCCAAAGTGCGCCCAGCACCACGTGGCGGCGTTCAGGCAGAGCCGCCCGCGTCAGCAGGCCGATTGCCCGGCGTGCGGCGTGGCGGGACAGCGCTGCGTTTTCTTCAGAGGGCATCGAGACTGGCCTCCAGTTGTTGATAACGCCATTGGCCGGCATACCAGCCGTCGTGTGCGACAAGTTCATCGTGGCTGCCGCTCTCGACCACGCGACCGTGATCCAGCACCAGGATCTGATCCGCATCCATCACGGCGCTCAGGCGATGGCTGACGATGATGGTCGTACGGCGGCTGCGCTGGTCGCGCAGATGGCTGAGGATCGCGGTTTCGGTCTGGGTGTCGACGGCCGATAGCGCGTCGTCGAGCAGCAGCAGCGGGGCGTCGGCAAGCAGCGCGCGGGCGATCGCCACGCGCTGCCGCTGACCGCCCGACAATGTGATACCGCGTTCGCCCACCGGCGTGTCGTAGCCTTGGGGAAAGCGCGTGATGTCGTCGTGTACGGCAGCCAGGCGGGCCACCTGCTCGATTTCCGCGCGGGTCGCAGCGGGCTTGACCAACGCGATGTTGTCATGGATCGAGGCGGAAAACAGGAAGGGCTCCTGGGGCACCCAGGCGATCGCCGCATGCAAGGCCTCGAGCTGATAGTCGGCCAGTTCGTGCGCGCCCCAACGCATCGTGCCGGCTTGCGCCGCGTATTGCCGCAGCAGCAGACGCACGATGCTGGACTTGCCGGCGCCGGTCGGGCCGACGAGGCCCAGGGTGTGGCTGGCCGGCAGCGTAAACGACACATCCCGCAGCGCCAGCGCGTGCTGTTCGGGATAGGCGAGCGTCACGCGTTCGAACCGGACGGCACCGTGATCGAGGCCGGCCACGGTACCGTGATCGGCGATGCTAAGCGGCGTGTCCAGCACCGGCTGCAGCCGTTCCCATGCGGCCCGGCCGCGTTCCGTCAGAGACAGTACCCAGCCGGCTGCGTACATCGGCCAGATCAAATCGCCCAGATAGATGGTGAACGCGGTCAGCGAACCTATGGTCAATTCGCGATGCCAGACCAGATAGCCGCCGAACGAAAGGGTGAGCACGGTGGCCGCGACGAGGGCGAGACCCACTGCCGGCTCGAACCCGGCCTCCCAGCGCTGGGCACGCAGGCTGGTGTCGCTGGCGGCGCCGGCCAGTTCGGCAAAATGTGTGCTCGAACGCGCCTCCAGTCCGAGCGAGCGGATCGTACGCACGCCGGTCAGGGTTTCCTGGATGTGGTCGTTGAGCCGACCGAAGCATTCGAGCGAGGCTTTCGAAGCGTGGTGAATCTGGTTGGAGATGTACCAGAACGCGAGCGCCAGAAACGGAAACGGCATCAGCGCGACCAATGCCAGGCGCCAATCGATGCCCGCCGCCATCACTCCGGCCACCACCAGCAGCGTCACCGAGCCGTCGAAGCCGGCCAGCATCGCTTCGCCGGCCGCCATTTCGACCGCGTCGACGTCGTTGGTCGCGAGCGCCATCAGGTCGCCGGTGCGCTGGCGCTGAAAGAAGCTCGGACCTTGCGCGCACATGCGCGCATAAAAGCGCGTACGCAGTTCGACGCCCAACTGGTAGGCGGCGGAGTAGAGCATGATGCGCCAGCCGACGCGAAAGGCGTAGACGGTGAGTCCGGCTAGGCCGATGCCGGCGAGTCCCTGCAACAGCTGCAAATGGCTGAACCGGTGCGCGCTCAGGCCGTCGACGATCACACCGATCTCGTGCGGGATCCAGGCCCGGATCGCAGTGATGCCGACCAGCAGCACTGCTGACGACAGGTAGGGGCGCCAGTGGCGCCGGATAAATTGGCCGATTAAATGAAAAAGCGTCATGGATTTACGAAAGCTGAGCAGATGCGCGGATCGCGCAACTGCTCAATAGTGCGGCACCACGCCCATGTTGTTCCAGATGAACGAATAGACGTCGGCGGTTTCCTGCAGGGCCTTGCTCAGATTGCTCGAACCATGGCCCGAGTTGGTTTCGATGCGTATCAGCACAGGTGTGCTGCCATCGCTCTTTTCCTGGCGCGTGGCCGTATATTTGAACGAGTGTGCGGGCACCACCCGGTCGTCATGGTCCGAGGTGACCACCAGGGTCGCCGGATAGCGCACGCCGGCCTTGATGTTGTGCAACGGCGAATATTTTAGCAGGTAGCGGAACTGGGTTTCGTCGTCGCTTGAGCCGTAGTCGGAGACCCAGGCCACGCCCGCCGAAAACTTCTGGAAGCGCAGCATGTCCATCACGCCGACCTCAGGGACAGCGACCTGGAACAGGTCGGGCCGCTGGTTGATCACCGCACCGACCAGCAGGCCGCCGTTGCTGCCGCCCAGCAGGGCCAAGCGGTCCGGTGAGGTGTATTTCTGCGCGATCAGGTATTGCG
>OUWB010000477.1_pt3 | contig 13029 bp, 11 predicted proteins | sample 1779821 | NCBI WGS metagenome assembly OUWB01 (sample SAMEA3914806, study PRJEB12502) | metagenome | biome: forest; material: soil | place: Canada | collected 2011-08-03 | depth 0.1 m
GCACTTCCCGATAAAGTGGACGCCACTTTTCGGATAAGAAGTGCGACAAAACAAAGATCTAGAGCAATTTTTCGAATCAATTTGATCGGAAAATGCTCTAGAGCCCGGGGAAGGCGCGGGGAACCGCATGGCAACCGACGATCCAGCGGACTCCTGGCTGGCGAAGGCCTTGGCGGCCCTGCGGGCAAACCAGCCCGAGGCTGTCATCGACGCCGCCCGGCGCGTGCTCGGCTATGACCCCGACCATGTGCAGGCCTACTGGCTGTGCGCCTTGGCCGCGATCGATCTCTGTCGCCACGGTGAGGCTGAGGTCGCGTTGGCGCAGGCCGCCCGGCGCATGGCCGATGACGACGTGGTGAAGGTGCGGTTCCTGGCGCAGCGGGCGCACACCGTATTGCTGATGGGCTGGACCGGCGAAGCGCGGCGCACGGCCCAGGCGGCGCTGAAACTCGTGGAAACCCATCCGGCCATGGCGGATGGCGACGCCCTGTATTTTCTCGGCACCAGCCTGATGCTGAGCGGCGACGAGGCCGGCGCCCTGCCGGTGATGCGCCGGGCCAGCCAGCTCGATCCGCAAAACGCGATGGCCTGGAACGGGCTCGGTGAAGCGGCCGAATATATGGGTTTTGCCGACGAGGCCGAAGCGGCCTTCGAGACGGCGATCGCCACCGGCCAGCCCACCGGCGCGCACCTGGCCCTGGCCCGGCTGCGCCGCTGGACGCCGCGGCGCAATCACGTCCAGCGTCTGGAAGCGCTGGCGGCGAACACGCCGCTGGACGCGGCGCGGCGCGCCTATGCCCTGTTCAAGGAATATGACGATCTGGGCCAGACGCAAGCGGCGTGGCGCTGGTTGCAAAAAGGCGCCGAGGCGGCGCGCGAGGAGACGGTCCAGCCGTTCAATCCCGCCTGGTCGATCGATGAGGAACGCGCCCGGGTCGCGGCGTGGACCTCCGCCTTTCCCAAGGCGCGTTTTGCCGACGTGGCGCCGCCGTCCGGCCCGCCGAAACGGATTTTCGTGGTAGGTATGCCGCGATCGGGCACCACCTTGGTCGAGCGCATATTGAACGCGCACCCGCAGGTTCAAGGGCTCGGCGAATGGCAAGCCTTTCCCGGCGCGGTCAAGGTGCTGTCAGGGACCGGCGGACCCGATCTTTTGACGCCGGACGTTATCTCCGCCATCGCCCATGTCGATCCTGTGAGGCTCGCGCCCTGTTATGACCTCGATTTAGGGCCTATCGACGACGGCCGATGCACGGTGGACAAGCTGCCGCGCAATGCCGATTATGCGGGCCTGATCCGCCTGGCCTTCCCCGACGCGCGCATCGTGCACGTCCGGCGCGACCCGATGGACACCTTGTTCGGGGCGTACCGGCTGCATCTTGCGGCGCGCTGGTCCTACGACCTGCATGACCTGGCCGATCGCTATGCCTGCCATCGCGCGGTGATGGACCACTGGACGGATTGCCTGGGCGATGGGTTGATCGACGTCTCGCTGGAGGCGATCATCGTTGATCCAAAGGCGCAAATCCACCGCCTGCTCGACCTGTGCGGCCTGCCGTTCGAAGACGCCTGCCTGTCGCCGCACGAGAGCCCAGGCGCGGTCGCGTCGGCCAGTTCGAGCCAGGTGCGCCGGCCGATCAATGCCGACGGTGTCGGGGCGTGGCGGCGTTATGAGGCGCAACTGGCGCCCCTGCATCGGCGCTTGTCCGATCTGGGACTACTCGATTAGCCCCAAAGGGCTGGATCGGATTGATAAAACGGCCGGATATCGGTGGCGGCCATGCCGGCGCGCCGGGCGGCCTCCAGGCCTTCGTCGCTGTCCTCGAAGACGTGGCATAGCGCCGGGGCGACCTGGAGATTGGCCGCGGCCTTGAGGAACAGGTCGGGCGCCGGCTTGCCGGCGGCGACATCCTCGATGGTGACGATCGTGTCGAAGACCTCGCCCAGGCCGATGGCCTTCAGCGAGGCCTCGACCATGGGACGCTGCGCCGACGAGGCGACGGCCAGCCGATGGGTGCCGCGGTGGCGGCGTACCATGTCGCCGGTGAACGGAATGGGCCGGATGATGTGGGCATGATCGACGAACAGGGCCGGCGAGCGCGCGGCGATATCGGCGTCGTCGATGGCCACGCCGGTTTCCGCGGTCAGCGCCGCCAGCAGCTGTTTGCGCGACTGGCCGAGCCGTGCCGCATAGAAGGCGGCGGTGAATTCGACGCCATAGGCACTGAGCGTATCGCGAAAGGCGCGGAAGTGGGCCGCGAAGGTATCGGCGAGCGTGCCGTCGCAGTCGAAGATCAGGGCGCGGACGTCGGCGGCGATTTCGGGGAGTGAGGGCAGGGACATGATCGAGCCGTGAGCCTTGCCGCGCCGGCCGTCAAGGGGCTTGCCGCCACGCTCAAAAGGTTTTAGCGCTCGTTGAGCAAAGGAGTCCGCCGTGTCGCTCAGCCAGGTCCTGTACCATCTCAAGGAAGGCGCCGACCAGGTCATCGAGACCTCGTGCGCCACCGTCGTGCTCAAGGGCGCCAAGGCCTACAAGATCAAGAAGAGCGTCGATTACGGCTTTTTGGATTTCACCTCGCCGGAAAAGCGCCGCGCCGCCCTGTTGCGCGAACTGCGCTACAATCAACGCATGGCGGCCGACATCTATCTTGGCGTCGAGGAGATCGCCGGCGAGAGCGTTCTGGTCATGCGGCGCTTCGATACGGCCGGCGTTTTGGGCGAGCAAAGTGCCGGCAATCTGGAATGGACGCCCGATCTCGAGCTGATGCACGACCTGGGTCAGACCGTGGCGCGCTTTCATGCCGGTTCGGAAGTCTGCCGTGATCCGCTTCACGTCAACAATATCAAATACGTCATTGATTCCAATAAGCGAAACATCGACGCCTTCCGCAAGGAACTGGGCGAGGAGGCGGTCGATGCCTACGACGCCGCCATCCAGGCGCATTATGCGAACGTCGAGGCCTCGGTCCTGAAGCGCTTCGACGACGGCCATGTGCGCCACTGCCACGGCGACCTGCACCTCGGCAACATCCTGGTCGAGAACGAAAAGCCGGTCCTGTTCGACTGCATCGAGTTCAATGAACGTCTCAGTCAGATCGACGTGCTTTACGACCTGGCCTTCCTGCTGATGGACCTGTGGGTGCGCGGCCACGCCGACGCCGCCAATCGCGTGCTCAATGTCTGGCTCGACCAGGCGGCGCGGCTGGAGGACGATATCGGCGGGGTCTATGCCGGGCTGGAGCTGCTGCCGCTGTATATGAGCGTGCGCTCAGGTGTGCGCTGCCACGTCAACGCCAATTATGGCGGCGAGGCGCACTACGCCATGGACAAGGCGAGGACCTATCTCGAGGCGGCGCACCGCTTCCTCGATCTTAAGCCGGCATCGCTGACCGCCATCGGCGGCCTGTCGGGATCGGGCAAGAGCACGCGGGCGCGGCAATTGGCGCCGGGACTGGGCCGGGCGCCGGGCGCGGTGGTGCTGCGCAGTGACGAAATTCGCAAGCGGCTGTGGGCCTGTCCGGAATACGAAGCCCTGCCGAAGGAGGCCTATACGCCCGACGAGAACGCCCGGGTCTATGCCGAGATGTTCGAACTGGCCGAGCGGACGCTCACGGCGGGCCAGGCGGTATCGCTTGACGCCACGTTCCGCGAATCAAGGTGGCGGCAAAAGGCCGAAGACCTCGCGATGGCGATGGGCGTGGCCTTCGACGGCCGCTGGCTCGACCTTCCGGTTGAGGCGCGGCGCGCTCGGGTTGAGGCGCGGCTGAAGGACGTGTCCGACGCCACGCCCGACATCGCCGCGGCGCAAGGAGACATTGATAAATCAACGATTTCGTGGCAAATTGAGGGGGCTTAGAGGGGATGAGGCGGGGGAATAGGGGTTGAATCTTTATCGCATCATCACGAAAAATTCGCTCGGTTGAGGTATGGGCGTGACGCCCGGCCGCACCGGGATACGGTCACATGCGTGATCGTCCCGGAATATGATACGTGGCATGAACCGTTGTTGCGTCCGAACGTATTAACATCAACCGATCGATAAGAATGACCACAGGATACAGGGCGTGACGGAGCAATCGGCAGACACCAGATCGACCTCGGGACGAGCGAAAAAGGGCGGGTTTGCGTTCGCCCATCTGGCCTTCTGCGTTGCGCTCATTCCATTGGTCTTCGTGGTCGCCGCCATGATGGCGACCCATATCGGTACACTCGACGTCGATACCGGGATTCGGCTGCTGACGCTGCGCATCGGACCGAAGCTGGCCATGGGCGCGCTGGCCCTGGCCGTGGTGTCGCTGCTGATCTCCTTGTTCAAGGACCATGCGCGGTACGGTCTGTGGGCGCTGGCGGCGGTGATCGTGTCGGGTGGGGTGACCGCCGGCTATTTCGCCTATGAACGCTTGTTGAAGCAATTTCCGCCGATTGCCGATGTCGCCACCAATTGGGACACGCCGCTGGACTTTTCGGACAAGTTGATGGCCGAGCGCGGCCCCAAGTCTATGCCGGTCGTCGACATGCCGCGCGTGCCGCGGGAGCAGTCGATGGAATGGGGCGGCAAGACGATCGCCCAGATCAACGCCGTCACCTGTCCGGGCGCGCGAGGCCTGCCCGGCAAGCACGTCAGTGAGGACGCGGTCGCCGACATGCTGACGGCCAATCATTATGTCGTGTTCGGCCGGGCGCCCTGGCGCGTCGAGGCGACGTATCAGGACAATTTCTTCGGTCTCAAGTCGGACGTGGTCATCCGGCTCGATCCGGAACGCATCGATGTGCGCTCGACCGGGCGCGACGATCTGCCGGACCTGGGCGGCAATTGCCGGCGGGTCAGCGACCTTGTCGCCAAGATCCGCAATCTGCCGGACTTGCCGCCGCCGCCCGAGGCCGCGTCCACGTCCAGTGCCTCGGCGTCGGCCCAAAGCGGCGCCGCGCCCGCGCCGACAGGTGGCGATGACGGCGGCGGGGATTAGGCCCCGCTGTGGGTGTGAAGGTTTTGAACCACGAACCCCCAGAACCCAACCAACGCGAAGCCGCACGCAGCGCGATTTCCATCCGAGCCACCTGAGCTGGAGAACGTCCATGAGGTCCGTGTTTTTCCGTGTTTTCCGTGGCTAATCCTTAAATGCGGCGCGGCCCTACTGCAGGTAGGATTTGGGCCACGGAAAACACGGAAAAACACGGACTTCATGGCAATCGGAAACGCCAAAGGATGGTCTAAATAAATGCGCTGCGCGCGGCTTCGCGTTCGTGTGGTTCGTGGTTGAATCCCTCTCCCACGAAAACGCTGGCTTAACTTTTGCTTAACCCTGCCTGAAACGACCGGAGGTTAGGCACATGGCAGCGGATTTTCTGATTTTTGTCTCAAAACGGGGCCAGCGCTGTGCCGCGGCGCTCCTGGCGATCGTCGCCCTGCACTTCGTCATGGCCAGTTGCACGCCCGAGCCGGCCAGCCCGATGGCGGCGCGCGTCGACCTGTCGCGCTGAGGGGTATCAAGCTTTCGAGGGCTGGGGGCCCGGACGAAAAACGGCGGAAGGTGGTGCCGTCCGCCGTTTTTCTTCGTCTTGGTAGCAAAATCTACTGCGTCGGGGTCTGTGGCCGGGTCGAGGGTTGATAGGCCTGCGGCGCCATCACCGTCGCGCCCTGTTCACGCAGGCGTTCGTCGGCGACGTTGTTCATCACCGCCTCGGCCTTGGGATCGCTCATCGCCCAGCCCAGGAAGGACAGGGTCTTGAGACCGCTCAGGCTCATGCGCACGCTTTCGCCGGTGTCGCCGAACATCGAATGGCTGGACGGATAATTGACCAGGCGAACATTGCCGCTCAATTTGGCCAGGCTCTTGGCCTCGTCGACCGCGTCGTAGAAGCCGCCCAGGCGATCGACCAGGCGCAGGCCAAGGGCCTGATCGCCGGTCCATACGCGGCCCTTGGCTATGTCGCGCACCGTGTCTTCCGGAATATTGCGCCCGGCCGAGACGTGAACGATGAAGCCGTTATAGATCTGGTCGATCCAGCCGGCCAGCGCCGCATGCTGTTCCGGCGTGAAGCCCTGGGACGGCGAGAAGGTGTCGCTGTTCTGGCCGCCGACGGTGATGTCCTTCATGTCGATGCCGAATTTCGCCAGCGCGTCGCCATAGGCGATCTTGCCGCCGAACACGCCGATCGAGCCGGTGAGGGTGGATGGATCGGCGACGATGCGCGAGGCGCCGGACGAAATCCAGTAGCCGCCCGAGGCGGCGTAGTCGCCCATCGACACCACCACCGGCTTGCCCGATTCCTTCGCGGCCTGCATGGCGTTGGCGATCTGTTCGGACGCGGTATCGGAGCCGCCGGGGGACGAGACGCGGAAGACGATGGCCTTGACCGACTTGTCCTTGATGGCGTCATAGAAGGCGTCGGAGACGGTGTCGGACATCATCGACGGTTCCGAGCCGAAGCCGCCGGAGCCGCCCTTGCCGGTCATGATGGCGCCTTCGCCGTCGATGACCGCGATCGTATCGCCGGTGGTCACGGGGTCGACCGTGCGTTCATAATCGTGGATGTCGATGACTTCGGTATTTTCGTCGCCGCGCTTCAGCGCCGCTTCCTCGGCGTCGTGGACTTGGCCGAGATGGGTGATCAGGCCGAGGTCGAGCGCCTGTTCGGCGCCGTAGGGGCCTGCCTCGATGGTCGCCTGGACCTTGGCCACGTCCATGCGGCGGTCGTGGGCGATGTCCTTCAGCATAGAATTGTAGATGCCGGTCATCCAGCCCAGGGTCGCTTCGCGGTGCGCCGGGGTATAGTCGTCATAGAGATAGGGATTGACCGCGTTCTTGAACTCGGCGCGCTGCTCGAACTCGGCCGTGACGCCGTATTTGTCGAAGGCGCGCTTCATGAACATGGTCGAGGTCGAGATGCCGGTGACCTGGAAGGACGAGCGCGGCTGCATCCACAGTTCCGACGCCGCCGAACCCAGCATGTAGGAGGCGATGACCATGGTGTCGGGATACAGGCCCTGGGAGTGGGCGATCACCGGCTTGGCCGCGCCGCGGACATAGATGATGGCGTCGCGGATTTCCTCGGCCGCGGCCGGCGACATGCCGCCTTCGGGCAGACGGATGAACACCGCCTTGACGTGCGGGTCGTCGGCGGCCCGATGCAGGGTCTGGACGACTTCGAGTGTTGACAGGCCTTTGCCGGTAATAAAGTCGAAGGGTTGCGCCGCGCTCTGGTCGGTCATCTTCTGACGCAGGTCGATAGAGACGACGACATCGCCGTGGGGATGAGGATGGGCGGCGGCGGACAGTCCGAAGATCAGGGCGATCGGCAGGCCGATCAGCACGAGCAGCATGGCCACAATCACCGCCGATAGCGTGATCATAAACTGTTTCATGCGGACACGGTTCCCCTCAGCCTTCCGCCCGGATGCCGCCTGTGAGAGTCCCCACGTCAAGGCGCACACCAAGCGTTCGCAGCATAATCGTTAATTGCCGCGCGTCAAATGAAGAGCGCGTAAAATGTTAATAAAGGGAAGGGGTGTCGCCTGGATGGCGCATGCGTTTAGAACTTTATGCGCCCCGTTTTCGGCCGATCGTGCGCGTGTGCCGACCGTCCGAGGCAATGCGGGCAGGATTGGCCCTTGATATAGGCCGGATGCGCCTGGTCCTCTGCCGTCAAGGCATGATCGCAGAACAGGCACAGGACGGCGGTCTGCGACGGCTGCAGGGCATGGTCGACGGCGATGCGCTCGTCGAAGACGAAGCATTCGCCCTGCCATAGCGATTCGGCCGCCGGCACGTCTTCGAAATATTGCAGGATGCCGCCTCTGAGGTGGTGCACATCGTCGAAGCCCTGGTCGATCAGCCACGAGGTGAATTTCTCACAGCGGATGCCGCCGGTGCAGAAGGTGGCGATCGTCTTGCCGCGCAAGGCGTCCGCGCGGTCGCGCGTCCATTGCGGCAGGTGCTTGAAATTGGGGATGCCGGGATCGACGGCGCCCTTGAAGGTGCCGAGATTGACTTCATAGTCGTTGCGCGTGTCGATGATGACGACATCATCGCGCGAAATCAGGTCGTTCCAGTCGGCGGGTTCGACATAGTGGCCGAAGCGCTTCATCGACACGGGCTCGCCCAGGCCGATGGTTTCCTTTTTCAGGCGCACGCGCGCCTTGCCGAAGGGCTGGAACGCGGCTTGGGATTCCTTCCAGCGGATCGGTCCCTTGACGATATCGCGTTGAAGATAGGCCAGGAAACCGTCGATGGCCTCACGCGTGCCGGAAATCGTCGAATTGACGCCCTCGCGGGTGATCAGCAACGAGCCCTTGATGCCGGCGGCGTGCAAACGCTCAAGCAGCGGCGCCTGATGCGACTCGAAGTCGGGGAAATCGAAGAAGTGGTAGAAGGCGGCAATGACGAATTGCGGCTCTGGAGATGGCTCGAACATGGCGGCGACTTAGCACAATGGGGACGAAGCGAAAAGCGAGGGGTTTCGCCGGCGCTCAGTTGAGTTCCTGGGCGAGGCCGATGAGAAGCCCTTCGGGCCCACGGATATAGCAGAGCCGATAGGCGTTTTTATATTGGACCAGTTCGCCCACGAGTTGGGCGCCGCGCGTGCGCAGCCTTTCAAGCGTCTCATCGACATCGTCCACGGCGAACATGACACGGAGGTAGCCCAGGGCGTTGACCGGGGCGTCGCGGTGGTCGGCGACGACGGGGGGTGTGAGGAAGCGGGAGAGCTCGAGCCGGCTGTGGCCGTCCGGTGTGCGCATCATGGCGATCTCGACACGCTGATCGCCAAGTCCCGTAACACGTCCGGCCCATTCGCCTTCGATCGTGGCCCGCCCTTCGAGTTCAAGGCCCAATTCGTGAAAGAAATCGATTGCTCCCTCCAGGTCCTCGACGACGATTCCGACGTTGTCCATCCGCTTGAGCGCCATGATCCGATCTCCAATTCGCGGCTGTCCGCATCACAAGCGTGAATCGTGGCCGGCCTCAAAGACAAACCCCAGGGTCGTGCCTGCGACGGTGGACTCATTCGCGCCGCACGCGCAACCCTGCTATTGAAAAGACTGTTGAAAAATTTGCGCAAAGGGATTGCGCGGCTCAAAGGCTTGCGCTAGTGAAGCCGCTCTTTCGCGGAGACAAAGCGAAAGCCGCGTTTCCGGCATGGATTCGCACCCCTGCTGGGGAATGGTGTAATGGTAACACTGCGGTTTTTGGTACCGTCATTCTAGGTTCGAGTCCTAGTTCCCCAGCCAATCTCTTTCTATAAAACATGTCTTTCGGATAAGGCGCGGACGCGATTTATGCGCATGGACCATCTGTGTCGATGGCGCAGCCATCATCTGTGCCATCTGTGGCCAAACTTGCTGACGCTGACGCCGCCACACGCGGAGGGCGCTGAATCTCGGCATCGAGCGCGTGGCTGATCCGAAGTGACCTCTTTGGAACTGGCCCCCTCCGTCGCGGGGCTTCGCCTTCGGCTCGCACCCACGCCACCTCCCCGCTATCGCAGGGGAGGAAAGGCCGAAACTCAGTCCGCCCAGCCGTTGCCTTCGGGCGTGTCAGTCTGGGGCAGGAGGTCGCGCGCCATAAAGACGACGTCGAGCCAGCGGCCGAACTTGAAACCGGCGCGCGGAATATGCCCCGTCGGTTCGAAGCCGCACGCCGCGTGTAGGCCGATCGAGCCGGCATTGCCGGCGTCGCCGATCACCGCCGCCATGCTGTAGAGCCCGCGCTGCTGGCAGCGGACGATCAGCGCCTCGAGCAGGGCGCGGCCGTGGCCCTTGCCCATCAATTCCGGCGCGACATAGACGCTGTCCTCGACGCCATAGCGATAGGCCGGCCGGGTGCGAAACGGCGCCGCATAGGCGTAGCCCGCGACCGCGCCATCGCTCAGCGAGACCAGATAGGGCAGGCGCTTGGCCTGGTTTTCATGAAAGCGCGCCAGCATCTCGGCCTGCGTCGGCGGCTCCAGCGCGAAGGTGCCCGTGCCGTGCAGGACGTGATGGGCGTAGATGGCGGTGATGGCGCCGAAATCGGCCTCGACCGCGTCGCGAATCTCAACCATTTGCTGCGTCCTTGGCGCGGTCTTCAGCCCAGATGGCAAACGCGTAGTCCATGGCGATTTCCTTGAGGAATTCAAAGCGCCCGGACGCACCGCCATGCCCGGCATCCATGTTGATTTTCAGCAGCATCGGCGCGTTCGAGGTCGAACGGTCGCGCAGCTTGGCGATCCACTTCATCGGCTCCCAATAGGTGACGCGGGTGTCCGACAGCCCGCCCGTCGCCAGGACCGGCGGATAGGCCTGGGGGATGATATTGTCGTAGGGCGAATAGGCGGCGATGGTGTCGTAGGCCGTGGCGTCTTCCAGCGGATTGCCCCATTCCGGCCATTCCGGCGGCGTCAGCGGCAAGGTGGTGTCGCTCATCGTATTCAACACGTCGACGAAGGGCACGGCGCCGATCACGCCGGCCCACAGCTCAGGCCGCATATTGGCGACCGCCCCCATCAACATGCCGCCCGCCGAGCCGCCATAGGCGACGATGCGGCCCGTATGGCCGTAGCCCGCTGTGATCAGGTGCTCGGCGCAGGCGATGAAGTCTTTGAAAGTATTTGTCTTCTTGTCCTTGCGGCCGTCGAGGAACCAGCCATAGCCCTTTTCGGCGCCGCCGCGCACATGGGCGATGGCATAGACCCAGCCGCGATTGACCAGGCTTAAGGAGCGGATCGAAAAGCCCGGATCCATCGGCATGCCGTAGGAGCCGTAGCCGTAGAGCAGGACGGGGGCTGAGCCATCGAGCTTGGTGCCGGCCTTCATCAGGATGGTCAGCGGCACTTCGACGCCGTCCCACGACCTGGCGTAGAGCCGGCGCGCGACATAGTCGGCCGGATCGTGGCCCGACGGAATGACCTGGGTCTTGCGCAGGACCTGCTGGCGCGTCGTCATATGGTAGTCGAAGGTCTGCGACGGCGTCGTCGGCGAGGTATAGGTGTAGCGCAGGATGTCGGTGTCGTATTCCAGGCCCGACGCCATGCCGAGCGCATAGGCTTCTTCCGGCACGGAAATGCCGTGGTCTTCGCCCGAGGCTTTATTGGTGATGACGATGCGCGTATTGGCGTTTTCGCGCTCGACGCGGACCATGTGGCGCTTGTAGACGCCGGCGCCGGAAATATAAACGCCCGGCCGATACGGCACCATCTCAACCCAGGTGTCGCGCGACGGCACGGCGGCCGTCGAACTCATGATCTTGAAGTCGAGCGCGTCGTCGGCATTGGTGACGATGATGAAGCGGTCGTCCCAGTGGTCGACGCTATATTGCACGCCTTCATGGCGCGGCTCGACGCAGACCGGCGCAGCTCTCGGATCGGCCGACGGGACCAGCCACGCTTCCGAGGTTTCGTGATTGCCGAGCGTGATCTCGATAAAGGCGTCCGAACTCATCATGCCGATGTTGAGAAAATAGCCGCTGTCCTTTTCCTCGTAGACCAGAACGTCGGCGACTATTTCGCCTTTCTTGGCGCGTGCCGGACGGCGGAAGACCTTGGACGGACGGGAGTTTTCGTCGCGCCACACCCAGAACAACCATTGATTATCCGGCGAAAACAGAAATCCGCCGTCGCATTCCTCGATCGGTTCGCCCTGAAGTTCGCCGGTCGCCAGGTCTTTGACGTAGAGGGTGAAATATTCCGACCCCTGGGTGTCTTCGGACCAGGCGTAGAGCGTGTGGTCGTTGCTGTGTCCGACATCGCCCGTCTGATAGAAGTCGTGCGCCTTGGATCGGGCGTCCTCGTCGAGCAGGACCTCTTCCTGCGCGCGGGTGTCGTCGATCGACGGCAGGGGCGCCGGAAAAGCGGTGGTGCGCGGGCGGCGCGCCCAAATCGGATGCTGGCCGCCCATGTTAAAACGGCTGTAATACTCCCAGGCGCCATCAGGGGATGGCGTGGAGGCGTCGTCTTCCTTGATGCGGCCCTTCATCTCCTGGAACAGGGTGTCCTGCAGCGCTTCGGTCGGCGCCAGGATGGCCTGGGTGTAGGCGTTTTCCTCGATCAGCGCCTTCTTGACGTCGGCCTTGACGGCGGCCGGATCGCGCAACAGGGTCTGCCAGTTGTCGTCCTTCATCCAGTGATAGTCGTCGACGCGGACGCGGCCCAGTTGTTCGATACGGAACGGGTCCTTGCGCGGGGCGGGGGCATGAGCGACGGCCAAGGGACGTTTGGACTCGGAAGGCGTATCGGGCATAGGTGTCTCGAACTGTTGCGGAAAAGCCGAAACCGGCGCGCTTCACCGGGGCTGCGGGCGTGGGAGCATTGACCTATTCGCCGTAAGCGGTCAAATAGGATTAACGACATTCTGGTGGTCGCGCATTTTAACCGAAAAGTGCACGATCGAAGTGCAGCACACTTTTCGGAATGCGCTTGTTTTGGGGGTGGGCATGCTTGACGCGGACCTGACGGTGGCCTTGATCAAGGCGACGGTTCAGATCGACCAGCCGATCAATGACGCCAAGCGCATGGTCGGTACCGGCTTTCTGGTCAGCGTACCGCGCAAGGACGGCACCAGCGAGACCGTCCTGGTCACCGCCGCCCACGTCTTCGAGAAGATGCCGGCGCCGGAAGTGCGCATCGGCTGGCGCGTGCAGAACGCCAAGGGTGCCTGGGTCTACACGCCTTCGAACATCATTATCCGCACCAAGGACGGCCCGGCCTGGTATCAGCATCCGGGCCAGGACATTGCCGTCATCCCGATCGTGGTGCCGGCCGCGGCGCGCGACGCCGTCCTGCCGGAAAGCCTTTTGGCCGACGACCAGACCTTTGCCGCCGCCCGGGTGTCGGCTGGCGACGAGATGATGACCTTGGGTTATCCGCACGGCCTGTCGGCCAATGTCGCCGGCTTTCCGATCCTGCGCGCCGGGCGCATGGCGTCCTATCCGGTCATGCCGTCGGCGGCGTTTCCGACCTTTCTGATCGACCTGACCGCCGTGCCGGGCAATTCCGGCGGGCCGGTGTTCATGAATGGCGGGGCGGGGCGGGGCAACTTCATCGCCGGCGTGCTGA
>OUWB010000559.1_pt4 | contig 13011 bp, 9 predicted proteins | sample 1779821 | NCBI WGS metagenome assembly OUWB01 (sample SAMEA3914806, study PRJEB12502) | metagenome | biome: forest; material: soil | place: Canada | collected 2011-08-03 | depth 0.1 m
CAGGCCGACGGCTCGATCACCCGCCAGTTCGGCGGCACCGGCCTGGGCCTGTCGATCTCGCGCGACCTGGCCGAGCAGATGGGCGGCGACCTGGCCGCGCGCTCGACCCCGGGCGAAGGCTCGATCTTCACCCTGACCGTGCCGCTGAGCGCCTGCGAGGCCCCGGCCGAGGCGGCCGCCGACGGGCCGGACGCCGCGGCGGCCCATTGGAGCAAGGCGGGCGGCGCGGCGCGCATCCTGGTGGCTGACGACCACGCCATCAATCGCCAGGTGGTCGCCCTGATCCTCGACCAGGCCCCGGTGGAGCTGACCATGGCCGAAAACGGCGCCCAAGCCCTGGCCGCCTTCGAGGCCGAGCGGTTCGACCTGGTGCTGATGGACCTGCAGATGCCGGTGATGGACGGCCTGACCGCCATGCGCCGCATGCGTTTGCTGGAGACCGGCGGGCGGCCGCGCACCCCGATCCTGGCCCTGTCGGCCAACGCCATGCCCGAACATGTAGCCGCCGCTCACGACGCCGGCGCCGACGGCCACATCGCCAAGCCGATCGTGGCCGGCGCCCTGATCGCCGCCATCGAGGCCGCGCTGGAGCCCCAGGCGGACGCGGACCACGCCGCCCGCGCCTGAGCGCCGAAATTCGCCCGCATACTGACTATATAAGCGAGAAATGGATACTCGCCTGATACCTGCAGATTACGCAAATCGCCGCATCTGTATTTATTTTCGTCATGAAGATGTCACATATATTCCAGACTGAAGCTGGATCAATTTAGGATTCTCTTAGGCCGCGCCGCTCTATTAGCTAACCGCATCGCGGGAGTGAGTAGAGTAATGATCCGTGACATAGCCGCCGCCCTAGCGCCCCTCGCGCCGGATACGCTCGGCGAGGCGGTGTTCGCCCGTTTCCAGGCCGAGCCCGACACCCTGGGCCTGGCGGTGGTGGACGAGGCCGGCGTTCCGGTAGGCTTCGTCGACCGGGTCGACTTCATGCTCAAGATCGGCTCGGCCTATGGGCGCCCGCTCTATGGCGGCCGCCCGATCTCCATCGTCATGGACCCCGCGCCGCTGATCGTCGACCGCGCCACGCCGGTGGCCGAGTTCACCGGCGCCATGCTGGCCGGCAGTCCTTCGGACTTGCTGCGCGGCTTCATCGTCACGGAGAACGGCCGCTATGTCGGCGTCGGCTCGATCCTGGCCCTGCTGCAGGCCAGCGAATCGGAGAACCGCCGCCAGGCCGCCGCCCTGCGCGCCCTGACCGAGACCCTGACCACCGCCGAGGCCGAGATCCGCGCCCGCGAGGCTTCGGCGCGCCTGTTGTTCGAAGAAAATCCGGTCCCGCTGATCGTGTTCGATCCCGACAGCCTGGTCCTGCTGGCGGTCAATCCCGCCGCCTGCCAGCAATATGGCTATACCCAGGACCAGTTCCTGGCCCTCACCGCCGGCGACGTCCTGGCGCCGGAGGAGCACGCCGCCGCGCGCAGCCAGGCCCCGCATGAGCGCTACGCCTATGCCCCCGCCCGCAGCTGGCGGCACATGCGCAGCGACGGCGAGCGGCTGGATACGCACAGCTATTTCCGCACCCTGGACTATGGCGGCCGCACGGCGGTGATCGCCGCCGCCCTGGACGTGACCCCACAGAAGCGCGCCGAGGCCGAACTGCAGGCCGCCCGCGACCAGGCCGAGGCCGCCAGCCGGGCCAAGACCCAGTTCCTGGCCAATATGAGCCACGAGATCCGCACTCCCCTGAACGGCGTCACCGGCGTGGTCAGCGTTCTGGCCCGCACCGGCCTGGCGCCCGACCAGCGCGAGATGGTGCAGATCATCGAGGACTCGGCCACTACGCTGGAGCTGCTGCTGTCCGACGTGCTGGATCTGGCGCGGGTCGAGTCCGGCAAGGTGGAGCTGCGCCGCGAGGCGTTCCAGATCGAGGACATCGCCCGCCGCTGCGCCTCGCTGTTCCGCTCGCGCGCCCACGGCAAGGGCCTGGCCTTCGAGGTCGAGATCGAGCCCGCCGCCCGCGGCGCCCATCTGGGCGATCCGGGCCGGCTGCAGCAGATCCTGAACAACCTGCTCAGCAATGCGGTGAAGTTCACCGGCCAGGGCGCGGTGCGCCTGCGGGTGAGCCGCGAAGCCGACGGCGCGCACCGGTTCGAGGTCAGCGACACCGGCATCGGCTTCGACGCGGCCGCGGCGGCCAAGATCTTCCAGCGCTTCGAACAGGCCGACGGCTCGATCACCCGCCAGTTCGGCGGCACCGGCCTGGGCCTGGCCATTTCGCGCGACCTGGCTCAGCTGATGGGCGGCGAGCTGACCGCCCGCTCGGCGCCGGGCCAGGGCTCGACCTTCAGCCTGAGCCTGCCTCTGCAGGCCTGCGCCGAGCCGTCGCCGGCCAAGGCGCTGAACGAGGCCGAGGAGATCGGCGTCCCGAGCGCGGGCGCCGAGGCGGCCCTGCGCATCCTGGTGGCCGACGATCACGCCACCAATCGCCAGGTGGTCGACCTGATCCTGCGCGCCGTGGGCGCCGAGCTGACCATGGCCGAGGACGGCGCCCAGGCCCTGCAGGCCTTCGAGACCGCCCGCTTCGACCTGGTGCTGATGGACCTGCAGATGCCGGTGATGGACGGCCTGACCGCGGTGCGCCACATGCGCCGGCTGGAAGCGGACGGACGGCCGCGCACCCCGATCCTGGCCCTGTCGGCCAACGCCATGCCCGAGCACGTCGCCGCCGCCCGCGAAGCCGGCGCTGACGGCCACGTGGCCAAGCCGATCCTGGCCGACGCCCTGATCACGGCCATCGACGCAGTGCTGACGGCGCTTCAGACCCAGGCCGAGGCGGCTTAGAGCGCATTGAGTTTAGATGCTCGCATCACTTTTCTCGTCATGACCGGCTGGAGCGCGCAGCGCGGAATGCCGGCGGCCCCTACGCTCGAACCCCTCAGGGCTATCGACGAACGCTCGTGTTTATGGACCGCCGGGACAAGCCCGGCGGTGACGGCGAATCTCGACTCAAACTGATCTCAACCCGCTCCAGGCCTTATCCGCCTACGCCCTTAAATGGGCAGCGCGCTCCGATGCACCGCCGTGCGCAGGGCGATGCTGGAGGTGATCCGCGCCACGCCCGGCAGGCGCGTCAGGGCGCCGGCGTGCAGGGTCTCGAAGGCGTCGACGTCGCGGGCCACCACTCGGATCAGATAGTCGGCCTGGCCGGTCATCAGGTAGCATTCCATAATCTCGGGCACGCCGCGCGCCGCCTCCTCGAAGGCCGACAGGGCGTCCTGGGACTGGGTGTTCAGGGTGATGGTCAGGAACACGCTGAGCGGATAGCCGGCGGCCTTCTGGTCCACCAGGGCGGTGTAGCCGCGGATCAGGCCTAGGGCCTCCAGCAGGCGCACACGGCGCAGGCAGGCCGATTCCGACAGATGCGCCCGCTCGGCCAGCTCGGCGTTGGTCATGCGCCCGTCATCCTGCAGCAGGCGCAGGATCAAGCGGTCTTTGCCGTCCATATCGCAGACTCCACGATTATTTGCCATCATATCGGCGGATAGCACCAAGACGGCGTTCGCTGAAGGGCCAGTTTCGCAGGAAGCGCCAGGGGTTTTGATCTATGATCACAGATAGACGCCCGTCCCCGCCCCGCTCCTGGAGCTCCGTCATGCGCATCGGCCTTCCCAAAGAGATCAAGACCCTGGAATCGCGCGTGGGCATGACGCCCGGCGTGGTCGCCATCCTGACCCGCCAGGGCCATGAGGTGTTCGTCGAGGCCGGCGCCGGCGTGGGCATCGATATCGCCGACGAAACCTATGCCGCCGCAGGTGCGACCATCCTGCCGGACGCCGACGCGGTGTTCGAGGCCGGCGAGCTGATCGTCAAGGTCAAGGAGCCGCAGCCGGTGGAGATCGGCCGCCTGCGCCCGCACCATGTGCTGTTCACCTACCTGCACCTGGCCCCCGATCCCGACCAGGCCCACGGCCTGGCCCGCTCGGGCGCGACCTGCATCGCCTATGAGACCGTCACCGGCCCGAGCGGCTCGCTGCCGCTGCTGGCGCCCATGAGCCAGGTGGCCGGGCGCATGGCGGTGCAGGTGGGCGCGGCGGCGCTGCTCAAGCCCGCCGGCGGCCGCGGCATGTTGCTGGGCGGCGTGCCGGGCGTGGCGCCGGGCAAGGTGGTGATCCTAGGCGGCGGCGTCTCCGGCGCCCACGCGGCCGAGATGGCCGTGGGCCTGCGCGCCGACGTCAGCCTGTTCGACATCAATGCCAACCGCCTCGAGGCGCTGGACGTGCAGTTCGGCGGCAAGGTGCGCACCCTGTTCTCCACCCCTGACGCCGTGGCCGAGGCGGTGGCTGGCGCCGACCTGGTGATCGGCTGCGTGCTGCTGCCCGGGGCGGCGGCGCCCAAGCTGGTGCACCGCGCCGACCTGGCCCAGATGAAGCGCGGCTCGGTGCTGGTGGACGTGGCCATCGACCAGGGCGGCTGCTTCGAGACCTCGCACCCCACCACCCACGCCGAGCCGACCTATGTGATCGACGGGGTGATCCACTATTGCGTGGCCAATATGCCGGGCGCCGCGCCGCTGACCTCGACCTATGCCCTGAGCGCCGTCACCGGTCCGTTCGTGGCCGCCCTGGCCAACAAGGGCTGGAAGAAGGCCCTGGCCGAGGACGCGCACCTGGCGGGCGGCCTGAACGTGGCCGGCGGCGAGATCGTCCATCCGGCGGTGAAGGCTGCGCTGGGGGTTTGATCCATCAGAACCCTTCCCCCTCGATGGGGGAAGGGTTTTATGTCACCAAGCCCCCACATTGGGCGCCGAAGCCCAGGGCTCGGCCGGCGCCAGCGCCGCGCCCTTCTGCAAGAGCTCGATCGAGATGCCGTCGGGCGAGCGGACGAAGGCCATGTGGCCGTCGCGCGGGGGGCGGTTGATGGTGACGCCGCCCTCGGCCAGGCGCTGGCAGGCGGCGTAGATGTCGTCGACCAGATAGGCCAGGTGGCCGAAATTGCGGCCGCCCTGATAGTCCTCGGGATCCCAGTTGTAGGTCAGCTCCACCAGGGGCGCGGCGTCGGCCTTGGCCCGCTCCATATCGTCGGGGGCGGCCAGGAACACCAGGGTGAAGCGGCCGCGCTCGTTCTCCAGGCGCCGCACCTCGGCCAGGCCCAGCTTGCCGCAATAGAAGTCGAGGGCCGCGTCCAGATCGCGGACCCGGACCATGGTGTGGAGGTATCGCATCGGCGCGGGCTCGCTGTGTGAAGGGTTGGGCCCTGCATATCGCCACCCCGCGTCCGCTTCGCAACCGCCGCGCCGCCCCAAGCGAACCGGAACGGCCGGCCTCGTTCCAGCGTTGCTAGACCAGACGTGGCGCGAGGCGTTCGCCGAACCAAGGCGGCCCCGACGTCAGGCCAGGCGAGGAGACGCCATTTCGTGCGGCCGTGGAGGCGGCCTGGCCATGTCTCGACCCCGGTTTCGCCCCAATCCCCGCCTAGCTTGGCAAGCTGCGGCGCGTGGCATGGCGCCGCAAGACCACCATGGGGGTCTTAGAATCGGAAGGTTTGCGCTATCGTTCTACGAGTCGGTTGCAGCGGAGATTCTTCAATGAATTTCCCGACAACTGAGTCGTATGCGGGAGCGCGCCGATGATCCGGCCGAATACTCAAGCATTCGCGAGCCCATCACGACCGGCCCCTCGCCGTCGCGGCGGAATTTTTCGCCCCATTTCGCCAGGCAATTGCACGACGGACCGCTCCGCGGCCCGACTGCCGCAAATTTCATCGCCGGTGACGTTTATCGACGCTGACCGCCGATCTTTCACAACGGCGCGGCAAAATGCCGGTATCCTGCAGTTCAACAAAGTATCGTATAAACGTCACAGAGAGAGATCCCTTGATTCGCGAGCCTCGATTTTCTGGAGGCCCGCGCCGTACGGTCACGAATTCGAAGGTGCGCCATGAGCCAAAGCCAGGATGTCTTCGACCTTTACGCCAACATCTTCGAGACACGAAAGCAGACAGAGCTTTCGCTTCGTGATTACCTGAATCTCTGCCGAGAACAGCCCACCACCTTCGCCACGGCGGCGGAGCGGATGGTGGCCGCGATCGGCGAACCCCAGCTGGTCGACACCTCGCAGGACCCGCGCCTGGGCCGGATCTTCATGAACCGGTCGATCAAACGCTACCCCGCCTTCTCCGACTTCTACGGCATGGAAGAGACGATCGAGCGCATCGTCGGCTTCTTCAAGCACGCCGCGCAAGGCCTGGAGGAGCGCAAGCAGATCCTCTACCTGCTGGGCCCGGTGGGCGGCGGCAAGTCGTCCCTGGCCGAGCGGCTTAAGGCGCTGATGGAGACCTTCCCGGTCTATGTGCTTAAGGCCGGCGACCAGATCAGCCCGCTCTTCGAGTCGCCCCTCGGCCTGTTCGACCCCGAGCGCATGGCGCCGGTGCTGCAGGACAAGTACGGCGTGCCGCGCCGCTACCTCACCGGCTTGATGTCGCCCTGGGCGGTCAAGCGGGTGCAGGAGTTCGACGGCGACATCTCCAAGTTCACCGTGGTGCGGCTGACGCCCTCCAAGCTGAACCAGATCTGCGTGGCCAAGACCGAGCCGGGCGACGACAACAACCAGGACATCTCGACCCTGGTCGGCAAGGTCGACATCCGCAAGCTGGAATACTACGGCCAGAGCGACCCAGACGCCTACGCCTACAGCGGCGGCTTGAACCTGACGACCCAGGGGCTGCTGGAGTTTGTCGAGATGTTCAAGGCGCCGATCAAGATCCTGCACCCGCTGCTGACCGCCACCCAGGAAGGCAATTATGTGGGCACCGAGAGCATCGGGGCCATGCCGTTCCAGGGGGTGGTGCTGGCCCACTCCAACGAATCCGAGTGGCAGAGCTTCAAGAACAACAAGAACAACGAGGCCATGATCGACCGCATCTGCGTGGTCAACGTGCCCTATTGCCTGCGGGTCAGCGAGGAAGCCGACATCTACAAGAAGCTGCTCCAGTCCAGTGACCTCGACGCCGCCCCCTGCGCGCCGAGCACGCTGAACATGCTGGCCCAGTTCTGCATCCTGTCGCGGCTGAAGCCGCACGAGAACTCCAACCTCTATTCCAAGATGCGGGTCTATAACGGCGAGAACCTGAAGGACGTGGACCCCAAGGCCAAGTCCATGCAGGAATATCGCGACATGGCCGGCATGGACGAGGGCATGGGCGGCATCTCCACCCGCTTCGCCTTCAAGGTGCTGGCCGAGACCTTCAACTTCGACAACGAAGAGGTGGCCGCCGACCCCGTGCACCTGATGTACGTGCTCGAGCAGTCGATCCGCCGCGCCCAGTTCCCCGAGAGCGTGGAGAAGCAGTACCTGGAGTTCATCAAGAGCGACCTGGCCCCGCGCTACGCCGAGTTCATCGGGGCCGAGATCCAGAAGGCCTATCTGGAGAGCTATGGCGACTACGGCCAGAACCTGTTCGACCGCTACGTGGCCTATGCCGACGCCTGGGTCGAGGACCAGGACTTCAAGGATTCCGACACCGGCGAGCTGTTCGACCGCAAGATGCTGGACCAGGAGCTGTCCAAGATCGAGAAGCCGGCCGGCATCGCCAACCCCAAGGATTTCCGCAACGAGGTGGTCAAGTTCGCCCTGCGCGCCCGGGCGGCCAACGGCGGCAAGAACCCGTCCTGGACCTCCTACGAGAAGATTCGCGAAGTGATCGAAAAGCGCATGTTCACCCAGGTCGAGGACCTGCTGCCGGTGATCAGCTTCTCGACCAAGGGCGATAAGGAGACCGAGAAGAAGCATAACGACTTCGTGCAGCGCATGGTCGGCCGCGGCCACACGGCCCGACAGACGCGCCGCCTGGTGGAATGGTATATGCGTGTGGACAAGGCCGGCTAGAGCCCGATGCGGTCAGGCAGGATCGCGTGATCGTTGAATCGGGCTCCAGGTTGCGGAAGTTGAGCGCGTTCTTGACGCAAACCCGCGCTCCGCTTTTGCTCAACGCGCTCCAAGGGCGGTCCACATGAACATTATCGATCGGCGGCTGAACCCCAGCGGCAAGTCCCTGCCCAATCGCCAGAGGTTCATGCGGCTGGCGCGCGACACCATCCGCGAGGCGGTGGTCCGCTCGATCCGCGACCGCTCGCTGGGCGACGTCAGCGGCGGCGAGGTGGTCAAGATCCCGATGAAGCGGATCGCCGAGCCGCGCTTCTCCCACTCCGGCCAAGGCGGCGACCGCGACCGCGTCTTCCCTGGCAACAAGGAGTTCATCCAGGGCGACACCCTGCCCAAGCCCAAGGGCGGCGAAGGCGCCGGCGGCAAGGGCGAGGCCAGCCCCGACGGCGAGGGCGAGGACGACTTCCAGTTCACCCTAAGCTCGGAGGAGTACCTGAACATCCTGTTCGAGGAGCTGGAGCTGCCGGACCTGATCAAGGCGCAGATGAAGGACGCCTCGACCGTCAAGTACCAGCGCGCCGGCCAGAGCGTGAACGGCACGCCCACCAACCTCAACCTAGTGCGCACCATGCGCAACAGCCTGGCGCGGCGCATCTCCCTGCGCCGGCCCAAGCCCGCCGAACTGGAGGCGCTGGAGGCCGAGATCGCCGCCCTGGAGACCGCCGGCGGCCGCGGCGCCGCGGCCAGGCTGGCCGAGCTGAAGAGCCAGCTGGAGCGGCTGCAGGCGCGCAGCAAGCGCATCGGCTACATCGACCCGGTGGACCTGCGCTACAACCGCTTCGAGGCCAAGCCGCAGCCCAGCTCCCAGGCGGTGATGTTCTGCCTGATGGACGTGTCCGGCTCGATGACCGAGGACCGCAAGGACTTGGCCAAGCGCTTCTTCCTGCTGCTGCATCTGTTCCTGACGCGCAAGTACGAGCACGTGGACATCGTCTTCATCCGCCACACCACCGAGGCCAAGGAGGTGGACGAGGAGACCTTCTTCCGCAGCCGCGAGACCGGCGGCACCATCGTCTCCACCGCCCTGGCCGAGATGCTCAAGGTGCTGGAGGACCGCTATCCGGTGGACGAGTGGAACATCTACGCCGCCCAGGCCTCCGACGGCGACAACTATTCCAGCGACAGCGCCAACTGCATCAACCTGCTGGGCGAACACCTTTTGCCGGTGTGCCAGTATTTCGCCTATATCGAGGTGCTGGACCGGCGTGAGAGCGAGATCTTCCAGGCTAGCTCCAACGTCAGCGACCTGTGGCGGGCCTATCGTCCGCTGTCGGAGCAATGGGCCAATTTCGCCATGCGCCGGGTGTTCTCCAAGTCCGACGTGTTCCCGGTCTTCCACCAGCTCTTCGCCAAGACGCGCACCGCCGCCTGAAGAGGAGTATTCCCATGGCGCTGGACACCGCCGCCTCCCAGCTGTTGTTCGACAGCGGCGACTGGAACTTCAACACGCTGCGGCGCACCTTCGACGCCATCGAGGACGTGGCGCTGAACCAGCTGGGCCTGGACTGCTATCCCAACCAGATCGAGCTGATCAGCTCCGAGCAGATGCTGGACGCCTATTCCTCGATCGGCATGCCGATCTTCTATCACCACTGGTCGTTCGGCAAACGCTTCGCCCGCGACGAGAAGATGTATCGCAAGGGCTATACGGGCCTGGCCTACGAGATCGTCATCAACTCCAACCCCTGCATCTCCTACGTCATGGAAGAGAACACCATGACCATGCAGGCGCTGGTGATGGCGCATGCGGCGTTCGGTCATAACCACTTCTTCAAGAACAACTATCTGTTCCGCGAGCAGACCGACGCCTCGGGCATCCTCGACTACCTGACCTTCGCCAAGCACTATGTCTCGCGTTGCGAGGAGGCGCACGGCATCGACGCGGTGGAGCGGATCCTGGACGCCGCCCACGCCCTGATGGACCAGGGCGTCAACCGCTATGGCCGCAAGCCGGGCCCCAGCCTGGCCGAGGAGAAGGCCCGGGCCGAGGCGCGCATCGAGCACGAGCGCGGCAGCTACAACGCCCTGTGGCGCACCCTGCCCGCCTCCGGCAAGAACCCGGCGGCGGCCAACAAGGCCGCCGAGGCCCTGCACGCCAAGCTGGGCCTGCCGGAAGAGAACCTGCTCTATTTCCTGGAGAAGTTCTCGCCGCGCCTGCGCGACTGGGAGCGCGAGCTGCTGCGCATCGTGCGCAACGTGGCCCAGTATTTCTATCCCCAGCGCCAGACCAAGATGATGAACGAGGGCTGCGCGACCTGGGTCCACTACACCATCATGAACCGGCTCTACGACCAGGGGCGCATCCCCGAGGGGGCGATCCTGGAGTTCCTGGCCAGCCACTCCGGCGTGGTGTTCCAGCCCGAGTTCGACGATCCGCGCTATTCGGGGATCAACCCCTACGCCCTGGGCTTCGCCATGATGCGCGACATCGAGCGCATGGTCACCGATCCCACCGAGGAAGACCGCGCCTTCGCCCCCGACATCGCCGGCACGGGGGACGTGATGGCGGTGCTCAAGCACGCCTGGGCCAATTTCCGCGACGACAGCTTCATCGCCCAGTATCTCAGCCCGCACCTGATCCGCCAGATGCGCCTGTTCCAGCTGGCCGACCGCGAGGACGAGAGCGAATACCGGGTGGCGGCCATCCATGACGAACGCGGCTATCGGCGCGTGCGCCGCGCCCTGGCCGCCCAGTATGATCCCGGCGAGCGCGACCCCAATATCCAGGCCACAGAGGCCAATCTGCGCGGCGACCGACGCCTGACCCTGACCCACTGGGTGCGCAACAAGGTGCCCCTGGCCGAGCGCGACGCCCAGGCCACCCTGGCCTATGTGGCCGAGCTGTGGGGCTACGACGTCGAGCTCAAGGGCGTGAACGGCGACGGGGCGGTGGAGTACGAGCTGCAGACCTCGCCGATGACGGCGGGGCACTGAGGGGGCGGTCGGCCCGCGCCTTCCTCGCCATGGCCGGGACGAGCCCGGCCATGACGGACTTGAGAGAACCAGCCCCAAAACCCAATTCCCTTCACGGCCGAACGGTGATCCAAGCGCCATACGGGAGAGCACGGATCCAGCCGCCGATGAAGTTCGTCATGCGTGACCCGGCGGCCTGGTTCATCGCCGCCCTGCTGCTGGCGGCGGTGCTGATCGTCCCGTTCACGCTGGTCGATGTCCCGGCCGTGGTCGACTATCCCAACCACCTGGCGCGGTTCTACATCCTGGCCCATCCGGACGATCCGGCGCTGTCGAGGATGTATGCCGCGCACTGGGCCATCCTGCCCAATATCGGGCTGGACCCGCTGGGCGTGGGCCTGCTGCGGCTGCTGCCTGCGCATGTGGGCGGCCGGATCGTGCTGGCGATCAGCCTGTTCGCGCCCTTGGCCGGTGTCGGGCTCTATGCGCGGGCGGCGTTCGGGCGCTGGACCTGGTGGTCGCTGGGCTCGGGCGTGCTGGCCTATAACGGCATATTCGTGCTGGGCTTCATGAACTTCCTGGTCAGCCTGGGCGTGGCCCTGGCCGGCGCGGCGGCGTGGCGGCTGATGCGGCGGCGCGGCCTGGGCCTGGGCGCCGCGGCCGTGGGGGCGGCGATCGGCGTCGCGGCCTTCTTCTGCCACCTGTTCGGCTTCCTGTTCTTCGCCCTGCTGATCGGCGCGCAGGAGGCCGACGAGTGGCTGGCGGCGCGCAAGACCGGCGACACTGGCCCGCGCGACCTGGCCCGCACGGCGCTGATCCTGGCCCTGGCCTTGGGGCCGGCCGCCCTCCTCTACCTGGCCACCCACCGCTCGATCGCACGCGGCGATGCGGTGATCTGGCACTGGCGCGCCAAGCTGCTGGCCTGGCTGTCGCCGTTCATGACCTATGACTTCGCCTGGACCCTGGCCACGGCCCTGGCGGTGATCGGCCTGACCGCCCTGGTCTGGCGCAAGGCCCGGCGGGCCAGCGGCGCGTCCCTGGCCATCGTCGCCCTGATGGGACTCTACGCCGTCTGCCCGTTCGCCGTGGCCGGCGGCGCCTTGGTCGACACCCGTCTGACCTATATGGCGGCCCTGGTGCTGTTCGCCGGGGTGGCGCCGCAGGTCGCGCCGCGCACGGGGCTGCTGATCGCCGTGGTGCTGGCGATCTTCACCCTGGGCCGCACGGCGGCGGTGGCGCAGAACTGGCGCGGCCACGCCCTGGACCTGGCCGACCTGAGAGCCGAACTGGCCTATGTGCCGGCGGGGGCCAAGATCCTGCCCGCCCATATCGAATTCCCCGAGACGCTGGTCGGCGACCGTGGCCGCACCATCCCCGACTTCGCCGAGACCGACTATCACCTGCCGGCCCTGGCGGTGATCGAGCGCCAGGCCTTCTGGCCGCTGCAGTTCGCCGATCCGAACCAGCAGCCCATGGTGGTGCGCCCGCCCTATGACCAGATCGCCATGCCCCTGGGCTGGCCGGCGCCCTGGACCTACCTGTTCGACGATCCGGCCACGCGCCGCGAATACGGCGCCTACACCTATCTGCGCGACTGGCGCCGGCGCTTCGACTTCGTGCTGCTGATCGGGCCGGCGCCCAACGCGGGCCGTCCGCCCCCCGGCCTGACCCTGGTGCGCGGCGGGCCTGCGGTGTCGCTCTATCGAATCACGCGGCCGTAGAGCGCCTGCCATCTGAATCCGCTCACCCCGGCGAAGGCCGGGGTCCAGATTCATCCGGAGGCGTTTGAAGCTGAACCTGGATCCCGGCCTTCGCCGGGATGAGCGGTGATGTCAGCCGCACAGCGCCCTATCGCGACCTGATCCCATGCCCCTTGGGCGCCGGCGGGGTCGGCCTGCCGGCGCGGGTCTGGATCACGCCCACCGCCGAGATCTTGGGATCGAGGGCGAAATCGGAGGGGGCGATGAAGCCCAGGCCGTCCCAGGCGATCTTGATGCCGATCTTCTCGTAGCAGGCGGCGGCGTATTCCGAGCAGATGAACTCGTCGTCGGCCTGCAGCACCGGCGGCATCTTCATGTGCAGCCAGCCGGCGCCGATGCGCGCCATGACCTTGAGCACCTCAATCGTGGCGTAGGGCTCGCCGAAGCGGTCGACGGCG
>OUWB010003765.1_pt3 | contig 12997 bp, 12 predicted proteins | sample 1779821 | NCBI WGS metagenome assembly OUWB01 (sample SAMEA3914806, study PRJEB12502) | metagenome | biome: forest; material: soil | place: Canada | collected 2011-08-03 | depth 0.1 m
GAGGGGAAGAATTTGTCCGATTTGATCGATGAACTGGACGCCCGCATCCTGGAGCTGATCCAGGAGGACGCCTCCGTTTCGGTCGCCGACCTGGCCGAACGCGTCGGTCTGTCGCCGTCGCCGTGCTGGCGGCGCATCAAGCGCCTGGAAGACCTCGGTGTCATCCGCAAGCGCGTCACCGTACTCGATCCGGACAAGCTGGGCCTGGGTTTCGAAGTCTATGCCGCGGTCAAGCTCTCCCTGCCGTCACGCGCCAATCTCGAAGCCTTCGAGGCGCGCCTCGATGAATGGCCGGAAGTGGTGTCGTGCGCCACGGTGACCGGGCACGAAGACTATATGCTCAGGATCATGACCCGCGACATGCACGCCTATGACGACTTCCTGCGCGACAAGCTGCTGGCGTCGGACCTGGTGTCCGGCGTCGAAAGCCGCATCATCATGCGTTCGGTGAAGACAACGACGGCCGTGCCGATCGGCCTGGCGCTGGGCCTGCGCAACGCCGCCTCCGGCAACGGACATAACGCAAAAGACCGCCATCCGGACCCTTCGGGAGACGACAAATGATCGGATATTCAAGCTCTGTTCGCCGGTTTCTCGCGCTTGCCCTGATGGGCTCGGGCCTTGTGGGAGCGGCCGCGCATGCCCAGTCGGTTGACCCGAGCTCCGATCTCGGCCAGTTCCGCGCGGCGCGCGAGGCAGGGATGAAGGCGCTCGACGCCCGTGATACCACCGCGGCCCTGGCCGCCTTCAACAAGGCCGGGACCTTCATTCCCGATTCACCGTCGCTCTTTTTGTTGAGGGCCCAGGCCTACCTCGCCGAAAATCGCAAGGGTGAGGCGCACGACCAGTTGGTCGCCTACGAAAAGCGCGGCTACGTCCTCGATATCCAGAAAAATCCGGATCTCGCCGCGGTCTGGGACAGCGATCTGGAAGCGCTGCAGACGGCCAATACCCGTGCAGTCGGTCAGATCCACCCGGCGGCCAATCTGACCGGCTTCGTCCTGGGCGAAGGCCTGGCTTCGGGCGGCGACCGTCTCTATCTGTCCGGCGTGCGCAACGGCAGCGTGATGGTCGTTTCGGCCGAGGGCGCCAAGCCCTTGATGAACTTCCGCCCGGGGGTCGCCGCCTACGGCCTGGGTGTGGACGACGGCAATCTGTGGGCCGCCACCGCCGCGTCGCGCGAAACCAAGGGGTTCGAGGCCCGTGCCGATGTTAGGTCGAAGGTCGTGGTCATCAACCCGGCCAACGGCGCCATCGTCAACAGCTTTGCCGATACCACCAAGGCGCGGACGTTCGGCCATATGCTGCTGGGGCGTGACGATCTCTATGTCGCCGACACCGACCATGGCGAGATCCTGCGGCTGAACGGCTATGCCGGCACCTTCCAGGTGCTGATTCCGGAAGGCTATTTCGACACGCCCGAAGCCATGGCCGAGAATGCCGACGCCTCGGTGCTGGTCGTCTCGGACTTTATCGCCGGCCTTTACCGCATCGACCTGGCCAAGGGGACATTGACCCATATCAAGCCGCCGGAAGGCGCATCCTTGCTCGGCCTGTCGCAGCTGGTGCGCGACGGCAACGACCTGATCGGCGTCGAAACCGGCTTCAAGCCCAATCGTGTGGTGCGGCTGCATATGTCGCCCGACTGGACGGCGGTCGACAGCGAGGAGGTGCTGCTGCGTTCGGACGACACCCTGGCCCAGCCGACCGGCGGCGTGCTCGAGGACGGCCACTTCATCTTCATCGCCAACAGCCAGTGGAACAATCTCGACGCGCGCGGCAATCCGCTGAGCGAAAGTCCGGAACCGCTGGTCATCGGTTCGATCCAGGTCGATCCCTAGGCGCGCCGGGCCTAGCCTTTTACGCCGGTCTCAAGCTCGTGCAGGGTGGTTGCCGGGCCGGTTTCGCGATAGGTGACCTCGCTGCCGGCGACCGGTCCGTTGCAGGTGGCGCACCAGGTTTCCGGAACCAGGGTATGGCCGCAGCGGGTATGGACGTATTCGCCGCCGGGATCGACCTCGCCATAGACGTGGTGCTTGCCCCAATGCATCATGTGCACGACCAGCGGACGCAGGTCCTCGCCCTTCGGGGTCAGCAGATATTCGTAGCGTGGCGGGCGGGCGCAATATTGCCGGGCCTCGAACACGCCGGCCGCCGTCAGCGACTTCAAGCGCGCGGCCAGGACGTTGCGCGCCAGGCCCAGGCCTTCCTGCCATTGCTCGAAGCGGGTCTTGCCGCTTAAGGCGTCGCGAATGATCAGGAGAGTCCAGGGTTCGCCGATAATGTCGAGGCACGCGGCCACGGCACAGCTTTCTCTCGAATAGTTGGCGGATCGGCCCATGCGTTGACAGCCCTTTGGCTTTTGGCGCTGAAATTTTGTGGCCAGACCACAGCACGGAAACTCTGAAGAAAAAGTTAGCGTCGTATTCGCAAACCGTTGTTATTCAAGGGATTGCCTGGCCAAATTGGTCAATCAACTCTAAATATCCTCACATTGCATGGGGATATGGTTGTGAAATGAGGTATTATATAACCGTATATCCCGCGGATTTGCGGTGCACAAGGGTGGGTTACGGGTTCACCGCGTACAAGGCGGCCACCGCATGGGCCAGCAGACTGTCATTGCTGTGTACGAAGTCCTGGTCGAACTTGGCGCCGGTCCAGTGGATCAGGACGCTGGTCGAGCCGTCGAGGCCCAGCAACACGGAATCGTGGTCGGCGGTCAGCGTGCCTTCGTGGCAATCGGCGGAATAGGTGCCGCAGTCGGTGGCGTAGCGGGTGCCGGCGGGCACGACCTGGAGGTTCGGCGTGGCCGATCCGGCGACATCGAGACTGGTGACGCGGATATCCTGGACGCCGTCGGCGCGGTTGAGGCGCAGGTGCACGGCGACACGGCCGGTATCGGCTTCGGTCACCAGGTAAAGCTGGTCAACGCGACCATCGCCGTCGAAGTCGCCGCTGCGCACCGCCGACTGGGCCGTTGCCGGCGCATGGAAATCAGGGACCAGGGTCGAGGCCTGCGCCGACGACAGACTAACGGCCGTCAGGGCCGTGACGGCCAAGGCCGCCATAACAATAGAACGTAAGCTCACCGCCACTACCTTTGGTTTCCCAGCCCGTCCGACGGCTTATGTGCCGTTCCGGTACAGGCTTGTTATTTCTGCGATTTGTCTCGCAGTTTACGTGCCATTAACCACAGTTGTGCGGATGCGTAAAGCGTCGTTAACGCTTTTGTGACCCCCCTTCGCCAAGGCTTCGGGGGGCAAGCCCCGGATGCGATGCCGTTGGTTGCGGCGAAGGCGGCTGCGGCGAAGGGGTTTGGCGGATGATGTCCATTTGGTCGGGTCCGAACAGCAACCACGACAGGTCGGGATGGGCCTGGTCGTCGCGTTGGGTCTGCATCAGCGCCACCAGGGCGGCGGGTCCAAGAGCGAGAAACTGCATGATAACCTCCACAATATGCAAATGAGAATAATTTGCAATTATGGTTTGGCAAGCGGCAAGTTTGTCGCAGGTGGAGGTTTAACGGGATCGTGAAGCGGGTCTTCGCTTGGTCGCGCAATTTAACCGAAAAGTGGGAACCACTTTTCGGATTGCGCTTAGGCGGCCGCCGTTGTGCTGGCGATAAAACCGCCGCCCAGCACGCGCATGTCGTCGGCGATGTCGTAGAGCACGCAGGCCTGTCCCGGCGCGACGCCTTCTTCCGGTGCGTCGAACTCGATATCGATGCCGTCGGCGCCGGCGACCAGGCGCGCCGGTACCGGCGGCCGCGTCGAGCGCACGCGTGCCAGCACAGCTGTACCGGCCATCGCCGCGGCGTCGAAGCCGCCGTCGCCGAGCCAGTTGGTTTCCTTGAGCCGGAGCCGGCGCGTCAGCAGCGCCTCACGCGGGCCGACCAGGACTTCGCGGGCTTCGGGGTCGAGCTTGACGACGAACAGGGGCTCGCCAACGGCGACGTTGAGCCCGCGCCGCTGGCCGATCGTGTAGCCGGTAATGCCTTCGTGCGCCCCAAGCACGCGGCCGTCGACATGGCGGATATTGCCGCGCTCGCGACCGGAGCCCTTAACGTGACCGACCGGTCGCAGCTTGTCGATCAGGTTGGTGTACTTGCCTTCCGGCACGAAGCAGATGTCCTGGCTGTCGGGCTTGTGGGCGATCTTCAGGCCCAACTGGCGAGCGATGTCGCGCACCTTGGGCTTTTCGATGCCGGCCAGCGGAAAGCGCAGAAAGTCGAGCTGTTCACGCGTCGTGGCGAACAGGAAATAACTCTGGTCGCGGCTGAGGTCCACGCCGCGGCGCATCGAGACGTGCCCATCATTGTCCGCGCGGCCGACATAGTGGCCGGTCGCCATGGCTTGCGCGCCCAAGTCGCGGGCTGTCTGCAGCAGGTCGTGGAACTTGACCGACTGGTTGCAGCGGATGCACGGCACCGGAGTCTCGCCGCGCAAATAGCTGTCGGCGAATTCCTCGATCACCGCGTCGCGGAAGCGGCTTTCGTAGTCGAGGACGTAGTGGGCGATGCCGATCTTTTCGGCGGCGACGCGGGCGTCATGAATGTCCTGGCCGGCGCAGCAGGCCCCGGTCTTCTTCAGCGCCGCGCCGTGGTCGTAGAGCTGCAGCGTCACGCCGATCACTTCGTAGCCGGCATGGTGGAGCAGGGCGGCGACCACGGTCGAATCGACCCCGCCGGACATGGCGGCGACCACGCGCGCACCTTGGGGCAGGCCCACGGCGTCACGCGTTGCGGCGACGCAGGCATCGAAATCGGCAGGGCTCAACAGGGGTACGGGGCACTCGGTCATCGCCGCCATATAGGCCAAGACTGCAATTTTTGCTAGGTCTGCGCCGTGAGGTGATGATGAACGAGGACTGGAAAGCGGCGATAGACCACCTGTATGCGGTGTTCGCCTGTTATCGGCGGCCATCGAAACTGGAAGCCTCGCGCACCCGGGACCCTGTGGCGATCCTGGGTGACCTGACGTCGGCGCCCCTGCGGGCATTGCCGGCGGACAAGCTTGGCGCCTATGCCGGCCATGCCTTGACGACGGTCGGCTCGGAAGGCGACTACCGTCATTTTCTGCCGCGCATCATTGAGCTTTCGGCTGCCCCACAGAATTGGATGGGGCTCGACCCGGAGCATATTGCCGGCAAACTCAATTACGCGCATTGGCGTCATTGGCCCGACGACGCTCAAATGGCGATCGTCCGGGCCTTTAATGCCGCGTGGCGCAAGGCGCGTACGGACTCGCCCGATCTTGCCGATGCGTCGAGCCAGCTGTGCGCTCTGGCCATTCTCGGCATCGACATTGCGCCCTTGTTGGCATCGTGGGGCGCGCCGGAATCCGGCGACGAGGTGCGGCAAATGATGGCGCACGTCCAGGCCGCAATCAGCCTGGCGGATCCGGCCTACTGGAAAAATGCCGGGCAAGCGAATTGCCGGGCGCTGTGGCGCTGGGCACGCAGTGCGTCCCTGCGCGAGGCTATAGAGGCTCAAGCGGCGCTCGTGCCGTATGAGTCTCTTTGGGAGATCGACCGGGCATTCGCCGAAATAGAGACGATGCCCGAAGCCTGATCGCTGCCTACTTCAGATAATTCAGCAGCGAATACTGGTTCAGCGTCGACAGGACCTGGGCGGAGGCCTGCACCGCGACCTGGGCCTGCTGCAGGCTGCTATAGGCCGTCGCCAGGTCGGCATCGGTGATGTTGCCGACCTGGGTCTGCAGCTGGGTGACCTGACCCTGCAGCGAAGTGGTGGTGTTGGCGACCGTCGTCTGGTTTGTGCCGTTCACCGACTGCGCCGACAACAGCTGGGTGTACTCGCTGGAGAACTCCTGGGCCTTGGTGGTCAGGTAGGATTTTTGCGCAGCGGTCATGTTGGCGCCGAACGGGCCGTCGGAATTGGTATCGTTGAACTGCTGGATGTCCTGGAAGGTCTGCATCATCTGCTGACCGAGGTCGGAGGCCAGCATGCCGGTCTGCACGCTTGTATTGGCGTCGATCTGCGACGTCTTCTTGACCGAGCCGTTGGCGAAGACGGTATTGGCGCTGTCCGCCGGCAGGGCGCCCAGGTCGCTGAGCGAGGTCACCGTCACCGGCGGGGTTGAATTATTGCCGCCGCCGAACAGGTATTGGCCATCGGACTGATAGTTGAGACCGTCGAGCGCCTCGCTGAAATCGCCTTGCAGCGCGGTCATCAGGGCCGTCCCGTCGCCGCTGGCCAGGGCCGACATGATGCTTTGCTGGGCGTCGCTCGCCGCACCCGACGTCGTGGTCAGGGCCGAGTCCTGGTCGGTCAGCCGGCTGGACACCGTGTTGGCGACGCTGAGATAGCCATTGGTCTGGGCCAGGGTCGACTGGTACGAGGCGATGACCTCGCTGGTGCTGCCGAACCCTTGCAGGTCGGTGGCGATCTTCTGGGTCGACACCTGGTTGTTGGCGGTCTGCTGGCTTTGCTGCGCGGTATTCAGGTTGTTGAGCGCGGAGGTCCAGACATCGGCGGTGGAGGGAACTTGCATTAGGTCTCTACCATGTTCATGAGAACGGTGAACATGTCCTGGACCGCCTGCACCAGCCGGCCGGATGCACTATAGGCCTGCTGGTAGGTGGTCAGGTTGACAAGTTCGTCGTCGAGATTGACGCCTTCGGCCGAACTGCGCCGCGACGTGGCTTCGGTCAGCTGGGCGTCGGCTGTCTGGCTGGCCGATTGCGCATTGGCCGACAGGTTGCCGACGATGCCGGCCAGGTTGGAACCGTAGTCGGTAACCGTCGACAGCCCCCCGGCGCTGAGCGCGGTCGCGTTGAAATTCATCTGCACGTTGCCGGCATTGGACAGGAGTGTCCCGCCGCTGCCGTCGGAGGCTTGCAACTGGCCGCCCGGCTGGCCCTGGCTGTTGACCGCGGACAGGTCGACCTGGGCCAGCGCCAACAGCGAGGGATTGCTGGCGATGGCGCTGTTGACCTGAAGCTGCGAGGCGACGGTGCCGGACGTGCCGCCGAGGCTGAAGAACTGGCTGAACGACGGGCCGCTGCTGGTCAGGCGCGACGTGGTGTCGCTGGTAATGCTCAGCGTATTGGGCGGATTGCCGAAGCCCTGGAAGGTCAGGGCGCCGTTCTGGTCCAGCGAAAACGTGCCGTAGCGGCCGACGCCGGTATTGGTGTCGTTGAGCGCATTGACCAGGTCGGTCATCGAGCCGCTGCTCGGCATGGTGAAATTGACCGTGCTGATCAGGCCGCCGGATGGGGATTTCAGCGCGAAATCGACCGCGCCGCCGGTAAAGCCGGCATTGGAGCTGGCGTTCAGGCCGGTCTGGTTGGTCGTCGGCACATTCGACGTGATCAGGTTGTTCAAGCCGAAGAACTGCGAGAAGCCCTCGCCGGTCTTGGTGGCCGCGGCATTGGTCGAGCCGGCCGGCGGATCGACCACGGCGACGCCGTTATTGCCGCCGGTGCCGCTGGCGGTGATCGACAGCTGGCCATTGGTAAAGCTGACGGTGGCGGCGCCGCCGAAGGCGTTGGTCAGGTCGCTGTCGAAGGTCGCGGCGGAAAAAGTTCCGGTCGAGGCGCCGTTATTGAGCGACCAGGTGCCGCTGCCGTCACCGGACGGGTCGAAGTCGACCGTCAGCTGGTTCGTGATGTTGCCGGAGCTGTCGAGCGTGACGATGTTGGTTTCGGTCGGGTTGCCGGAGGTGCTGGCAAAGCCGCTGATCGCCTCGCTGGCGGTCTGCCCCAGGTTCGTGCCGGTCAGGCTGGCCGGCGCCGGGACCGCGCTGGAGGCGTTGTGCGCCGCGTTCACCGCATTGGTGAACTGCGACATATATTGGTTGAGCTCATTGTTAATCGAGACGGACGTGTCGTCGCGCACGCTGAGCAGGCCGTCGATCTCGCCGGACGACAGATTGTTGGCCAGGTCCTGGGTCTGGCCGCCGAGCGTCGTCACCTGGATCGGGCTGAAGGCCGTGGTGGCGTTGACGGTGCCGGCGGCCTGGTAGTTCAGGCTGACCGCGTTGGCGCTGCTGACCAGGGTCAGGCCCGTGGTCGTGCTCAGATTGACCGAGCCGTTGCTGTTGGTCGACGTCTTGACATCGATCAGCTTGGACAGCGACTGGATGTCGGTCGTCTGTTGGGTCTGCGCGGCGGTGACGTCGGATCCGGCGGCCATGCCGGCCGAAATCTGGGTATTCAGGCTGGCGATGTTCTGCAGCAGGGTATTGGCCGATTGCACATCGCTGGCGATCTGGGTGTCGGCCTGGCCGCGCGCTTCCTGGATCTGGCTGGCGATCTGCTGGCCCTGGCCCAGGAAGCTCGTCAGGTTGGCCACGACCTGCTGGCGCGACGCGGCCGAGGTCGGATCCTCGGCGGCCGTCGCGGCGGAAGACAGGGTGGTGGCCGCCTGGTTGAAGATGCCGTTGGGGTCGGTCAGGTCGCCGAACTCCGACTGGATCTGGTTCAGCAGATTGTAGGAGGCGTCGGCCGACCCGGCGGCCGAGGTTGCGGTATATTGCGCCGATTCCAGGTAGGTGTCCGCCGCCAGGGTGACCTGGCCCGCCGAGACGCCGGCGCCGCTGCCGCCGGTCGACAGGGCCTGCTGGTTGACGACCTGGCGGATATAGCCCGGCGTGTTGACGTTGGTGATATTGTTCGACGTGACCTTCAACTGGTCCTGGGCCGTTTGCAGGCCCGTCGTCGCAATATTCATGATGCCGTTCAGCGACATGGGGCCAGGCCTCCCGCCCGAATATCGCTGTTTTTAGGCAAAACCTGCCCGTAGCCCGGCGATATTTGCCGGGTGAGGAAAGATTTCAATTTTGAAAACATCAAGGTTTTCATCGGATTGGCTTTTAGGCGCCGCTGGACGGCTGAACACGGTCCTTAAGGTTTCAATTCCCGTGCCACGTCTCTGGCCACGTCTTTGGCCACCTTTTTGGCCGCGTCTTGGGCCGCGTTTCCCGCGTCTGCTTTTCGGCGCCGTTTTTGGCTTTCGCGGGCGCCCGATGCCCCCTTTCCCGGGCGGTGAAGCAGGCACCGCCACACGGCATAGGCAAAAATCGCCACGAGGTCCGGCAAAACTCGCCGCTCAAACGTGGCGTTAACCATAATTAATCGCATAAAATCAAATACTTAAAACTGGCACCCGATTTGCATAAGCCTTTGTGTCCGGCGCGTAAAATACGTGTCTCCCGCCTGTCCGGTTGCTTGAAGCGACGCCCTGGCTCATTCGTTCCTTTGCGTGAGACCCCTCCATGCCTCCTGTTGCCGCTGCAACCTCGCCTGCCGCCGCGCCGACCGCGGCTGCATCGAGTCCCGGTGCGTCGGCGATCGGCGCCACGGCGGCCAATGACGTCACCTCCGATGGGACGGTGTCGACGGACGCGCCGACCGGCTTTGCGGGCATGGTCAGCCAGATGCAGCAGCAGAGCAATGGATCGACCTCGGGCTCGACGCCAAACGGCCAAACGACGGGCAGCCAGACGACAAGCAGTCAATCGGCGGCCGGCCAATCCGCAAGCGGCTCAACCGCAGGCGCCCAGCCCTTGAACGGTCAGCTCGTGAACGATCAGCCCGCGAGCCAAACCTCGACAGGCGCGGCATCCACCGGCACGGCGACGCCCGCCAACGCTGTGGCGCCCAATCCGCAAGCCCCCAACCCTTCGGCGCCGAACGCTCTGGCCGTGACGGCCGGGGCGGTGGCGACCGCTGCCGCGACGCTCGAAGCGGCGGCGACGGCCGCGGGTGAGGCTGAGTCCGATACGGTTGATTCCGATACGGCCGATTCCAGCACCGGCGGTTCCCAAAAGGCGGAGTCGCAAAAGGGTGATCCCAAGGCTGACAAGTCGTCGACAGACGCCTCAAGCAATGGCGCCTCGGCCAATCCCGATGCCACGGCCCTGGCCGCCGGCCTGATCGTCCCACCGCCGGCCGTGCCGCAGACCGCGACCGCGCCCCTGTCTTCCCCGCCCCTGTCTTCCCGGACCGCCAGCCTGTTGTCGGCGCCGACCCCGGCCGGCACCGATACGAATGCCGCGACCTCGGCCAAGGATGCGGGGGCGACGACGGAGGCCGCGACGGCTTTCGACACCGCCATGCTTCAGGCGTCCGGCGCTCAGCCTTCCGCAACCCAGGCTGCCGGCGCTCAAATCTCGGGAAACCAGGCCCTCGATCCCACATCGTCATCCAGTGTCGGCGCCCAGGCCGCCGGTCAAAAGACCGTCGCCGCCAAGGCGGCCGCGGCCAAGGACGCGGTGGCCGACGCCACCTCGCAGCTCGCGTCCGGCCCGGGCGATTCCACGTCTCAAGCCTTCAGCGCCCAGGCGACACCGGCGGCGACGCCGGTGACCTATTCGGCCTCGGGCCTGACCGCCCAGGCGGCCACCGATCCGACCCAGGCCTCGGCGCCGGCCGGCGATCCCTCGGCCTCGACCATGTCGCAGACCGCGGTGCAGACGCTGAGCGCCCTGTCGATGCAGATCAGCAAGCGGCTGGACGACGGCAATACCAAGTTCAATGTCGAACTGCACCCGGCCGATCTCGGCCGTGTCGATGTCTCCATGACCATCGACCGCGACGGCACGGTCAATGCCCACCTCAACTTCGATACGCCGATCACCGCCTCCGCCTTCAGCACGCATGAAGCGGAACTGCGCCAGCAATTGGCGCAGGCCGGTCTCAATGTCGACAGCGGTTCGCTGACCTTTTCCTCACGTCACGACGGCGACAACGGCAGCTCCGGCGGCGGCCAGGGCACGTTCGCCAACTCGCAGCAGCAGAACCCGCAATCGCAATCCGGCCAGTCGAATTCCGGTCAGTCGAACTCCGGCCAGTCCCAAACCCATTCCCCAAGCGCCGCCGAAGCGGCGCGAGCCCTGGCCGCCGCCGGCCAGACCAATGACGCGGCGGATCTCAACCTGTCCACTCTCGGCAGCCGGGGCTCGACCCTGGCCCTCAACCTTATCGTCTAGGCGCCCACCCATGTCCTATACCATCTCGCCCAACGCCACGAACGTCACCAACACGACCAATTCGAGCTCGAGCAGCTCGAGCAGTTCGGCGTCGAACAGCCTCGTCAACGACGCCGCGACCGTCAGCTCGAACTACAATACTTTCCTCAACCTGCTGACGGCGCAGATCCAGAACCAGGATCCCCTGTCGCCGATGGACACGACGGCGTGGACGACCCAGCTGGTCCAGTATTCTTCGGTCGAGCAACAGCTGATGGCCAACCAGTACCTGTCGCAGATCGCGGGGGACGAAGGCAACAACATGTCCAGCGCCGTCGGCATGATCGGCCAGACGGTCTCGGCGACGAGTACGACGGCGACCATGAACAATGGCGCGGCGACCTGGAACTACAACCTCGCCTCGGCGGCCTCCAACGTGCAGCTCACCGTCACCGACGCCAGCGGCAACACGGTCTACCAGACGACCGGCACCGGCAATTCCGGCAACAATACCTTCACCTGGAACGGCCAGACGACCAACGGCAATACCGACACCACCGGCGACTACACCCTGTCGATCACCTCGACCGACAGCTCCGGCAACCCCGTCAGCAATACGATCAGCCAGTCCGGCGTCGTCACCTCGGCCCAGGAAGACAACGGCACCCTGACCCTGACCATCAACGGCACCGAGGTGCCGATGTCCGATGTCACCAGCGTCACCGCCGCCTCTTCCAGCTCTACCGCTTCAAACTAACCCCGCCCCAAAACGAACTCGCCCCCAAAGGACCTACCTATGAGTATCAACAGCGCCATGCAGACCGGCGTGACCGGTCTGATCGCCAATTCCCAGGCCCTGACGACGATCTCCAACAACATCGCCAACGTCGATACGACCGCCTACAAGGAGCAACTGACCTCCTTCGAAGATATCGTCACCGGTACGTCGAATGCCAATTCCTATTCGGAATCGCAGACTTCGGGGGGCGTCAATGCGGTGACAACGCAGACCGTGACCACGACGGGGACACTGACCCAGACCAATTCCAGCCTCGATCTGGGCATCGCCGGCTCGGGTTTCTTCGTCGTCTCGCAGGGGACGACCCCCGTTTCGGCCTCGTCGGACGTCCTGTTTACGCGCGACGGCTCGTTTTCGCCGGACGCCAACGGTTATCTGGAAAACGCCGACGGCATGTACCTGGAAGGCTGGCCGGTCAATTCCGACGGCTCGGTGACGACGGACTCGTCGAACCTGGCTCTGCTGCAGCCGATCAATATCTCCAATATCGGCGGCACCGCCGAGCCGACGACGGCGGTGACGCTCAACGCCAACCTCGATTCGTCCCAGGCCACGACGACCGCCGACGAGGGCACCTACGATCCGACCTCGCCGACGGAAGCCATGTCGACCTACAGCACCGACCCGGCCAACGGCACCAAGCCGGACTTCCAGATCTCCATTCCGGTTTCGGATTCGCAGGGCGGCCAGCAGACCCTGACCATGTCGCTGTTGAAGACCGGCGCCAATACCTGGGCCTATGAAATCTCGTCGCCGAACATCGCCGACGCCAACGGCAACACCATCGCCACCGGCGGCCTCGGCCAGGTGGCGACCGGCACCCTGGTCTTCGATTCCTCCGGCCAACTCGACCTGACCCAGTCGACCAGCAACGACCTGACGACCTCGCCGCCGACCACCGGCGCGCCCGGCAGCTTCAATCCCGATGTCACTATCGGCGCCTCCAACTCGGGCGACAGCGTCCAGTGGGCAAGCTCGCTCGGCGTCGCCGGCCAGACGATCGCCATGAGCCTGGGCACGACCGGCTCATCGGGCCTGACCCAGGACGACAGCACCAGCCTGGCCCAGCCGGTGGTCTCCAACGGTACCGCCTTCGGCACCCTGTCCAAGGTGACGATCGGCACGGACGGCATGGTGACGGCGGTGTTCGACAACGGCGTCACGCGCAACATCGCCCAGGTCGCCGTCGCCAGCTTCGTCAACGCCAACGGCCTGACGGCCGTATCGGGCAATGCCTACGAAGTCAGCACCACGTCCGGCACCT
>OUWB010001825.1_pt2 | contig 12992 bp, 12 predicted proteins | sample 1779821 | NCBI WGS metagenome assembly OUWB01 (sample SAMEA3914806, study PRJEB12502) | metagenome | biome: forest; material: soil | place: Canada | collected 2011-08-03 | depth 0.1 m
GTGCTGCCGGAATTGAACGGCAAGCTGGACGGTTTCGCGATCCGCGTGCCGACCATCAACGTCTCGCTGGTCGATCTGTCGTTCATCGCCGGGCGCGACACCACGGTCGATGAAGTCAACGCAATCCTCAAGGAAGCCGCCGACGGGGAGCTGAAGGGTATTTTGGCTTACAACACGCTGCCGTTGGTATCGGTAGACTTCAACCATAACCCGGCGTCGTCGAGTTTCGATGCGACGCTGACCAAGGTGTCGGGGCGCCTGGTCAAGGTGTCGAGCTGGTATGACAACGAGTGGGGCTTCTCGAACCGGATGCTGGACACGACGCTGGCGCTCGCCAACGCCAAGTAATCCGTCCCGTAATCTGGCGAAATAAGATTGGGAGGTAGGCGGCGCGCCAAGCGGGCACAATACGCGACGGCTCGCTGCTGAATTCCAAAAAAGAACGCTGTCCGGACGGGTGTCCGAGACAGCGGTTTTTTTAGCGAGCCGGCTTGGTGGGCTGGTTTAGCGAGCTGGACGTGGCCCGGTAGTCGGTGTTGGCCGCAGCAAGTCGTCCCCTAATTTTTTCGATTCGGGCACTTCTCGCGGCGGCAGGTTCCGTATAGCGACAGCGCGTGTTCATGCAGTTCGAAACCGCGCTGTTTGGCGATCGACTGCTGGCGACGTTCGATTTCGGCGTCGTAGAATTCTTCGACCTGACCGCAATCCAGGCACACGAGGTGATCGTGATGCGACCCTTCGTTGAGTTCGAACACGGCCTTGCCGGCCTCGAAATTGCTGCGCGTGAGCAGGCCCGCCTGTTCGAACTGCGTCAGCACGCGGTAGACCGTGGCCAGCCCGATGTCGAGTTCTTCGTGCAGCAGATGGCGATAAACGTCTTCGGCTGTCAGGTGACGAACGTTGCTGTTTTGGAAGATTTCGAGAATCTTAAGACGAGGCAAGGTCGCCTTAAGACCGATGTTTTTCAGATCCGAGGGATTCGTCATCGCGGGGCGAGCCTAGAGTACAATACGAAGCCCCAATCATAATGGGTTTACGCTTTTACTGTCAGAATCAAATCGGCGCGGTAGCGCGGCAAGTGGGTGAAATGACTTCAGAATTCAAGTTTGACGTGACTGGAATCCGCGCCGGGCGACATCTCGGCAAGTGGGCGGCCGCGGCCGCACTCGTTGTAACGGCGCTGGCCGGCTGTACGCAGTACAACGATGCGACGCGGATGATCGCCAAGCACATCACGCCGTATCAGATTACCGTGGTGCAGGGCAATTTCGTCTCCGCGGAGGCGGCGGCCAAGCTGCATGTAGGGATGACCCGCAACGAAGTGCGCACGGTGCTCGGTACGCCGCTTTTGACAGACATGTTCCACGACGACCGCTGGGATTACCTGTTTTACTTCCAGCGCGGCTCGACCCAGGTGGTTCAGCGGCGCGAATTGACGGTGTTCTTCGACGGCGACAAGCTGGTGCGTTGGACCAGCACGGAAAACCTGCCGTCGGAACAGGAACTGCTGGCGGATATCGATGGCAACCGCAAGGCTGCCGCGTCGCTGCTGAGCGAGCGTAAAGCCAGGGAGGCTGCCGCCGCATCAGCTGCAGCCGCCTCGGCGGCTGTGGCGGCCGGCGCATCGGCCCCGGCGGCATCCACGGATGGCGCGCAGACCAATACCGGCAGTTTCGGCCTGCGTTCGCCGGGTGCCCCGCTGGGTGCTTCCGCTGTGGGCTTGACCGACCACGTCCAGCAGTTCACCTTGCCGATGCAGGCGCCTGCCAGCGCTTCGTCAGTTGGATCAAGCAACTAACCGACTAACCAGGGATAACGTCCGTGCCCCGGTGCGGACGCATTGGGTCATGAAAATCGCAATCGCAGGCGCATCGGGCCGTATGGGCCGGATGCTGGTGGAAGCCGTGCTGGAGCACCCCGAAGCGCAGCTGGTCGGTGTGCTGGACCGCACGGGCGGACCACTCCAAGGACAGGATGCAGGCGCCTTCATGGGCCGCGACACCGGTGTGCGCGTCACCTCGGATGTCGATGAGGTGCTGGCGCAAGCCGAGTATCTGATCGACTTCACCCGGCCGGAAGCTACCATCGGCTATCTGGCGCCCGCCGCCCGCCACGGCGTCAAGCTGATCGTCGGTACGACCGGTTTCAGCGACGAACAAAAGACGCAGCTGCAAGCCGCCAGCGCGACGACCGCGATGGTGGTGGCGCCGAATATGAGTGTCGGCGTCAACGTGACCTTCAAGCTGCTCGACGTCGCTGCACGTTTGCTCGCGACCGGCTACGATATCGAGGTGATCGAGGCACATCATCGTCATAAAGTCGATGCGCCGTCCGGTACCGCGCTCAAGATGGGCGAGGTGATCGCCCAGGCGCTGGGCCGCGACTTGGCGAGTTGTGCCGTGTATGGCCGAGACGGCATCACCGGCGAGCGCGATCCGTCGACCATCGGTTTTTCCGCGATCCGCGGCGGCGACATCGTCGGCGATCATACCGTGCTGTTCGCCGGTATCGGCGAGCGCATCGAGATCAGCCACAAATCGTCCAGCCGCGTCAGCTATGCGCAAGGTGCGCTGCGCGCCGCACAATTTCTGGCCAGCCGGGCGAGCGGACTGTTCGACATGCAGGACGTGCTCGGCCTGCGCTGACCTCCGGGTGCACGCCGCCCGCCACGGGTGCGTGTCGCGCCTCCTATCCAACAGAGCATACGCATGGCGAGCACGGGCATTCTTCACTACCTCGAAACCGGCGATGCCGTTACACATGCGGTAGCGTGGTTGCTGCTCGCGATGTCCATCGTCAGCTGGTGCTTCCTGCTCGGCAAGGGCTGGCTGCTGGCCCGCGTCAAGAGCGACACCGCACGATCGCAAGCTGCGTTCTGGCAAGCCCAGAGCTATACCGACGGGGTTGCCGCCCTGCGCCTGTCCGACCGGGAGCGTGCGCTGTTGCCGCTTGCCTACGCTGCGCTGCATGCAGCAGAAGTCGAGGCGCAAGGCGCACTGCTCGCGCGCGTTGATCTCGACGAACGGGTCCTGCGTAGCCTGCGCGCGGCCCTGCATGCATCGCGGCGGCGCCTGGAATTCGGCCTGGTGTTGCTGGCGTCGATCGGCAGCACCGCACCGTTCATCGGCTTGCTCGGCACGGTCTGGGGCATCTATCATGCCTTGGCGAATCTGGCGGCGGCCGGCCAGGCCGCGATCGAGACCGTCGCCGGGCCGGTCGGAGAGGCGCTGATCATGACGGCTTTCGGCCTGGTCGTGGCGATCCCGGCGGTATTGGCCTACAACATCCTGGGGCGCATCACGCGCCAGATCGCCGAAGATCTGGACGGCTTCGCGCACGACCTGCATGTGTATTTCTGCCAGCACAGGCCATGAGTTTCGGCGGACTTGACCACGGCAGTATGCGCGACGCGCCCAGCTCGGCGCCTATGGCCGACATCAACATGACGCCGCTGATCGACGTGATGCTGGTGCTGCTGGTGATCTTCATCCTGACCGCACCCTTGCTGACCCATGCGATCCGCCTCGATTTGCCGCGCGCGGCCAGTGCTGCCGCGGCCGACACGCCGCAGACGATCACGGTCGCGCTGGACGCGGCCGGCAAGCTGTATTGGAACGACGCGCCGACGCCGATCACCCAGGCGGAATTGCAGACGCGCTTGAACGCCGCTGCGCGCAGCGGTGCGGCCGAGGCGCCCGAGCTGCATCTGCGCGCCGATCAGGCGGTGCCCTATCGTGCGGTCGCCGCGGTGATGGCGGCGGCGCAGCAAGCGGGATTGGATCGTATCGGCTTTGTCACCGCACCTGCGACGCCGACGGCGGCGCGCCCCTGAACCCGGCCCCGATCCAGGAAATCGCGCGTTCAACCGGTATAATCGGTTTCTTTGTTTGCGCGGGCCAAAGCGCGGGCGTGACACGAATTCTTATGAGCACTACCCAAACCATGCAAGATAAATACGTTCCAGCCGAAGTCGAATCCGCGGTACAGGCGCAATGGCGAGAGGCCGATGCCTACCGGGCCGTCGAGCGCGACGACAAGAAGAAATTCTATTGCGTGTCGATGCTGCCTTACCCGTCCGGCAAGCTGCACATGGGGCACGTGCGCAACTACACGATCAACGACGTGATGTACCGCTATTTGCGGATGAAGGGCTATAACGTACTGATGCCGATGGGCTGGGACGCATTCGGCATGCCGGCCGAGAATGCGGCGATGGCCAATCATGTGCCGCCCGCGAAGTGGACCTACGACAACATCGCCTACATGAAAAAGCAGATGCAGGCGATGGGCTTGGCAATCGATTGGTCGCGTGAATTCGCGACCTGCACGCCCGAGTACTACAAGTGGAACCAGTGGCTGTTCCTGAAGATGCTCGAAAAGGGCGTGGTTTACAAGAAGACCGGCACCGTCAACTGGGACCCGATCGATCAGACCGTGCTCGCCAACGAGCAGGTGATCGACGGCCGCGGCTGGCGTTCTGGCGCGCTGATCGAAAAGCGCGAAATTCCTATGTATTACATGCGCATCACCCAGTATGCGGAGCAGCTGCTGGGCGATCTCGGCGGCCTGGGCTGGCCCGAGCGCGTCAAGGTGATGCAGCAGAATTGGATAGGCAAGAGCTTCGGCGTGAATTTCGGTTTTCCGTATCAGCTCGACGGGGAACGCAAGCTGCTGCGCGTCTTTACCACGCGCGCCGACACGCTGATGGGCGTGACGTTCTGCGCGATCGCCGCCGAACACCCGCTGGCGGCGCGCCTGGCCGAGTTGCATCATGCCGACAAGCCCGAACTGCAGGCCTTTATCCAGGAATGCAAGCGCGGCGGCGTGGCCGAGGCGGACATCGCAACAATGGAGAAAAAGGGCGTGCCGACCGGCTTTTTCGTCGAGCACCCGATCACCGGCGCCGCGGTCGAAGTGTGGATTGGAAACTACGTGCTGATGAACTACGGCGAGGGTGCCGTGATGGGGGTGCCGGCGCACGACGAGCGCGATTTCGCGTTCGCGAAGAAGTACGGCCTGCCGATCAAGCAGGTGGTCGACGTCGCGGGCCAGACCTTCTCGACCGATGCCTGGGCCGAGTGGTACGGCGACAAGGAACGGGGCATCCTGATCGATAGTGGCGTTTACGACGGTCTCGCGTCGAGCGCCGCGATCGACCGTATCGCCGCGGATCTCGCCGCGCGCGAACTGGGCGACAAGCAGGTGACCTGGCGTCTACGCGACTGGGGTATTTCGCGCCAGCGCTATTGGGGTACGCCGATTCCCATCATCCACTGCGATAGCTGCGGCGACGTGCCGGTTCCCGAAAAGGATCTGCCCGTGGTGCTGCCCGAAGACCTGGTACCGGACGGCAGCGGCAATCCGCTGGCCAAATCGCAGGCCTTCCTCGCCTGCACCTGTCCGTCCTGCGGCAAGCCCGCACGCCGCGAAACCGACACGATGGATACCTTCGTCGATTCGTCCTGGTATTTCATGCGCTATGCGGCGCCGGACGCGGCGACCATGGTCGATGCACGCACCGACTACTGGATGCCGATGGATCAGTACATCGGCGGCATCGAACACGCGATTTTGCACTTGCTGTACTCGCGCTTCTGGACCAAGGTCATGCGCGATCTGGGCCTGGTCACTTTCGACGAGCCGGCGCGCAACCTGCTGACGCAGGGCATGGTGCTGAACGAAACCTACTATCGCGAGGACGACGCCGGCAAGAAGACCTGGTTCAACCCCGTCGACGTCACCGTCCAGTTCGACGATCGGGGGCGCCCCGTCAGCGCGGTGGCCAATGCGGACGGCAAGCCGGTGGTGGTCGGCGGCATCGAGAAGATGTCGAAGTCCAAGAATAACGGGGTCGATCCTCAAGAGCTGATCGACCAATACGGCGCCGACACCGCGCGCTTGTTCGTGATGTTCGCGGCCGCGCCGGAACAGCAGATGGAATGGTCGAGCTCGGGTGTCGACGGCGCCAGCCGTTTCCTGCGCCGCGTGCATGCGACGGGCTATGCCTTGCGCGAACGTATCGGTACTTACAACGGCGCCGCGGCACCGGAATACGGCGACGCTCACAAGGCCCTGCGCCGCGAAGTCCATGCGATCCTGAAGCAGGGCGATTTCGACTACCAGCGCGTGCAGTACAACACGGTCGTGTCCGCGTCGATGAAGATGCTCAACGCGATCGATGCCGCCAAGGATCTCGCCGCCGATGCGGCGGCCGCCGCGGTGCTGCACGAGACCTTCGGCATCCTGCTGCGCGTGCTGTATCCGGTGGTGCCGCATCTGACCTATGTGCTGTGGGATGCGCTCGGCTATCGCGCCCAACTGGGCGATTTGCTCGACGCGCCCTGGCCGCACGTCGACGAAGCCGCGCTTGAGTTGGCGCAGATCGAACTGGTGCTGCAGATCAACGGCCGGGTGCGCGGCGCCATTAGCGTGGCGCGCGAGGCGAGCCGGGATCAGATCGAGGCGGCGGCACTGGGGCACGAAATGGTTGCCAAGTTCGGCAGCGGGCAGCCGCCGAAAAAGATCGTGATCGTCCCGGGCCGGCTCGTCAACGTCGTCGTGTAATGGTGGTAAAGGCGGCGGGCGACGACGCGCGGCGCACCATTCGGGGTGCCGGCGCCGGCCCTAATCGAGGAATTCCGTTTATGCGCAGACTGTTGTGGTTGCTTGCTGGCAGTGTACTGCTGTTGTCGGGGTGCGGCTTTCATCTGGCCGGGCAGCGCGATTATGCGTTCAAGCGCCTGTATCTGGCGAATACGCAGACCTTGCTGGGTGCGAGCATCAAGCGCCAAATCGAGGGCGGCAGCGATACCGTGGTAGTCGCCCAGTCGACCGATGCGCAGGCGACACTAACCGTCAGCGAATCGGCCGGCGAGCGCACGCTGACGATCAACACCACCGGGCTTGCGATCGAATATGAATTGATCGAGACCTTCAGCTATTCGCTGGTGGCGGCCGACGGCACGGTATTGATTCCGCCGAGCAGCTTCACGCTGAATCGCTCGATGACGTATAACGACCAGTTTTTCCTGGCCAAGTCGGCCGAGGCAAATCTGCTCTATGACGATATGCGCAAGGACGCGGCCGACCAGATCACGCGCCGGCTTGCCACGGTGCGCAATCTGAAGGAGCCGATCCGGGCGATCAACCGCGGCTTCCCGCTGCCGACGCCGCCGCTGTGATGACAATAGTCTGCTTCGTCAACGGGGCGTCGCATTTTTCTAGGAATCGCGATGCAGTTGCGTGTCGACGCGCTTGAAACCCAGCTCTCGAAAGGTTTAGCCGGCTGCTATACGGTATTCGGCGACGAGCCGCTGCTGGCGCAGGAAGCGCTCGACCGGATTCGGGCGGCGGCGCGCGCCGGCGGGTATACCGAGCGCTCGGTGCATACCGTGGAGCGCGGCTTCGATTGGAGCGCGCTGCTCGGGGCGAACCAATCGATGTCGCTGTTCGGCGATCGCCAGTTGATCGAGGTTCGCATTCCGACCGGCAAACCTGGCCGCGAAGGCGGGGAGGCACTGCGCTCGCTGACGGCCCATCCGAACCCGGACGTGCTATTGCTGATCACCTTGCCGCGGCTCGATGCCGCGACGCAAAAGTCGGCCTGGTTTGCCGCGCTGGTTGATGCCGGTATCGCACTGCGGGTCGATCCGATCGAGCGTGCGCAATTGCCGAACTGGATCGGGCAGCGGCTCGCGGCGCAGGGACAGCGCGTGGCGGCAGGTGAAGACGGACGCCGCGCCTTGCAGTTCGTCGCGGAGAAGGTGGAAGGCAATCTGCTGGCCGCGCACCAGGAAATCCAGAAACTCGGCCTGCTCTATGCGGCCGGCAGCCTCAGCCTGGAGCAGGTGCAGGACGCGGTGATGAATGTGGCCCGCTACGACGTGTTCAAGCTCAATGAAGCGATGCTGACGGGCGATGTGGCACGGCTCGCGCGCATGATCGACGGCCTGCACGGCGAAGGCGAGGCGGCGGTGCTGGTGCTGTGGGCTGTGGTCGAGGAAATCCGCACCCTGTTGCGCATCAAGCGCGGTCTTGCCGCGGGCAAGCCTCTTGCCGCCTTGTTGCGTGAGAACAGGGTGTGGGGCCCGCGCGAACGCCTGGTCGGCCCGGCCGCCGCGCGGCTGAGCGAAGCTGCATTGGAACGGGCGCTGGGTTTCGCCGCGCGCCTGGATCGCCAGGTCAAGGGCCTGCGCGGAGCGGTGCCGGGCGATCGCGCTAGCGAGCCGCCGGCCAACCCGTGGGACGGCCTGTTCGAACTGGCCATGACGGTTGCCGCGCCGCGCTGAATGCGGCGACGGCGCACGGAAAAGACAAAATGATTGAGACCGCGATGGATATCGACCGATACATGACCGATCTCGGGCGCCGCGCCCGGGCGGCCTCGCGCCATACGGCGCGGGCGACGACCGCGGCCAAGAACGATGCGCTGCGCGCGATTGCCGCGGCCATCATGCGCGATGCCGATCTGCTTAAGGCCGCCAATGCGCGCGATGTGGCGCGTGCGGTCGAGCAGGGCCGCGATGCGGCTTTCGTTGATCGCTTGACGCTGTCGGACAAAGCGCTGGGGACCATGGTCGAGGGCCTGCGGCAGGTCGCGGCGCTACCCGACCCGGTGGGCGAGATCGGCCAGATGAAGATGCGCCCGAGCGGCATCCAGGTTGGGCAGATGCGAGTGCCGCTGGGGGTGATCGGCATCATCTACGAATCGCGGCCCAATGTGACCATCGACGCGGCCGCACTGTGCCTGAAGGCAGGCAATGCGGCGATCCTGCGCGGCGGATCCGAAGCGCTCGAAAGCAATGCCGCATTGGCGCGCCTGATTGCCGAAGGCCTGGGCGCCGCGGGCCTGCCGGCCGACGCGGTGCAGGTGGTCGAAACCGCCGACCGCGATGCGGTCGGGCGTCTCGTGACGATGACCGAATATGTCGACGTGATCATACCGCGCGGCGGCCGCAGCCTGATCGAACGCCTGATGCATGAAGCGCGCGTGCCGCTGATCAAGCATCTGGACGGCATCTGCCATGTCTACATCGACGACGCGGCCGACCTGCAGCGCGCCGTCACGGTGTGCGACAACGCCAAGACGCACCGCTACGGTACCTGCAATACCATGGAGACGCTGCTGGTCGCGCGCGGCATCGCGCCGCGCATCCTGCCGCAGCTGGGGATGATCTATCGCGACAAGCAGGTTGAACTGCGGGTTTGCGCGGAAAGCCGGGCCATCCTGCAGGCGGGCGGCGTCGGCCCCCTGATCGATGCGGTCGAAGCCGACTGGAGCACCGAATACCTTGCGCCGATTTTAGCGATCAAGGTGGTCGACGGCCTTGACGCCGCGATCGAACACATCAATACCTATGGCTCCGCGCATACCGATGCCATCGTCACCGAGCTGCACGACCATGCGATGCGCTTCCTGCGCGAGGTCGATTCGGCCAGCGTGATGGTGAACGCCTCGACGCGCTTTGCGGATGGCTTCGAATTCGGCCTGGGGGCGGAGATCGGCATTTCCAACGACAAGCTGCATGCGCGTGGTCCGGTCGGCCTCGAAGGCCTGACCTCGCTGAAATACATAGTATTCGGTCACGGCGAAGCACGCGTTTAGCCTGCGGCCCGGACTGCTTAATTTGAGAGCGGACGTCATGTTGATGCTGTGGATCAAGTCGTTTCATATCGTACTGATTGCGTCGTGGTTCGCGGGCCTGTTCTATCTGCCCCGCATCTACGTCAATCTGGCGATGGAAAGCGAACCTGCCGCCTACCAGCGCTTGCTGTTGATGGCGCGCAAGCTATACCGCTTCATGACGATGATCGCGGTACCAGCGCTTGCTTGCGGCCTGTGGCTATGGCTTGTCTACGGCATCGGCAGCGGTCAGGGCTGGCTGCACGCCAAGCTCGGTGTGGTGGTCCTGTTGATTGCGTATCACGCCTATTGCGGGCGCGTGTTGGCCGCGTTCGAGCAAAAGCGCAATACGCGCAGCCACGTGTGGTATCGCTGGTTCAATGAATTGCCGGTGCTCGGCATGCTGGCCGCGGTGGTGCTGGCCGTGGTCAAACCGTTCTAGCGCTTTTCTCGCGGGCCTGTCGTCATGCTTGAATCGCGGCGCGCCACCGGTGTGCCCGATGCGTCGAATGCTTGGCGTCCACTTCCGGCTGATCCGGGATCGGACTATTGTTTTCTGTGAATTGAACCTGAGGAATTTGTCGTGACCAAAGTCTGCGAGTACTACCTGTCCCCCGTTTCACCGTACACCTATCTCGGTCATGATGCCTTCGTCGCGCTCGCGCACCGGTATCAGATTCAGCTCGTGCTCAAGCCTTTCGACCTGGGGCGCGTGTTCTCGGTGTCGGGCGGCTTGCCGCTCGCACAGCGTGCGCCGCAACGTCAGAACTATCGTCTGGTCGAGCTCGCACGCTGGAGCGCGTTGCGCGAGATGCCCCTGAATCTACGTCCGAAGTTCTTTCCGGTCTCGGGCGACGCGGCCTGCCGCTTGATCATCGCGACTCAGTTGGCACACGGCACCGAGCGCGCATTGTCGCTGGTCGGTGCGATCGGGCGTGCGCTGTGGGCGGACGAGGAAAACGTAGCCGACGAGGCCACTCTGGTCCGGCTCGCCGAGGGGCTGGATCTGGACGGCCAGGCCTTGCTGAAAGCTGCGGCCGGCGCCAACGTGCAAGGTACATTGGCCCAACATACGGACGAGGCGATTGCCGCCGGTGTGTTCGGTTCGCCCTGGTACGTCTACGACGGTGAGCCGTTCTGGGGGCAGGATCGTCTCGACTTTGTCGAGCGCGCGTTCGGCCGCTAACCTTATTCGACGGTGCGGCGCCTATTCAGCACGGTCTTGGCCCGCGCCAGCTTGTCCACCAATTCGGGGCCCCGCCTGAGCGCCACGCCGACCGCCAGCACGTCGCCTATCGCCAGATGCGAAATGCGCGAGGTCATCGGCGCATAGATATCCGTATCCTCGGTCAGGTTGGCCATCAACGCGACGCTGGCGAGCCGCGCCAGCGGCGAATTGCCATGCGTGATCGCAATCACGGCGGCGCCGCAGGCGCGCGCCGACTGGGCCGCTTCGATCACGTCGCGCGTGCGCCCGGTGTTGGACACCGCGACCATCACGTCGCCGGGACCGAGCAAAGCGGCCGATATCGAAAACGTGTGCGGATCGCTATAGGCGACGCTGGGCATGCCCAGGCGGAAAAATTTGTGCTGAATGTCGAGCGCGGCGACGCCCGAGCCGCCCGCACCGTAGAACTCGATGCGCCGGGCCTGCGCCAGCAGGTCGATGGCCGCTGCCACGCTGTCGCTGGACAGGCTGTTGCGCACCTCCATCAACGCCAGGATGGTCCGATCGAACACCTTGGCGGCGATACCCGCGGCGCCCTCGTCGGGCAGTACGTCCCGGTAGACCGCGGGCACTTCCGGGGCGATGCTTTGCGCCAGCCGTATCTTGAACTCGCGAAATCCGCTGCAGCCGAGCGCTCGGCAGAAGCGAGCGATAGTCGGTTGACTGACACCGGTTTTGGCGGCCAATTCGGTCATCGAGAGGTCGACCACTGCTCGCGGCGCCTCTGATATATAGACAGCGAGCTTGCGCTCCGAGGGACGCAGCTGGGGCTGGATTGCCGTGATCCGATTCAGCATGGGATGATTTTCCAGTTCAAGGGCGCGTCGCCAAGCACAGTCGGCGCAATGGCGACTAGGTATATCTTATCGCACGTACAAAAAGTTTGTAGAATTTCTACATTCCTTTGCTTTGAGATGGTCGGCGCTTTATCGAAGTGAGTCTGTTCTCATTGCGCTGCAACATGAGAAGCATTGAGCCATCCGGCTAGGGCACAGGGGAAGGTGGCATTGCGGCAATGTAGTTTTTCTACTAAACTGAACATCTTTCGCCGTTGAAGTACACGGCGTCCGCCCTTTGCCTGTCCAGGAGTGTCGATATGACCCAGCTGCATCCCAAGGTCGAGACCGTGACCCAGCGTGTGCTGGATCGCAGCCGTCCGACCCGAACCGCCTACCTCGCCCGCATCGACCGTGCCCAAGGTCATTTCCCATCGCGCACCGCGCTCTCGTGCGCCAATCTGGCTCACGGTTTCGCCGGTATGGACGGGCGCGACAAGATCGCGATCAAGGCGCAGAAGATTCCGAATATCGGCATCGTTTCGGCCTACAACGACATGCTGTCGGCGCACGCGCCATATCTGAATTTTCCCGAGATCATCAAGCAGGCGGCGCGCGACGCCGGCGGTGTCGCGCAGTTCGCGGGCGGCGTGCCGGCGATGTGCGACGGCATCACGCAAGGCAATGCGGGGATGGAGCTGTCGCTGTTCTCGCGCGAAGTGATTGCGATGAGCACCGCCGTCGCGCTGACCCACAATATGTTCGATGCCGCATTGTGCCTGGGCATCTGCGACAAGATCGTGCCTGGCCTCCTGATCGGTGCGCTGCAGTTCGGGCATTTGCCGACCATCTTCGTGCCGGCGGGGCCAATGACGAGCGGCCTGTCCAACGACGCCAAGGCCAAGATCCGCCAGCAATACGCGACCGGCCAAGTCGGACGCGATGCGTTGCTGGAGGCGGAGTCGGAGGCGTATCACGGCCACGGCACCTGCACCTTCTACGGCACCGCGAACAGCAATCAGATGCTGATGGAAGTGATGGGCCTGCATCTGCCGGGCGCGGCCTTCATTCATCCGCATACCCCGCTGCGCGATGCGCTGACGGCACAGGCGGCGCGCCGCGTGCTCGAATTGACCGCCGACGGCAAGCAATACACGCCGATCGGCCAGGTCATCGACGAGCGCGCGATCGTCAACGGCATCGTCGCCCTGCTGGCCACCGGCGGCTCGACCAACCACACGCTGCATCTGGTTGCGATCGCGCGCGCGGCGGGCATCCTGATCGATTGGGACGATTTCGATCAGCTGTCCAAGGCGGTGCCGTTGTTGGCCCGTATCTATCCGAACGGCAGCGCCGACGTGAACCA
>OUWB011203322.1_pt1 | contig 12992 bp, 10 predicted proteins | sample 1779821 | NCBI WGS metagenome assembly OUWB01 (sample SAMEA3914806, study PRJEB12502) | metagenome | biome: forest; material: soil | place: Canada | collected 2011-08-03 | depth 0.1 m
CCGCCGGAGAATTCATGCGGATAGCGCCGTGCGGCTTCGGCCGGCAGGCCAACCTTGTCCAGTAGCCAGGCGACTCGCGCCTGCGCCTCGGCGCCCTGGGCCACATGGTGAACCAACAGGGGCTCCATAATCGAGAAGCCCACCGTCAGGCGCGGGTTCAGCGAGGCAAATGGGTCCTGGAAAATGTACTGGATATCGCGGCGCAAGGCCTGCAAGGAAGGTCCTTGCAAGGTACTGATGTCCTGCCCGGCAAATTCAATCGAACCGCTTTGGCTTGCCACCAGCCGCAACAACGAGCGCCCGGTGGTCGATTTGCCGCACCCCGATTCACCGACTAGCGCCAGGGTCTCGCCCGGATGCAGATCGAAACTGACGCCTTCGACCGCATGCACATTGCCCGTGACGCGGCCAAAGATACCGGTCCTGACTGGAAAGCGCGTCACCAGCTTGCGCACGCGCAAAATCGGCGGGACTGCGTCATCCAGGGCGGGTTGTGCGTCGCCATGGGCAACGGCTGTCGCTGTGCTCATGGTTGAGCTCGCCACCGCGGCCGCCATTTGCAAACCAGCCGCATCGTCAGGCACGGCGCCCAGCGCCACGGCATCCGGCACATAGACTTGCAGCAACGGGAACTTGGCCGGCAGCGTAGTGCCCTGCATCGAACCAAGCTTGGGCACGGCGGCCAGCAAGGCTTGGGTATAAGGATGGCTGGGCGAGGCAAACAAGGCATCCGCAGGCCCTTCCTCGACTTTCTCGCCTCGGTACATCACCAGCACGCGGTCGGCCACTTCCGCCACCACGCCCATATCGTGCGTGATAAAAATCACGCCCATATTCATCTCTTGCTGCAAGCCGCGCATCAATTCCAGGATCTGCGCCTGGATCGTCACGTCGAGGGCCGTGGTCGGCTCGTCGGCGATCAGCAGCGCGGGCTTGCATGACAAGGCCATCGCGATCATCACGCGCTGCCGCATGCCGCCCGACAATTGGTGCGGATAAAGCGCGAACACGCGGCGCGACTCGGGAATACGTACCAGGTCGAGCAGCCGCAAGGTCTCGCCGCGGGCTTCGCCGCGGCTCTTGTGCTGATGTAGTGCAATCGCTTCGGCGATCTGGTCGCCGACCGTAAACACCGGGTTCAACGAGGTCATCGGCTCCTGGAAAATCATGGCGATATCGGCGCCACGGATTGTTCTCAGTACCGACGACGAGGACTGCGCCAAATCGAGCACACGCCCATCGCGACGGCGAAACATCATGCTGCCGTCAAGGATGCGACCGCCGCCGTGCTCGATCAGCCGCATCAGGGTCAGCGACGTGACCGATTTCCCCGAGCCCGATTCACCGACAATCGCCAACGTCTCGCCACGATCGATCACAAACGACAGATGGCGCACTGCTTCAAACATGCCCGCGCCCTGGCGAAACCCGACCGACAGTCGATCGACCTCCAGCACGCGCTCGGGTGGCAGCGCGATGACCGCTTTTCCGGTCATCGCGCCGACGTCGGGCGAATTGATTTGCACCATGGTGTTCGTCGGGAAAAGAAGCGCGGCGTTCAGCGATAGATCGCCGTGACGGGTGACCCGCCCACGCGTGCGTAACCGCGATACATACCCTCGGTATTGAACGGCAGTGTCACATTGCCCTGTGCATCAACCGCAATCAGGCCACCGCGCCCGGCTATGCGCGGCAACTTGTTCATCACCACCTCGGCGGCTGCCTGCTCCAATGATGTGCCGCAATATTCCATCTGCGCCGAGATGTCATAGGCTGCCACCATGCGCACAAACATCTCGCCGGACCCGGTAGCAGAAACCGCACAGGTCGCGTCGTTCGCATAGCAACCGGCGCCGATCACCGGCGAGTCGCCAACCCGTCCAACCGGCTTGTTGGTCATGCCGCCCGTCGAGGTTGCCGCGGCCAAATGCCCGTGGCTATCGCAAGCGACCGCGCCCACTGTGCCGAACTTGCGATTGGGATCCAGCGGTTCATGCGGCAACGCCTGCTCTGCGGCCCGCGCGGTCAGGGTAGCCGCATCGTGGTCGAGCAACACGCCGGCCTGCCCGCGCACTACCAGCCATTGCTGGTGGCGCGCCTCGGTATAGAAATAGCCGGGTTCGACCATCTCCATGCCCTGCGCCCGGGCAAAGGCTTCCGCGCCGGGCCCCGTAAACATCAAGTACTCGCTTTTCTCCATGACCTGGCGCGCGAGCAGGACGGGGTTGCGCACATGCTTGACGCAGCTGATCGCGCCGGCATCCAGGGTGCTGCCGTCCATGATCGAGGCATCGAGTTCATGGGTGCCTTCGGCGGTCAGCACCGAGCCGTGGCCTGCATTGAACAGCGGGCAATCTTCGAGGCGACGTACCGCCTCGCTGACCGCGTCGAGCGCGCTGCCGCCGTCGGCCAGGATGCTTTGCCCGGCGCTCAGGATTTCATGCAGCGCCGCGTGGTAGCGCTGTTCGGCATCGGGTTTCATAAGCGCGCGCTGGATGGTGCCGGCGCCACCGTGGATTGCGAGAATCGGTTTGTTTTTCATATTTTTTTCGACGACTTGCAGGTTGGGAGATTTTCTCGCCGGATAGGCTTCACCGGCTCGCGGTTGCTGGTGTATCGACGACAAGGTCTGCATCTGTGTCGCGATCAGAGTAGAAATAATTTCTTCTACGACAACGGACGCTGGACATTTCATGCAAGAATCTTCAGTTAAGTGCCAGGATTCACTGAAAACATATTTACATGAAAAAAAATAACGATAAAATGTATTTTTGAGATACTTGGGGTTTGTACGGAAGCCAAATGACGCGCTGGGCCAACACCGCTTTCGGTCCGGAAAACGGGCGCTTGGCATAACCCCCACTCGCACGCACGCATCTGCGCGATTGCGCAGACTGAGCGGCGCCATCAGCAGTTCACGGGGTTTTGTCGCAGCAAGACTCGCGAATCGAACGATATCGATATACGAAGTACTGCTTACAGGCTGCCTTACCCTGCCGACTCACCGCTCGGCGCCAGCCCAACTATGCGCGCCGGCGAACCAGGTTCGCAGGAAATCGAGCAACGCACGCACGCGCGACGGCAAGAACCTGCGGCTCGGGTACATCGCATAAATGTCGAGTGCGGTCGGCGTCAGATGCGGCAACACGATGCTGAGCGCTCCGCTTGCCAGTTGTGCTTCGAGCATGTAGCGTGGATGCATCGAGATACCGTGCCCCAGGATCGCGGCATGCAGCAGCGCTTCACCGAAATTCGCCCGCACCCGCCCACGGGCACGCAGCGTGCCCGGCCCCTCCGCCCCGTCGAATATCCACATGCCGTTTGGAGATTTCAGCATGTTGACGAGGCAGTCGTGTTGCTGCAGATCTTCGACGCTTTGCGGCACGCCGCGACGCGCGAGATAATCCGGGGAGGCAACAAGATATTGGGGTACGCGCGCGAGCTTCTGTGCGACGTAGCTGGTGTCCTTCAGCTCCGGCGCGATCCGTATCGTCAGATCGAGGCGCTCGGCAACCAAATCCGCGCTGCCGTCATCGAGATACAGCAACACTTGCATGTCCGGATAGAGTTCGGCGAACGCAGTGATCACCGGCACCAGATGGTATGCGCCGAATGAAGGTGGCGTGCCTACGCGTAGGACCCCACGCGTGCCGCCAAGCGTGTTGCGCATCTGCGCTTCGACATCGGACATCTGTTCGAGCAGCGTTTGCCCGCGGTCGAGCAGCGTCATTCCCGCCTCGGTCATACTGACGCTCTTGGTGGTGCGTGTGAGCAACTGCGTGCCAAGCGTCTGCTCGAGCTGCGCGACGTGCTTGGTCACACTGCCCTTCGAGATTCCAAGTCGCCGCGCGGCTACCGAGAAACTGGCCGCGTGAGCGACCTCGATAAAGACTTCGATACAGCGCAGTCGATCCATGCCCTTCCTCTTTACGCGTCAATCGCCGACGCGCTCAGAGGAACAAGGAATTTTCCTATGACTTGACCGCGAGCGATCCAACAAAACTGAGTGCGGCCGCAACCATCATGTAGAACGCCGGCGACAGCGGAGAATGCGTGGCCGAGATCAATAGCGTAATAAAGAAGGCTGCAAACCCGCCGAACACCGTTGCCGCAAGATTATAAGACACCGCGATACCGGTCGACAGCACACGCGCGGGAAACAGTTCAGCCACAGCGGCCAGCAACGGTCCCGTATAGCACGCGCTGAAGATGCCGGCGAGCACGGAAAACAGTGTCAGCGATGCAAGCGTCGGTGTTTTGAGGATCGCGTTGAACATCGGATATGCGGTCAAAAAGATGACCGCCGATGAAATCAACAACAAGCGCCGGTGGCCCACCTTGTCCGACCAGAGGCCGACGAGGGGCGACAGTATCATAAACACCGTACCGCCGACGGTCACTGAAATGAACGCAAGTTTTTGTGGTTGATGCAGTTCGGTCACCACATAGGTCGGCATGTAGTGCATGTATACGTATGTGCAGGTGGTCCACAAGGCGACCAGCGCGAAGCTCGCGAAGATCTGCATCGGATACTCTTTCAGCACCTCCGTGAAAGGCGATGACGAGCGCTCGTGCCGACTCATATTCTCGAGCACCGGGCTCTCGTCGATGTGTCCACGAATGTAGAAGCCAACCGGACCGATCACGATTCCGAGCAGGAACGGAATACGCCAGCCCCAGTCGTAAAGTTGCTCGTGCGTGAGCGTCATTGTCGCAATCGCGCCGATCAGCGCGCCAAGTACAATGTTGAACGCGATGCTCGACTGGATCCAGCTCGTATAGAACGCGCGCCGTCCCGGCGGAGCAAATTCGATCAAAAACGCGCTTGCACTGCCCATTTCGCCGCCGGCCGAGAAGCCTTGCAGCAATCGGGAGAATACCAACATGAACGGGCCGATCCAGCCACCCGTGTGATAGTTCGGCGCAACACCGATCAGCGCGGTACCGAGCGCCATCATTAGCACCGACAACGAAAGCGCCGGCTTGCGCCCTACTCGATCCGCGTAGATGCCGAACGCGATGGCCCCGAGCGGTCGCATCACGAAGGCCGCGCCGTACACACCGACGGTGATTAGCAGCGAGCTGAGCGGGTTTCCGGTTGGAAAGAACTGCGTCGAGATAATTACTGCAAAAGCGGTATAAACCGTAAAGTCGAACCATTCGAGACCGTTGCCGATGGTTGTCGCGATAATTGCCATCCGGCGTTGCGCAATATTCGGCGCCAAACTCGCAGATGTCTGCGCATGGGACAACATGGAAGGGGAAGACATGGGTCGGTTTCCTGATACGAATCTGCTTGTAGTTACTTTCAGGTGGCTCGCCGCGCGACTCATCAATTTCCGCCGGTCTCCACGGCGGTCGAGGTCGATTGTTTGCCCTGCGATCAAGATCAGCCGGCAACTATGGGTCGAGAAGGCGATTCTAGGGTGCGCCGTAGGCGACAAGTAACGAACATACGGAAACAGTTTGTTTTCTATTTGGAAACGGTAGGAGTGCCGTTCCGTGACAGTCTCGGATCACGCGCCGTCACGACAACATTTTCATATAGCGCTCCGCATCGCGACGTCTCCCCGTGACGCACCGGCGTATATGCTTGCAATGCCTGCGTTTTCGTTCCAGAAACAACCTGTTTCGTAATCGGCAGCGCCGTTTGCGACGCTGGGCCCTAGAATTTCCCCCGTACGCCATCCGGCGCCCCCCAACGACAATCGGAAATCATGGTGCAATCGACTGAACCAGGGCTACTGCCCGAGTTAGAGCAGTTACTCAGCCGCTTTTTCTTCTCCCTCGATCATTTCGACTATGACGGGCTTCTTGCGTTGACTAGCGAAGATTTCCGCTGGCATCGGCAGGGCAAGATACTGAACGGCCACTCGGCCGTACGAGACGCGCTTGGCGACCGGCCAGCCACGCGGCGCACGGCGCACATTCTGAGCAACACATTCATCGCTCAGGCCGACGCCGTCCGCGCGCTCACCGAGTCGTGCATCACCGCATACCGCTCCGACGACGCCGATCCGCAAGGCGGCCCGGTAACGATTGCCGGTCCGTCGCGGATAAACCGAGTCAGTACTCGCTTCGAACGCAACTCGGCGAACCACTGGCTCATCGTCGAGCAGAAACTCGTTCCTATATTTCTGTTCGGCGTATAGCGCAACCTGAAATGAATATCGTCGAAACTGGTAAGACTCTAGGTGCCCGCATAGACGGCGTGGACCTCTCGCGCCCCCTTGACGACGCGACCTTTCTCGCGATCAAGCAAGCGCTCGGGCGTTATGGCGTGTTGTGGTATTCGCATCAACGTCTAAGTGCGACCGACCTTGCCGGTTTCGCCGCGCGTTTCGGCACGCTCGAGATCAATGTTGCAAACAGCTACTAGGAGCCCGGCCTTCCCCAAGTGATGGTCCTGTCCAACATCATGCGTGACGGCAAGCCGATCGGCCTGTCCGACGCCGGGCAGAGCTGGCACACAGACATGTCATACAGCCGCACGATCGCGTTCACCAACATCCTGTATGGGATCCAGATCCCCTATCGCGACGGCAAATCGCTCGGCAACACCGAATTCTCCAACATGCACGCCGCGTACGACGCATTGCCCAGCGAATTGAAGATACGCCTTGCCGGCATGACGATCACGCACGACTTCAACAAATTCTGGGAAATGATGCGGCGCGAGAAAGGTAGCAGTCGTCCGCCACTGACGCCGGCGCAGCGTGCGGCGAAGCCGCCCGTCTCGCACCCCGTGTTCCTTATGCATCCTATTACCGGGCGCCACGTGTTGTACGCAAACCCAGGCTACGCCATGCGCATCAACGAAATGGACGAAGCGGAAAGCACGCGCACACTCGAGTTCCTGTTCCAGCATCAGTTGCAAACGCAATTCCGCTATCAACATGAATGGAGCGTAGGGGATGTGCTGATGTGGGACAACATCGGCACGATCCACAATGCCGTCGCCGACTATCGCCCCAACGAGCATCGGCTCATCAAGCGTTGCCAGGTGGCGGCCGACAAAGTATTTGAGGAAGCCGCAGCTTGAGGATCGTTACCTATCGCACGCCAAAGCAGAAAGTGTCGACCGGTGTAGTAGTCGGTGAGTCGATCATCGATATTCACGAGTGGATTTCGACTCATGTCGAGCCGAGCCCGAGCTATCTGAAGCCCGGCGACCGTCTGCGACTTGAGGTCGGCGGAGTTGGCATACTCGAACATAGCATCGCATGAGCGTCTCGCTATGGCGCCGCAAATCGACCATGCACGCGCATTCGATCGACGATCTGCGCCGTCTCGCCCAACGCCGGTTGCCACGCGCCATCTTCGACTTCTTCGACGGCGGCGCCGAGGACGAGCAGGCGCTACGCGATAATCGCAAAGCATATAGAAGGCATGCGCTGGTGCCACGCGTGCTGTGCGATGTCAGCGACATATCTCTTGCAACCACGATAGTCGGCGCGCACGCCGCGTTGCCGATCGTGATCGCGCCGACCGGGGCAGTCGGTTTCGGCTGGCGTGGCGGCGATGTCGCAATCGCACGCGCCGCGGCGCGGCACGATATCCCATACACATTGTCGACATCGGGAACCGCATCGATTGCGGAAATCGCCGCGGCGGCCAAGCGGCGATGGTTCCAGGCCTATATTTTGCGCAACCGTGCATTCACGCTGCGACTGATCGATCGCGCACTCGAATATGGCTATGACGGATTGATGATCACGGTCGATCTACCGGTGGGCGGCAAGCGCGAGCGCGATTTTCGCAACGATTTCGCAATTCCGTTTCGCTATACCGCGAGGAATTTGCTGGACTTCGCGTCGCGTCCGGGCTGGGCGCTACCGATGCTAAGGCACGGCATTCCAGTGATGCCGAATTTGCCTGGACTGGAAGTGCGTTCGACTGATTCAAACGCCCTCGCGTCATCGGTCGGCCGCAATTACGATCCGTCGTTTGACTGGAATGATCTCGCCGCGATTCGCGCTCATTGGCCGCACAAGCTGATCGTCAAGGGAATCGTACATCCGGACGACGCGCGCCGCGCGGCTGACATTGGCGTCGATGCAATCGTAGTATCGAATCACGGCGGACGCCAACTTGATGCCGGCGGCGCAACGCTGGACGCATTGCAGGCCGTCGCCGCCGCAGTGGGCGAGCGCATCGACGTACTCGTCGACGGAGGCGTGCGGCGCGGCTCGGATATCGTCAAGGCGCTCGCGCTCGGCGCGCGCGCCGTGCTGATCGGACGACCCACGTTGTATGGCGTGTGCGCGGATGGCGAAGCGGGCGCGCACCGCGCACTCGACATTCTCGCTGATGAGTTGCGCCGCACGATGCAGTTGTGCGGCATAACACGAATATCCGATATTGGACCTTCGTTGCTTGCGCCACAAAGCAGGATGGCATTACGCTGAGTTGCGCCTTGGCCACACCCACTCAATCAATCGCGACGTGGTCGGAATGGCACACATGACGAAAATGTAATCTCGGCAACCGAATAATGTCATGCCGATTAAGGCACTCTGCTATCCCGTATCGCACGGTAGCAGGAGTCAAAACTGAAACCGGATGCTGATGATTTCGGGCCTCTCTGCTCAATGCCCTAGATATCTGACGCAACGCTCGGCAACTCTACCGAATCCAGCCCATGCTGGAAGCGAATCAGATAGTCGCTAAATCCGAAAAAAGATAAGACAGAGAAATGACGTCGTTTAGTTGTTTGTGCCGTAGCAATCGGGGTTGCCAAAAATGACGGGAATCATTGCCATACTGAGCGTGAATCTTGCAGAGCGAAAGCAGCTGTCTGAAATCTTCGGCGATGAATCAGCCCGCCAGGCGCTGAGCGATTTTGGCGAAGCGATAGGCGGCGTGTTCGCCCGTTTGCTGGCTCAACATGAGGTGATTGACCGATACAGTGCTGATACCGAAGGCAAGTGGTCGATATGCTTTCGTGTTCTTTCCAGTGGTCTACCGCGAGACGCCAGGGAAGCCGTGGAATCCGTAGAGCACGCTGGACGAAAATTGATTCGAGAGCTGCTGCTTGCGGTTTTTGGTGCCGCGACCGGCGCTCGCATTACCGCCGATTTGTCCGTATTCCTCATGTCCCCCGAAGCAAGCAAACGGGATGTGAAGGCATGCTGGATTCAATGGGCCGAAGATCAGTCACGGTCTCAACCCCGACACCAAGTTGTGGATCAGGCAGGATCTTCCGCCAACGTGGCCGCAATACTGGCTGACCGCTCCATACGGACCTTGCTACAGCCGATCGTGCGCGTGAGCGATCGTGCGGTGATTGGCTTCGAAGCGCTTTCCCGAGGTCCGCAGGGGTCACCACTTGAACGCCCGGATATGTTGTTTGACGCGGCGCACGCCGTCGGACGCACAGTGGACGCGGAATTATTGTGCGCCGAATTGGCTCTCGAGCGCACCAAAGGCAAATTACCTTCAGGCGTCTTCCTGACCATCAATTTAGGCCCCGATGCCTTGGCCCTTGCGGCGGACATGCTGTCGTTATCCGGTAGACGGGAAGTGATGTTCGAACTCACTGAGCATCTACCTCTCAACGAAGCAGAGGGTTTGGTGGAAGTGGTCGAGCGCTTGCGTACCTTAGGCATTCGGTTGGTTTTGGATGATACCGGGTGCGGGTTCGCCGATTTCGAAACCGTCCGCCTGCTGCGGCCGGACATCGTCAAGCTTTGCATCACGGTGATACGCAATGCCGACAAGGGCTCGCCCTTTACCGACGTGATTCGTGCGTCCGCAGAGCGGCTCTGCAAGCTGGGTTGCCAAGTGCTCGCCGAAGGCGTGGAAAGAGAAAACCAACATGCCGAATTGCAGGGTTGCGGGATCGAACTCGCCCAAGGCTGGCTTTATGGCAAACCGGAAGCCGTTGAGTCCGCCCTGCGCTGACAGCCGATTGTTGTTGATGGAGAGGCGTATTGATTTTAACTATTAACATTAATATGCAATAAATTCATTGTATACTCGCTCCCACCACGTCAGCTTGGCACTCAATTTCGGCCTGCTTGCAAAAATAATATCGGTGAGATTTCTACATGGCAATGAAAATCGGGACGCGGCTTACCGCCACATTCGGCGCAGTACTCATTTTGTTATTGGTGATTTGCGTGACGGTCAGTACGCAAATGTCACGGATGAATAGCGATACGCAAAGCATCGTCAACATCTTCGTTGCGAAGCAAAAGTTGGTGAGCGAGATCAAAGAAGATACAGCGATGGAGTTTCTGGTGACGTACAAGGGGCTCGACGAACAAACCCCCGAAGCACAACAAGCCGACGCAGAGGCAAGTCAGGCTTTCGTCAGAGCAGTTACCGCTGACTACAACAGCTTGCGAAGCAAACTGAGTACCGATGCGGAGCGGGCTGCCTTTGATCGCGTGCTGCAAGCGCGAGAGACATCCTTAGTGGCAATGCGGCCAGCCTTTGCGCAAGTGGCCGCACATCAGAGTGATCTGGCACGCGCCAGCTTGTTGAACGCAGCCCCGCTCCGGCTTGCACTCTTCAAGACGCTCGACGATTTCTCCAATATCCAACAACAGCTGGAAGAGGCCGCCGTACAGGAGAGCCTCGACGCTTATGCAACGGCACGCGCAGTCCTTTGGATCTCGGCAGCGTTGGCCCTGATCATTGCGACGATTCTATGCGTACAGGTGACCCGTTCGATCGTCCGGCCGCTGCGTCGCGTGGTCGAGGGTGCCGACGCTTTGGCGCAGGGTGATCTGACGGTCAAGATCGACGTGCTGCGCCAGGATGAGGTCGGCGCAGTCGCGGAGTCACTGAATCAGGCGATCCGCCAATTGGGAAGCATCGTCGGCGGCGTCAAGCATGCCAGCGAATCGATGTCGAGTGCGGCGCAACAGGTGGCGGCGGGAAACACCGATTTGTCGCAACGTACCGAAGAACAAGCCGCATCGCTGGAAGAAACCGCTTCGAGCATGGAGGAGCTGACCGCGACGGTGCGTCAGAACGCGGAGAACGCGCAGCAAGCGACCACGCTCGCCACCACGGCCTCGGGCATCGCGCTGCGGGGCGGCGAGGTGGTCGGACGCGTGGTCGAAACCATGCACGAAATTTCCGGCAGCTCTACCCAAATGGCCGAGATCATTGGTGTGATCGAAGGCATCGCGTTCCAGACCAATATTCTTGCGCTGAATGCGGCAGTCGAGGCTGCGCGCGCTGGCGAACAGGGCCGCGGCTTCGCGGTGGTGGCCGGCGAGGTGCGCACGCTCGCCCAGCGTAGTGCGAGCGCGGCCAAGGAAATCAAGACGCTGATCGGCGCGTCGGTGGATCGGGTGGAGATCGGCTCGAAGCTCGTGGAGGAAGCCGGCAGCACGATCAACGAAATTGTCGCGTCAGTGAAGCGTGTGACCGACATCATGGGCGAGATCTCGTCGGCCTCGCATGAACAGCGCATCGGCATCGAGCAAGTCAACCAGGCCGTCAGCCAGATGGACCAGATGACCCAGCAGAACTCGGTGCTGGTCGAAGAGACGTCAACAGCCGCACACTCGATGGTCGAACAGGCTCAGACATTACGTGACGCAGTGGCGGTATTCAAGATCAAAAACACGGGCGGCAACCCTGGCGCGGCACTGGGCATGACGGCTCGCAGGCAAGCCGCCGGAAGCGCACCAAGCGAGCGCATGGTCAGCGGCGCGAAGCCAAAACGCGACATGAAGCCCACGGCTAACCGCAACAGCCTTCGCAGCGCCGTGATCGCCAGCGTGCCGTCAGCCGAGCGCAGCGCGTCAAGCGACTGGACGACTTTCTAGGCACCTCACTCACGACATCGGTGCGTATCCAAGGTAAAGAGGCCGACCGCTGAGCGATCGGCTGAAAGATCCGACACCGGAAGCCGCCAGAACCTCCGGCAAAGTAGGCGCCCGAACCTCATCCGTAGATCGGGCACCGGAGATAGCCGAGCATCCGGGCTCAGGCAGGCAGCCCGGTTTGAGCCACCTCAGGTCAGAACAGCTGTCGCACGCGTACGGTACCCGTCTGCGAGACGAAGCCCGATGCAGCCTGCAGTTCGTAGCGCACCGCCAGCGTCAGGTTGTTTCTCTTCAACAGAGTCACGCCCAACGACACGTCGGCCAGATCCGACACCGGCGTTGCACCCACGGTCGTGAATGCCGTCTCACCCGTGGTGTCCGCCGCATAGCTTGCTTCCGTCGCCTCCGCGGTACGGTCGAACTCGTGGATCCACTGCATTTGCAGATCCGGCACGATGTCGCCGTAGCTCGTCGAGTAGGTCTTCTCCAGCTTCGCGCCCAGGCCGCTCTTTACCGAATTCGCGTGCGTGCCATCGACCGACAGTGCCGCGCCATCGCCGCCGCCTTCCGTATAGCTGCCCTGGTCCTGATAGCTGTACGTCAGGCTCGCCAACGGCGTGAACGTGGCCCCGCCCACCGCCAGCGGATAGCCGCCCTCGGCGCGCGCCACATACTGCTGGCCGCTGAAATGGCCGTTGGCGGTGCCCGAGAAGCCCGTGAAGTTGACCTGGCGTGTCGAGTCGTACTGCTGCTGGACCACACCACCCGACAGATTCACGTACCACGCATTGCTGGTATAGCTCGCATAGCCGATCAGGCCGTAGCCGTTGATGTTGGTCGTATCGCCTTCCGTGTTGCCTGTGCTGTTGACGCTCGTGTTGCTGTAGGTGAATACGCCGCCGGCACGCCAGTTGTCGTTGATGGCGCGGTCGGCACCGAGCAGCAGGCCACCGTAGTTCGCGTTGTAGCCGTCCACATTGTCGCGTTCGTCCTGGCTCGCGTGGCCGCCAAAGGCTTGACCCCACACGCCCCACTCGGTCGGGCCGTCGCCGGTGGAAATACCTGTTTCGTCGCCGTCGGCTTGCGCGAGACGCAGGCTGTCCGAATGATTGGCCACCACATTCAAGACATCGACCGTCGGTGCCGCGGCCGCCTGGCTCGAAGAGGATTGCGAAACCGGCGAGAGCTGTGCGCCGGCACGGTTGG
>OUWB010086683.1_pt1 | contig 12989 bp, 12 predicted proteins | sample 1779821 | NCBI WGS metagenome assembly OUWB01 (sample SAMEA3914806, study PRJEB12502) | metagenome | biome: forest; material: soil | place: Canada | collected 2011-08-03 | depth 0.1 m
GCCTCGGCCACGATCTGCCGCCTGACGTGCTCGGCCGCGAACACGTCGTCCATCGTCGCGCGCAGCGGGCTCTCGCCGGTCGGAGCGATGAAATGCTGGTTGTCGAAATGCGACGGTTTCAGTCTGCGAAATCGGCGCAGCGGATGTCCCGCCGGTAGAACGGCGACGCATTGTAGTGTCGAGACTCGTTCGACACGGACTCCCGGCGCATCGCCCGTCAGCAACGCAAGCCCGGTATCGCAAAAGCCGGAGCGAACCCAGTCCTTTACGTTCACCGCGTTCCCAGAATGAATCGACACCATTACATCCGGATGGGCTGCATGAAATTGCGTGACGATCTTTACCAGCAACTCCCCTGCGAGCCGCGGCATCGCCGCCACGCTCAAACGCGCGGCGCTGAACGAACGGATGTTCGCCGCTACTGATTCGAGTTCGGCAAGACCGGCGAATGTCTTTTCGACTTCACTGTAAAAGCGCAACCCGTCCTGAGTCGGACTGAGACGGCTACCATTGCGCTCGAATAACGAGAACTGCGTGATGGCCTCCAACTGCGAAATCAGCCGGCTGATCTGCGGCTGCGAGGTATGCATGGCCCGCGCCGCGGCAGTCATCGAGCTCGTCGACATAACAGCGCGGAACGCTTCCACGTGGCGCACGCCCATCTTCAGTTTCGGCATATCAGTTTTGTATTAAACGATGCGAGACAGGTATTGGACTTTAACATAATGACGCCTCATATTGAGGCCGTCGGCACAATGACCTGCCTTCCTATTCGTGTTACCAACGCGTACCGCCAAGCGTGTGCGCCCTTCAATCAGGAACGCCATAGACATGAAATACATCTCGACGCTTACGACGGCTGCATTGATCGCCGGGTTCGTTTTGGCGAGCGGCGCGCGGGCGGACATGTCAAGCCGCCTCGACAAGATCAAGCAGAGCGGCACGATCTCACTCGGTTATCCGACCTCATCGTTGCCGTTCGCCTACCTCGACGATCAGCAGAAACCGGTTGGATATTCCATCGAGATCTGCCAGCGCATTGCCGATCACGTCAAAGCCGCCCTCGGCATGTCGTCGCTAAATATTCGCTACGTACCGGTGACCTCGGCGACGCGGCTGCCGTTGCTGTCGAACGGCACCATCGACCTGGAGTGCGGCAACACGACCAATACGGTAGACCGGCACAAGTTCGTATCATTCTCGCCCACGACCTTCGTCGCGAAGGTCGTGCTGCTGGCCCGTAAAGACTCCGGATTGGACGTCAACAATCCTGCTGCGTTCCGCGGCAAGACGATAACCAGCCCCGCAGGCGGGCTCGATTTTCAGGTGATCCAGCAGATCAGCAACCAGCAACACTTGAACATCGCGGTGACTCCGGTCAACGATGCCGCCTCCTCGTTCCTGACGGTGAAGACCGGACGGGCGGCCGCTGTGTCTTCCGACGACGGCATTGCCTATGGCTTGGTCGCTACCTCAGGACAGCCGCAGGATTACGTGATCGGAACCAAGGCGATGGTGGTGGCGCCCTACGGCATCGTTGAGCCGAAGGACGACCCGCGCTTCAAGCAGGTGGTAGACGACGCGGTACTCGACATCATGAAAAACAAGCAGATCTACGCGATCTACGATAAGTGGTTCAATTCGCCTGTGCCGCCGGCCAATATCAATCTGAAGTATCCGATGAGCGCCGAACTGAAGCACGCAATCGAGCACCCATCGGACTCGGGCGATCCCTCCGTTTATCAGTGACGTTCGCTGCACCGATGCACGGTCTCCTCCGATTCCGACAATACGAAAGACATGAACTATCAATGGAGCTGGGCCAGTTTTTACGCTCTGTCGCCCGATGGCGTGCATACCTACCTGCAAACGCTGATTATCGGTGCGGGATGCACCATTGCGCTGTCCTTGTGTGCTTATGTATTCTCGCTGCTGCTCGGTTCGGTGGTAGGCGTTTTCCGTACGGTCGAGTCCAAGTACGCCCGATTTGCAGCCACGACCTACGTCGAGCTGTTTCGAAATGTGCCCCTGCTCGTGCAGATGTTCCTGTGGTACTTCGTACTGCCGGAACTGCTGCCGAAAGGTCTCGGCACCGCCATCAAGCAGATGCAGCAACCGTGGGCACAATTTTTCCCCGCGTTGCTGTGCCTCGGCTTCTACGGGACGGCCCGCATCGCCGAGACGGTGCGCTCCGGTATCCGTTCGCTACGTCCGGGACAGCGGCAGGCCGCGATCGCGCTAGGCCTCACTCAATTTCAGGCGTACCGCTTCGTCATCCTGCCGCAGGCGTTCCGGATTGTCATTCCGCCGCTCACGTCGGAATTCATGGCGACGATCAAGTACTCATCGGTTGCGATGACCATCGGCTTGCTCGAACTCACCGGCGCGGCGCGCTCGATGCAGGAATTCAGTTTCCATATCTTCGAGGCATTCAGCGCTGCCACGGTGGTCTATTTCGTGATCAATACCATAGTCGTTTATAGCCTTGCACTAATCGAGCGCAAGGCCTCCGTGCCGGTGTCCGCTTCGCGGGCGGCGCGCGGTGTGCCAACGATTGCCGAAGCCGAACAATCCTGACGGCAAACCTTAAAGACAGTAACAATGAATTCGTCCGGCATCCATGAAATCGTGACGTCGTTACCGTACCTGCTGAAGGTCGGGATGACGTTCTCGCTGACGCTGACCGCACTGGCCGCCGTCTTCGGGCTTGCGCTGGGTATCGTGCTCGCGCTGTGCCGCATGTCGTCCTCGCGTCTGCTGTCGATTCCCGCCACGCTCTATGTGAATGGCATGCGCTCGGTACCGTTGCTGCTGGTGATATTCTGGTTCTATTTTCTTGGACCCTATGTGGGCGCATGGCTGACTGGCTCGGACACGCCAATCGAAGTCGGCCCCTATCATTCCGCTATCATCACCTTCACGCTGTTCGAGTCCGCGTACTTCTGCGAGATCATGCGTGCCGGCATCGCGTCTATTCCGACCGGGCAGATGAACGCAGGTTTCGCCCTCGGACTCAGCTACACGCAGACCATGACTAGCATTGTGCTGCCGCAGGCACTGCGCAACATGACGCCCGCGCTGCTCACACGCGTCATTACGCTGTTCCAGGATACGTCGCTCGTATATGTGCTCTCGATGACGGATTTCTTCGGCGCCGCATCCGACATTGCCTCCCGCGATGGGAGCACCGTGCAGATGTATGTATTCGCGGCAGTCGTATATTTCCTTATCTGCTTTGGTGCGTCGCGATTCGTCAAACGCTTCGATGGCGCACTGCATGCCCATTAACTCGGTTAACACACAACGCACGGCCTCTTCGCCCATGATTCAAATCGACAACATCAGTAAGTGGTATGGCGCCTTCCAGGTGCTAACTGAGTGCAGTATGCGCGTCGCCAAGGGCGAGGTCGTGGTCGTGTGCGGCCCTTCCGGTTCCGGCAAGTCAACGCTTATCAAGGCCGTAAACGGACTCGAAGCAGTTCAGCAAGGCGATATCCGCATCGACAGCATGAACGTCACCGGCGCGCGGGCCGATCTCGGCAAGGTTCGCGCGAAGGTAGGCATGGTATTTCAGAGTTTCGAACTGTTCCCGCATCTGAGCGTGCTCGACAACCTGTGCCTTGCGCAGGTTCGCGTGCTCAAGCGCAATCGCGAGACGGCGCAGGAACGCGCGATGCAACTGCTGGACCGCGTTGGCCTCGCCACGCACAAGGATAAATATCCGGCAATGCTATCCGGCGGTCAGCAACAGCGCGTCGCCATTGCGCGCGCGCTGTCGATGGATCCGATCGTGATGCTATTCGACGAGCCCACTTCCGCGCTTGATCCCGAGATGGTCAATGAAGTGCTCGACGTCATGACCGATCTCGCGCGCGACGGCATGACGATGATGGTCGTGACACACGAAATGGGATTTGCGCAACGCGTCGCGGACCGCGTGATTTTCATGGACGGCGGCCGCATCCTCGAGGACTGCGGCAAATCGGATTTTTTTGGCAATACGGCTGGACGCACCGAACGCTCGCGCCAATTCCTTTCGAAGATTCTTCACCACTAAAATCGTTCAAAGCCAATATGAAGGACTTCCCCGTTTCCGACGCCCGCCACACCCACTTGACCGATCTGCGCAGCGATACGGTGACCCGTCCCACCCGCGCAATGTATGAACGCATGCAGCACGCACCGATTGGCGATGACGGCCTGGATGGCGATCCTTCGGTACGCGAGCTTGAAGAGGCCGCTGCGGCACTGCTCGGCAAGGAAGCAGGACTCTATGTGCCGTCCTGTACCATGGCCAACCTGTTGGCCGTACTATCACATACGCAGCGACATCAGCAGGTCGTGCTAGAAGCAAGCGCGCACATGTATGCCACTGAACGCGGCGGCTCGCTGCTCGCTGGCCTTGCCTACATACCGGTCGACGGCGAGGCCGGGGCGATGGATCTGGAACGGCTCGCCGCTGCCATCCGCCCGGGCTCGCACCGGCTCGGCACAGGATTGATAGCGATGGAAACCTCCCACAACAATGCGGGTGGCACGATCCTGCCGCTTTCGCATATGCATAAGGTGCACGAGCTTGCGAACCAGGCTGGTGTAGCCGTCCACATCGACGGCGCTCGCCTGATGAATGCTGCTGTTGCGCTTGAGGTGCCTGCCGCGACACTCGCCGAGCATGCGGAATCGGTGTCGTTATGCCTATCCAAGGGATTGAGCGCGCCAGTCGGTGCGGTACTCGCCGCGAGTCGCGGTGCCATCGCGACGGCGCGCGCGTATCGCAAGGTGCTGGGCGGCACCCAACGTCAGGCCGGCATCGTCGCCGCGGCCGGTCTCGAGGCATTGCAGACCATGAGCGCGCGTCTTACCGAAGACCATACGCGGGCTCGCCGGTTGAGCGAACGGTTGAACATCCTCGGTGGCACACTGCGGGCAAACGAGCCGCAAACCAATATTGTGCAGGTGCAGGTCGGCGATACCGGCATGACGAGCCATGAGTGGGTGGATGCGTTGAGCGCGTTTGGCGTGCTGACACGGCCCTGGGGCGAACGCACTCTGCGCTGCGTGACGCATCGCCATATCGACGACACGGATATCCACCACGCCGCAGGTGCATTCGCGCGCGTGCTCGATCAGTGTAGGCAGGCTTGAGGCGACGACGAAGCGGCTGGTAGAGGCGTTTGGGGTTTGACCGCTTTAATCGGACTATCTGCCATTCGCTTCATGGCTCCGAACGGCGCTTTGGGCGCTACTGGACGACGAGGTGAATGCGAACGTCTTGATGACTTTCGACAGGTTTGCCGTTCTCGGTGGCGGGAAAAAACCGCCAGTTATGCAATGATGCGAGCAGCAATTGGTTCAGGCGCGGGTTTTGGGTCGGTTGTACAAATTCAACGTCGCTGGAACCGTCCGGGTGAATCGTAAAACGCACCAGCGCAATTGCGTGATATGCGAGCTCGCGCAAGTCATCCGGGATTTCCGGCAGCGGTTGCATGATCGCTCGCGCGCCGGTACGACCGCTGGGGTTGGTTGCGACGGCTGGCGCTTGATTGGCGGGATTGGCCGGCAGCATAGGCACGGGCGCCACCGCGGCAGGTGCGGGCGATGGTCCGGCGGGTGGCAGCACAGCGGGCGTGGGCACTGCGTGTTGAGCAGGTCGTTCTTCGTGTAAGGGACGCGCTTGATGTACTGGCGGCGGTGCTGCATGCTCATGCATGCGGGGTGCCAGTTGCGCTGGTGCAGCGGGCCGCCCGGGCGTGCTCGTACGCGCCAGCGCAGGTTGCGCAGCCGGTTCTATTTCAACGAGCCGCGCATCGACAGTTGCGGGTGGTACTGGCTGGATCTCTGGAGTGACGAGCATGCGGCCGACGAGAGCCAGCGCCGCGCACCACAAGACCACTGCGATGGCCGCCGCAACAGCGGTACGTACTTTCGGTTCGTCGAGAAAGAACGCGTTTAGGTTGTTGTCACTCATGATGAACGGCGATCAAGAAATGCTGTGCGCCGGCTTTTCTCGCTTCGAGCATCGCCTTGACGACGGCACCGTGCGACGCGTCGTCGTCGGCCGCCACCACGAGATTGCCGTCCGGCTTCAGCAGCGGCCGCAGCGTACCGGCCAGCGCCGCAAGCGGCACAGCCTGCCGGTTCACAAAAATGGCGTTGCTACCGGTGACAGTCAATGTGAGCGGTGTATCCAGCGTGAGCCGCTGCGCCTGGCCGCCAGGTAAGTCGATTTTCACCGAATCGAGCCGCTGCATCGAGAGCGATGCAAGCATGAACGTCGCCAGCAAGAAGAACATTACGTCTATCATCGGGATGATTTCGATCTTCCCCCGCCGTGCCTGTCTTGAACGTTTGAGTTTCACTTGCGCAGCCCGTCCGGATGTTCCCTGTCGAGCCGAAGCTGCCCGATGAGCCGAGTGCCGACCCGCTCGAAATGATCGAGCAGCTCGCCGACGCGCCGCGAGAAATAATTAAATGCGAATAGTGCGACAAGCGCGATCAGCAGGCCGATCGCGGTCGCGATCAGTGCCTGCGCGACGCCGCCCGTCACGCCGGTCGGATTTACGAGACCCTGCCCGCCGATCAGGCGAAACGAGTGCATCATGCCGACGATCGTACCCAGCAGCCCAAGCAGAGGGGCTGCGGTCACGATGGTTTCAAGCAGCCACAGTCTGCGGTTGAGCGCGCGTTCGATATGCTGCGCGGCGGTTTCGGCGCGCGACTCGATCCACCATATCGGGGCGTTGCCGCCGTCCAGAATCGGGGTGGCAAAGCTACGCAACGCATGACGTTCCGGCAGCGACGCAATCTGCGCCCTGGTCAGGTCGAAATCGACCAACGGTGCCTCGATCAGCACGTCGACCTCAGCCGGGATCTGCGCGAGCCGGTGCAGTAAATACGCCTTGTCGGCGATGATCGCAAGGCCAAGCACCGCGAGCAGGGTCAACGGGTAAATGACCCATCCGCCCAAGCGTACAGTGAGAAACAGTTCAGCGAGATCGTTCATGGTGTCGTGGTTTCATTCTCACGCGGCAGTGCGCCGCGCGAGGGGTTTAAAAGTGCTTGGTGATGCCGGCGTAGAACGCACGCGTCGGACCGAACTGCGCCGCTTGAACACCGATCCCAGAACCGTCGCGAAGTTCAAAAACGCGATTAAGCGCGTTCACTACGACCACGCGCCCATCGAAATTGCCAATGAGCGGTGCGTGGAAATGATGAATGACCGCTAGGTTGAGCTGCGAATAAAACGGCACATGGTCAGTGTTCGCAAAGCCGCTGCGCAAACCGCTGCCGAAGATCTCATCGACTGTGTAGGTCGTGCGTGCATGCGTGTACGCAATACCGGCCGAACCCGTGGCCAACTGGTCATGGTCGAGGTAAACCGGATTGCTGGCGATGTACGCGAGTTCCGCGGGAGTGAATTCGAACTGGGCCGAGACGATGTTCTGTCCGGTCGCACGGCTGAGCGACAGGTTCGCATACGCGGAAAAATTGCCGGTTTTGTAGTTGCCGGTGAGTTCGATCCCGTAGTCGTGGCCGGTCTGGTAGTTGTACGGCGTGTTGATTAGAGCGGCGCCGAACTGGCCCTCGTCAAGCAGATCAGTCGACTTCTTATAATACGTATCCACGCCGACCGTGAGTGCTGAGGAAACGCGCTGGCTCACGCCGAGATCGAAGTAATGGCTACGCTCGGGCAGCGCCGGCGAAGCTTGTGGGCTTTCGGCCTGGTTCGTCGTGTTGTTGTATTGCGCGACGGTCGTCGGCGCGACCAGTTCGAGCGGCGGCGGGGTGAAGTAGCGCGCATAGCCAGCGTGGACGGTAGTGCGCGACGTCAGTTTGTAAACAAGCCCGAAGCGCGGGCTCAACTGGCTCGCATCGACGAGCTCATCCATCTTGTCATAACGCAGCCCGTAATTGATGGTGAGCTTGTCGGTCGCCTTCCACTCGTCCTGCACATATACACTGTAGAGCTGGCCGATCGTCCTGCTTGCGCTGTTGATCGTGAATGGCGTTGTGTCTAATGTCTGCACACCATCGATGGCCGGCAAGACCGTCACGCTATCGTTGGCGACTGCGCTATCCTGTTCGAATGACACGCCGGCACGCAGCGTGTGCGAACTGCTCAGCCGGTAGGTGGTATCGCCCTGCACCCCGTTGGCCAAGTTGCTGCGGAAGTCTTGCGAGGCCACGCCATTAAAGAGCAAATCGCCGAGCGGGTCAGGGTTGAACTGCGTGCGCGTGTAACGCGTAAAGTACGCGACCTGATAGTCGAGGGCGCCGCCGTTGGTGCCTTGCAGCGCGATGGTTGCAAAGTTGTCCAGTTCGCTTTGGGTTTCATTCAGATTGGCTGAATTGAAACTGCTCTGGCCGTTCACCACATAGTTGGTCGGCAACCCCGGTGTATCCGGCAATTGGAACTGGTTGCTCTCTGTACCGAACACCAAGCTTAGGCGGGTGAACGGATTGATCAGGTACGACATATAGCCGAATGCGTCGCCTTGTCGCGTTTGGTCGTGCAGTGGCGAGCCGTTCGAAGTTGGCGCCTCGATGCCCAGATCGTTGGTACCCAGCGAACCACTGAAGAAATACGTCAGTGCGCCGTTCGTACCAAACACGTTTTCACTTGTCTGGGCGGTGCCGTGGCTGCCGCCGTACATGTCGATCGTTCCGCCGTTGTCCGCCTCGCCCGACTTGGTCGTAATATCGACAATGCCGGCGGTTTGCAACCCATATTGCGCGGGAAGCGCACCCGTGAGCAGATTCACTTGGCCGATGATGCGGGTATCGAATGATTGACCGAAGCCGGAGATCGGCTCCGGAATCATGATGCCGTTGATCCTGTATTGCAGATTCGCGTGTTCCCCGCGCACATGGTCCACCCCGTACGAATCCTCCGCCACGCCGGGCGCTTGCAGCAGCACCTGACTAAGCGGCGTCGACTCGCCTTGCGGCATGTTCTGGATGTCCGCGTCCGTGATTTTGTACACACTGCTGCCGGTTTCCGGCGACAATCCGTTGCGCGCCTGGTCGAGCCGAGTCGCGGTAACCTGTACGTCGAGCGCTGCGCTTTTTTTCAGCGAAATGGCCACACTGCCCGACTTGCCCGTGGCAATCGTTGCCACCGAACTGCCACTCTCAAAGCCCGGTGACGAGACTACCACCGCATAGATACCAGCTTCCAGCGTCGGGACGCTGAAATGGCCATTGCGGTCCGCATGCGCGTGCCCAACCTCTTTACCAGCCGCGTTCTGCACGGTGACATCTGCATTGGCAACCGGATGGCCCAGCGCGTCGGTGACCGCGCCCGCGAGCGACGGCTGCGCGGCCGCCCACGCACTTGTCGCGGCCGCCAACGAGAACACGAGCAACGTCGCGCGTGAGATAAGTGTGTAGTGTTTCACGTTTCCCTGTCGATTGTTATGTTGCCGCGCAACTGCGGAGAGCAAGCTCTGGCAGGTCCGCGGGTAGCTACCGTTAAAACCGCAAAATGGGCCGGCAGCGCGAGAATTGGTAATGTTATAACATTCCATTACAAAATGGAATGTTATAACAATCCATTTTTTTCGATACCCACCTCGCAGGAGTCACGCTGCGTTCCTCCGTTTCAGGCGATTGCGAATCGGCAGGACGGGACGCTCATCGCAGCGCATGCAAACGGAATTAGTAGGTCGGCGGAGAATGCAACAGTGGGACTACATGGTTTGCGAATCGGCTATGCCAACGCACTGACCGCAACACCACCGATCAACGCGAAGTCGACCCGCGCACGATCAATTCGCCCGGAAGCAGACAATGGCGTACGTCCGTCTGTACCCCGTCGATGCGCTCATGCAGATATTCCACCGCGCGGTAGCCGATCTGATAGGTGGGCTGGCGTATCGTCGTAATGCCGGCGAATTCGGCCCATTCGGGGTCGTCGATGGAAAGCAGCGCGACCTGTTCCTGCCAATGTGCGCCATGGCGCGCGCTCAAATGCCGCGCGAGACAGCGCGCGACCGGCGCATTGGCCGCGAACAACGCAAAACGTCGAGTGCCTTTGGCCGCGGTACCATGCATGTAGTCAAAGACCGCGCGATCCAGTTCGGCCAACGTGCCTTCTACGGCCGCCGCATCGCCCAGTTCCAGCACCAGGGTCCGGCCTCGAGCGTGAGGCTGTCCGCCCATCACAGCGCGAAACGCCGTATCGCGCAGCCGACGCGAACTGACGCGCTCATGCGGCTGCACGACGAACCAGATATCGTCGAAGCCGCGCTCCAGCAGATGACGAGTGCCCAGTTCGACTGCCGCCATGTTGTCGAGCCCGACGATGTCCGCGGCAAGCCCCTCCACCATGCGGTCCACCAGCACTGCGGGCATCCCGCCCTCACCCACCTGCCGCAAGGTTTCTTCGCAGACGCCGAGCGCGTTTACGATCACCCCTTGCACACGGTAAGCGGTCAGCAGTTGCACATAACGTCGCTCCATTTCCACTTCGTTGGCGGCATGGCAGATTAACGGCATGTAGCCGAGCGCCTGACAGGCTGCTTCGACGCCCTGCAGCACCTCGACCGAATACGGATTGGTCAGGTCCGCCACCAGCATGCCGACGAGGCGGTTGCGCCCACGTTTCAGTCCGCGTGCCATCTGATTGGGCTGATAGCCGATCCGTTCGATCGCGGCTTCGATACGGGCGCGCAGATCCGGCGATAGGGCCTCCAACTCGCCGTTCAGATAGCGCGAGATGCTGGTCTTGCCGGTGCCGGCTTCACGAGCCGCGTCGCTGATCGTGGCGCGGCGCGGCGCGCCAGTACGGGAAGTGCTCACGGCGTGCTCACTTGTCCAGGACGTCGGGGTTCACAATGTTTCGGGTCAGCGTGCCGCCAAGCACAGCAATGAGATTCTCCGCCGCGTTCAATGCCATCGCGTGGCGTGTCTCATGGGTCGCCGAACCGATGTGCGGCAAGGCCACTACGTTCGGCAGAGACAGTAGCGGCGAATCGGAGGGCAGCGGTTCGGTTTCGAATACGTCGAGGCCCGCACCGTGGATCGTGCCCGCCTTCAGCGCTTCGATCAGCGCCGCCTCGTCGACGATCATACCGCGCGAGGCGTTGATCAGAATCGCGCTCTTCTTCATCGAACGCAGTTCAGCCGCACCGATCAGATGCCGGGTCTCGGGTGTGAGCGGCAGCTGAAGACAGACGAAGTCGGAAGTGCCCAGCAACTCTGGAAGTTCGACACGGCGCGCGCCATATGCCCGCTCCGCTTGCGGGTTCGGGCGGCGGTTGGTGTACTGCACCGGCATGTTGAAACCGAACGCCGCACGCCGTGCCACCGCGCCGCCGATACGCCCCATGCCGACGATGCCGAGCGTCTTTCCCTGCACATCGACACCGAATTGCGCCGGACCGATACTCTCTTGCCAGTGTCCGGCCTTGACCCAGCCGGCCAGTTCAACCACTCGGCGGGCCGTCGCGAGAATCAGCGAGAACACCGTGTCTGCCGTCGATTCGGTCAGTACATCCGGCGTATGGGCCAGCACGATGCCGCGTCGCGTGAGATCGGGGACATCGAAGTTGTCGAAGCCGACCGAGATGGTCGACAAGGCCTTGAGTTTGGCCGCGCCTTCGAGCATGGCCGGCGTGATCTTCACGCTCGCGCCGATCGCTCCATCCGCGCCCTTGAGCGCTGCAACAAACGCCTCATGTTGCGTGGCATCGACCTGCGCAACTTCGGCATGCTCGCGCAGATACGCGAGCACATCGTCGGGCAAGCGCTTGTAGGCGACAATCTTCTTCATCGGCCTATTTTCCGTGCAATGGGGTGGTGGCGAGCTTCGCGGATGTCCGTGGCTGCGACTTCACGGCAAGCGTCAGAATCACCGCGGCGACGAGCGCCACACTCATGAACGCATACGACGCAGCAGGCGAGCCGGTCGCGCCGTTCAGGTAGCCCACCACATAGGAGCCGACGAACGAGCCCAGCGCCCCCATGCTATTGATCAAGGCCATGGCGCCGCCGGCGACATTCTTCGGCAGCAGTTCCGGCACGATCGCGAAGAACGGCCCATACGGCGCGTACATCGCCCCACCCGCGACGACCAGCAAGGCATATGAGATCCAGAAATGCGTCGAGCCGATCGCGTACGAAGCCGCGAAGGCCACAGCGCCGATCGCCAGAAACGACCAAACAAACACATTGCGGCGATTCAGCTTATCCGATGCCCACGAAGTGGCCAGCATCGCGATGGTGGCTACCAGATACGGCAGTGCCGACAGCCAGCCGGTTTCCACCATGCCGAGGGTCGACCCGTTCTTCAGGATGGACGGCAGCCACAGCACGAAGCCGTACACGCCTATACTCCAGCAGAAATACTGGGCGCACAGCTTGATCACCACCGCCGAGCGGAACGCTTCGCCATAATTGCGTACCGGATTGATCGTGGCCTGTTCGGTGCGCAGCGTTTCGGCGAGTTCGTCCTTTTGCTGCTGCGTAAGCCACGATACCTGAGCCGGCTTGTCCTGCACGATAAACCACCAGCACACGGCCCAGATGATGGCCGGCGCGCCCTCGGCGATGAACATATTGCGCCAGCCGAATGAGTGCACCAGATAACCGGACACCACCGACATCCACAACACCGTCACTGGGTTGCCGAGAATCAGGAATGTGTTGGCGCGCGAGCGCTCGCCTTTGGTGAACCAGTTGCTGATAAAAATCAGCATGGCCGGCATCACGGCCGCTTCCACCACGCCGAGCAAAAAACGGATCACGATCAGCGACGGGATATTGCTGACCATCCCGGTCAGTGATGCGCAACCGCCCCACAGGATCAGGCTCCAGAACACCAGTTTTTTTACGCTGCGGCGTTCCGCGTAAATGGCGCCGGGGATCTGGAAGAAGAAATAACCCAGGAAAAACAGCGCGCCGATCAGCGACGCCAGCCCCTTGCTGATGCCGAGGTCCTGATTGATGCCGGCCGCGGACGCGAAGCCGAAATTCGCGCGGTCGAGATA
>OUWB010061567.1_pt1 | contig 12927 bp, 10 predicted proteins | sample 1779821 | NCBI WGS metagenome assembly OUWB01 (sample SAMEA3914806, study PRJEB12502) | metagenome | biome: forest; material: soil | place: Canada | collected 2011-08-03 | depth 0.1 m
CTGCTGGTGTTGTCTGGCGAAGACACGACAGAGGCCTTGCTGGCACGGCTCAATCGCCAACCCAGCACGCAACCGCCGGAAGAAGCGCAGCAGCAGGAGTGGCGTCAGCTTGGCCTCGGTGCGCAAATGCTGGCCGACCTCGGCGTGCATCGACTACGCGTCCTTGGCACCCCGCGCAAACTGGTCGGTCTGGCCGGTTTCGGCCTCGAGGTTGTGGAGTACGTGTAACCGGAAGCTTCCGTGAGGGCGGTTTCAGTCATACCAGGTGCGTACAAGGCATCGAGGCTGAAGTTGGCCCCAGAACAAGGCCCGCGCCCAGCCGTGCCATATCCGCGCCATGCTGAAGTCGCTTTGTGACCGCATAATCAATCATCATTCCATGGGCAGCATCGATGTCCGAAACACATGTTCGCCTGATCGCTCCCTCCGGTTATCCGCACGATCGTGAAGCGATGACGCGCGGCGTGGCGCGGCTGCGTGACGCCGGCTGTGCATTGAGCGGGCTGGAAGTGCTTGATCGCAACGAGAAACGCTACGCCGGCAGCGACGCCGAGCGGGCATCCGATCTCAATGCGCTAGCCACGCTGGAGTCGCTGCCGGATATCGTGCTGGCCATTCGTGGTGGTTATGGCGCGACGCGCCTGCTCGAACACCTGCACTACGACGCGCTGCGCGAGCGCTTGGCGGGCAGCAACACTTTGCTGGTTGGGCATAGCGATTTCACCGCCTTGCAGCTGGCGCTGTATGCGCGAAGCGGACTGTGCACGTTCAGCGGGCCCATGTTGGGGCCAGACTTTGGTGCATCGACGCTCAGTGAATTCACCTGGCAGCATTTCTGGCGCACCGTGCGTTCGCCTGCGACACAGGTCGAGTGGGCGACCTCATCCGAGGTGGAACTCGACGTCGAAGGACCGCTGTGGGGTGGCAACCTGGCGATGCTGTGCAGCTTGATCGGCACACCCTATTTCCCCGGTGTCGATGGCCGCGGGATCGACGGTGGCATCCTGTTTGTCGAGGATATCGGCGAGCCACCCTTTCGAATCGAACGACTGCTGTATCAGCTGCATCTGTCTGGCGTGTTGGGGCGACAGCGCGCGCTGGTGCTGGGTGATTTCAGTCAGTGCAAACCCAGTAGCTATGACAATGGTTACGACCTGGCTGACAGCTTCGAGAAGATCCGTGCGGCGACGGGCATGCCGGTGATCGCTGGCCTGCCGATGGGACACGAGGCGGACAAGTTCACCTTGCCCTTTGGTGTGCCCGCGCGGCTGCGGGTTTCCGCTGGCCTCGCACGGCTGGATTTCAGCGGCTATCCGCACTTGCCTTGATTCTTCTTGACGGGGGGTGGTGAAGGTTTTGATCGGCTCCGCCTGAAGATCGAAAGCCATCGCCACATCCCCCCAAGGGGATTCCATTCGGCCATGGCCATCCCTGTAAGCAGGGAATGAATGCTTGCGGGGGCTGCTCGCAGACTTTGGACAGGCTTTACTATGGCCGTCTGCACAGGATCCGCGCACCATGGCTCAAGCCGCCAAACCCCCCAGTCTGCTCCACTGGCGCGATCGTGCTGGTGTGCTGCCGCCGCTGCTCGCCGACGCGCTGCAGGCGAGCGCGTCGCGCGCTGTACCTGAGGCCGAGTGCTGCGATGTGCTGGACCTGCTGGCGATGCTGGGCTGCGATGCGCAAACCCAGGCCGCGGCGTTGTGGTTCGAGCTGGCGCGGGTTGATCCGGTGTTGTGGGCCGAGCAAGGTTCCCGGCTTCCCGCGGAGCTGCAGCGACTGGTCGGCGGTCAACAGGCGGCTGAACAAGTGTGGGCATTGCATGCACAGCGGGCGCCGGAGGGCGCGGCTGAAGGTCTGCGCCGGTTGTTGCTGGCGATCGTGCGCGATCTGCGCGTCGTGTTTGTGCTGCTCGCCCGGCAGCTGGCGCGGATGCGCGCAGCCGCCGCGCTGCCGGCGGAGCAGGCTGCCGCACTGGCGCGACTGACCCGCGATATCCATGCGCCGCTGGCAAACCGGCTGGGCATCTGGCAACTGAAATGGGAGCTGGAGGATCTGGCGTTCCGCTTCCTGCAGCCGGATGTCTACAAGCGCATCGCCAGCCTGCTGGACGAACGACGCACCGATCGCGAAGGATTCATCCGCGATGCGTTGACCGAGCTGCAGCAGGCTCTGGCGGCGGCCGGCATCCATGCGGAGCTCGCCGGACGGCCCAAGCACATCTATTCGATCTGGAAGAAGATGCAGCGCAAGGAGCTGGATTTTTCCGATCTGTATGACATCCGCGCCGTACGCGTGCTGGTCGACAACGTGACTGATTGCTACGCCGCGCTCGGCGTGGTGCATGCGCGCTGGCCGCATCTTCCGGGTGAGTTCGACGACTACATCGCACGACCCAAGGCGAACGGTTACCGCTCGCTGCACACGGCCGTGCTGGGCCCAGCCGGCCGCACGCTGGAAGTACAAATACGCACCCACGAGATGCATCGTGCGAACGAGCTGGGCGTGGCCGCGCACTGGCGTTACAAGGAGGGCGGCAGCGGTGACGCCGAGTTCGAGGCGAAGATTGCCTGGATGCGCAAGCTGCTGGAGCCGCGCGGCGAGGATGACAACGCGCTGGCCGCCGACCTGCAAACCGAGCTGCTGGAAGATCGGGTCTACCTGCTCACCCCCAAGGGCGAGGTGTTCGATCTCGCGCGCGGCGCCACCGTGCTCGATTTCGCCTACATGGTGCATACCGAGGTCGGTCATCGCTGCCGTGGTGCCAAGGTCAACGGCCGTATCGTGCCGCTGACGTTCCAGCCGCAGAGTGGCGACAGGGTGGAAATCCTCACCACCAAGGTGGCTGATCCCAGCCGCGACTGGCTGTCGCCACATCACGGCTATCTGCACACCGCGCGGGCACGCGACAAGGTGCGTGCGTGGTTCCGGCGAATCGCCCATGACGCCAACTTGGCGGTGGGTCGCGGCATGTTCGAGCGTGAACTCAAGCGATTGGCGTTGACGACGGCGGAGGTAGCGAAACTGCCGGCGCACTTCCATCTGAAGAACCAGGACGAAATGCTGGTGGCGCTGGCGCTGGGCGAAATCACCCCCGGCCAGATCGCCCGGGTGCTACAGGAGGCGCAGTCGCCGGAGGTCAATCGGTCCGAAGTCACCCAGTCCGGGCCGCCGGTGGCGGCGCGGCCAGCCACGCTCGATCATGATGCGCTGAGTATCGAGGGCATCGGCAACCTGCTGACCACGCTGGCGCGCTGCTGCCAGCCGCTGCCTGGTGATCACGTACGGGGCTTCATCACGCGCGGACGCGGCGTATCGGTGCACCGTGCGGATTGCGGCAGCCTGGCCCGGTTGGCGCGGCTCGATCCGGACCGGGTGATCGAGGTGAGCTGGGGCAGCGCCGCCAGCCAGGCGTATCAGGTCGACGTCGAAATCCGCGGTTACGACCGCAAAGGCCTGCAGAAGGACGTCACTAGCGTCATCAGCAACGCCGCTACCCACATCATCGCCTCGTCCAGCCGCATGTTCGCGCGCACCGGCGAGGTGGAGATGCGCTTCACCCTGCGCGTGCGCGATTTCGAGCAATTGTCGACCCTGCTCGGCAAATTGCACGCGTTGCCGAACGTGGTCGAGGCGCGGCGCGTCGGTATCGGCTGAACGGCGGAACTGCCTGCCGTTTCAGGCTTGTCACCGGGCCGGCGACCCAAGCTGAACGGACGTCCTTGCGGCGCAAAGCGCGCCGGCAACCCGATGCTAAGCTGCATCAGTTGCTTTCACAGACATGGATCATGAGCGGACGCCGAGACCAGCACGAAGCAGATTCACACGGTCGCACCGAGCCCACCCTGGGTGATCTCGATCATCTGGATGAGCCGCGCTCGCCGTCCGATGACGGTTTGCCGCAGGTGACGGTCGAAGCGAGACAACCACGTGCCGCGACTGCGGTGCCGAGGTCGCGTAGTGGTCGGCGTGGCTGGTTGATTCCGCTTTTGCTGCTGCTGTTGGTCGGGCTGATTACGGTGGTCTGGACCAACCAGAATCGCTTGCGCGGCATGTTGCCGCGTACCGAATTGAACGATGTGCTGGGGCGCGCGCAACAGGCCTTGCAGGCCGGACATCTGGATGGCCAGGATGGCACCAGTGCGCGCGAGCTGTTTCAGGCGGCGGTGGCACTGGAGCCGGACAACGACCGCGCCCACGACGGCCTGCGTCAGGTAGGCCAAGCCGAGCTGGCGCAGGCCGATGCCGCGTTGCAGGCGGGGCATCTCGATCAGGCGGCGCAGCAGGCCGCGGTGGCCCGCGAGCTGCTTGGCGGCGGTAGCGACATCGACCGGCTGGATAGCGCGATCAGCAGCAAACGCGCCGCGCAGGTACAGACCGTGGATCTGGTCGATCAGGCGCAGCAGGCGCTAGCTGCCGGCAAGCTGGATGGCCCGCAGGGCGCCGGAGCGCTGTACAAGCGGATGTTGCAGGCTGACCCCGGTAATGCGGTAGCGGCACACGGACTGGATCAGGTGGGCGATGCGTTGGCCGCGCAGGCGCACAAGGCATTCGATGCCAACGACCGGGCTACGGCCAATGCCAGCATCGAGCAGCTCGCCGCGCTGCAGCCCAACAACGGGGCACTGCCGGCGCTGCGTGCGTTGCAGGCTCAGGAGCTCAAACAAGAGAACGGCGCACTGGACGATGCGCTGAAGCAAGGGCTGGATGCCTTGCGTGCTGGCCGCATCAGCGGCGACGGCGACGACACTGCACTGGCTCATTTTAAGGCCGCGCTCGCGCTCGATCCGGACAATTCGCAGGCCCGGAGCGGGCTTGGCCAGGTGGCGCAGGCACTTATCGTGCAGGCGAATGCGTCGATGGATGCCGGCGATGCGACGCAGGCGGCAAGACTGCTCGAGCAGGCTGTCGCGCTGGCACCGAGATCGGCGGATCTCGCCGCCGCGCAGGCTCGCCTGCACGGCATCGCACAGCAAGCGGCGACAGCGCCACCACAACCGGGTGACGACGAGGTCGCGCCGGCCGCACCCGCCACGTTGTCACCGCAGCAAAGCGCGGCAGTGGCCCGGCTGGTGCAGAGAGCGCAGGCCGCTACCGCGCATGGCAACATCATGTTGCCGCCCGGCGACAGCGCCTATGACCTGTATCGCAATGCGTTGTCCATCGACAGCAACAACACGGTCGCGCTGCAGGGCTTGCAGGCATTGCCCGCCCAGGTCGAGCAGCAGTTCAGCCAGGCGCTGGCCCACGGCGACCTGGCGCAAGCCAGTGAACTGCGAGCGGACCTGTCCGACCTGGCGCCGGGCGACGCTGCGCAGGGTGCGCTGAGCGAGCGGCTGGCCACGGCGTGGCTGGACAAGGCCGAACAGCAGCTTGCACAAGGCGATCGTTCCGGCGCCAGCCAGTCGCTGGATCAGGCACGCAAGCTGGCGCCGAATCAACCGCGCGTGCTCGATCTGAGCGCGCGGCTACAGGGCGGACCGTGAGACCCATATGACGGTTCTGGTCCTTGGCGGAAGCAGTCAGATCGGCCATTTCCTGTTGCCGCGCCTGTCCGCATGCGGTGAGCCGGTCGTCGCGTTGAGTCGGCATCCGCGACCCGCGCAGCCCGGGGTGCAATGGTTGCGGGGCGAACTACCCGATGCGATGCCGGCTTTGCCAGCGTTGTCGGCGATCATCAGCTTCGGGCCGTTGCTGGCGTTTGCCGATTGGTTGGCGCACGCCGCGCTGGTCGATGCGCCGCGGATCATTGCCACCAGCTCGATGAGTGCCGAAACCAAACGCGATTCCAGCATGCCCGCCGAGCGCGAGATCTCTCGCCAGTTGCGTGAAGGCGAAGCGGCACTCGCGGCTGCGTGTGCGCGTCATGGCTGTGCCTGGACGGTGCTGCGACCGACCCTGATCTACGGTGCCGGCATGGACAAGAGTCTGACCCCGATTGCCCGTCGTGCGATGCGCACGCGACTGTTTCCGCTGCCCTCCGGCAGCGGCCTGCGCCAACCGGTACATGCGGACGATATTGCCCAGGCGGTGCTGGCTGCCTTGGAATGTTCCGCCGCCGCCGGGCGAATTCTGCCGATCGGCGGCGGTGAACGCCTGCCAGCTGGCGAGATGTTTGCGCGGGTGCGCCGCAGCCTGCCGCAGGCCACCCTGCCGCTGCCGCTGCCGGCATGGCTGCTCCAGCTGGGTCGTTATGTGTTGCCGCGGCTGCGCGGCCCGTTGAATCGGCTGGATGTCGACCTGGTTGCCGACAACGGCGAATTGCAGAGCTTGCTGGGCATCAGTCCGCGCCCGTTCCGGCCCGAGCCGGCGCAGTGGAAGTCGCCGTAGGGGCGCAACCCGGCATAATGCCCGCGTTTTGCCACGCAACCGGCCCCCGCGTTCATATGCCCGCCGGGTAGCAGGCCCTATGATCGATCCACTTGATTGCCGGATTTCCCCACGTTGGACTTCTTGAACCGTATTCGTTCGTTCGCACGTGCCTGTTGGCCGTGGCTGCGCATCCCGTTCTGGATTGGTATGGGCCTGCTGTTCGGTTTCGTGCTGCCCTACACGCTGGTGTTGAACAAGCGCGTGCAGGATCGCTTCAACGATCTGGTGTTTGCCGTGCCCACCCGTGTTTACGCGCGCCCGCTGCCATTGGCTGCAGGCACGCCGATGACGCCGGCCGCGCTGGAGCTCGAGCTCACCTTTGCCGGCTATAGCGATGATGGCCATGGCCAGGTGGCCGGCAGCTGGGTGAAGCAGGGCACGCGTTACACGATCACCTCGCGCGGGTACGCCGGTCCCGACGGTGGCGAGCTGCCCAAGCGCATTCGCGTCACGCTGGGCGACGGCACGGTGCAGACCGTGCAGGATGTGGTCGGCGACAAGGCCATCCCGCTGACCCATCTGGATCCTGCGCGGATCGCCACGTTGTACGGCGCCAGTCAGGAAGAACGCAGTTTCGTGCACCTGGCCGATGTGCCGCCGCTGCTTTTGAGCGGTCTGCAGGCAGTCGAGGATCGTGATTTCAAGCATCACATCGGCATCGATTTCAGCGCGATCTTGCGTGCCGCGTTCGCCAACATGCGTGCCGGGCATACCGTGCAGGGCGGCTCCACGCTGACCCAACAACTGGTGCGCAATTTGTTCCTGAGCCGCGACCAGAACTTCACCCGCAAGATCAACGAAGCATTGATGTCGATGCTGCTCGAGGCGCACTACAGCAAGGGGCGGATCCTCGAGGCCTACGTCAACGATGTGTTCCTCGGGCAGCAGGGCGACCAGGCCATCCGCGGTTTCGCCGCGGCGTCGGAGTTCTACTTCGGCCGTCGCATGGAGGATCTGCGGCCGCAGGAGGTCGCGCTGCTCGTGGGCATGGTGAAGGGGCCCAGTTATTACGATCCGCGCCGCGCGCCGGACCGCGCGCTGACGCGGCGCAATCTGGTGCTGCAGGAGTTTGCCGATACCGGCTTGCTCAACGCGGCGCAGGCCAGTGCGGCGCAGGCCAGCCCGCTGGATGTGATCAACAACGGCCAGCTGCCGCATGATCGGTTTCCGGCGTTCCTGCAACTTGTGCGTACGCAGATCACCGCCGATTTCGACGAACAGTCGCTGCGTGACGGCAACCTTTCGATCTTCACCACGCTCGATCCGGCTGCCCAGCTGTATACCGAACAGGCGATCACTACCGCGCTGCAAAGCCTCGGCAAGCGCGGCGATGAAGTGCAGGCCGCCGGTGTGGTGACCGATGCGCAGACCGGCAGCGTGCTGGCGGTGGTCGGCAGCAAGATTCCCGGCGACCAGGGCTTCAATCGCGCGCTCGATGCGCGCCGACCGATCGGCTCACTGGTAAAGCCCTTCGTCTATCTGGTCGCGCTGACCCAGCCGGAGCGCTGGAACTTGTCCAGCCTGCTCGATGACAGTCCGGTCAGCATGCGCCAGCCGGACGGCAGCATGTGGACGCCGCACAACGATGACAACCAGAGCCACGGCCAGCTGCCGATGGTCGACGCGCTGGCGCATTCGTGGAACCTCGCCACGATTCACCTTGGCCTGGAAGTCGGGCTGCCGCGGATCCAGTCGTTCCTGAAATCGTTCGGCCTCGAGAATGTCAGTCCCAGCCCCTCGCTGCTGATTGGCGCGCTCGATCTGGCCCCGCTGCAGGTGGCGCAGCTCTATCAATATCTGGCCGCCGATGGTCATGCGTTGCCGTTGGTCGCGGTGCGCGGAGTGGTCGACGGCAACGGCGTCACCATCAAGCGTTACCAGGTGCAGAGTGGCAACGGCGAATACCAGAACGCGGTGCGGCTGGTGACGTGGGCCATGCAGCAGGTGGCACTGACCGGCACCGCCCACGCGATTGGCGATTCGAACCTGAAGTGGTTGCATGCCGCCGGCAAGACCGGTACCAGCAACGACTTGCGGGACAGCTGGTTTGCGGGCTTTACCGGCGAACATCTGGCGGTGTTCTGGGTCGGTCGCGACGACAACAAGCCGACCACCCTGTTCGGTGCCGATGGCGGGTTGCGCGCCTGGCGTGAGCTGTTCGCCAAGTTGCCCACGCAGGCGCTGCCCACCACCGTCCCGGATGGGCTGGAGATGGCGTGGATCAACCCGACCGACGGCAAGCGCACCGAGCCGCAGTGCGAAGGTGCGCGACAGTTTCCTGTCGTCGCCGGTACGCTGTCGAGCGATACTGAAGGATGCTTCCTGCAGAGCCTGTTCGGCGGTAGCACACCGTCCGCTGCGGCCAGCACGCCTGCTCCTCCCGCCCCCGATACATCGATCCGGAATTGACCATGTTGCACTTGTCCAGACGTTTCTCCGCCGTACCGCTCCTGTCTGCGTTCGCCCTGCTGAGTGCGTGCAGCCTGTTTGCTCCGGCACCAGCACCGGTCAAGCCCACCGTCGTGCAGGATCACGACATGATCGCGGCGATCCGTACCGCGGGGGATCAAGAGAAGTCCGTGATCAGCGTCAATCCGCTGCGTGATCCCGGCGTCACCATGTTGCAGGATGCCGCGCAAAGCGACGAACAGGCCGGCCACTACGCCGATGCCGCAGTGAAGCTCGATCAGGCGATAAAACTCAGCCCCGATTCGCCCGACCTGCTGCAGGATCGCGCAGAAATTGCGGTGCGACTGAAGGACTACCCGACCGCCGAAAAGCTTGCCCACCAGTCGTGGTCAATTGGCCCCAAGCTGGGGCCGCTATGCGCGCGCAACTGGCAGACCATCGTGGAGATGCGCCTGCATGCTGGCGATAAAGAAGGCGCCGACACCGCGCGTAAATGGGTGCAGCAGTGCCACAAGGCTGGCATTTCAAGATACTGACCGCGCCGATCGCTCGGCGCGTAGCCTGTAGGTTGGGGTGAGCGCAGCGATGCCCAACAAAGCTCTCCGACAACGGCGATGTTGGGCATCGCTGCGCTCACCCCAACCTACGTGGCACTTTGGCGCTGCTTCAGAAAAGCGCCCCAAGCAGCAACACGATGCCCGCGATGCTGACCGCCCAGATCAAGGTGCGCAGGTAAGGGATGCCCGCCGCATAAACCGGGACATAGGCCAGCCGCGCCCAGAAGTAGAGCTGCGCTCCCAACACGGTCATGGCGTCGTGACGCTGCAGCAAATGGGCGGCGAACACGACGGCAACGAAGAACGGGAAGGTCACCAGAAAATTCGTACTTGCGCGATCCAGCCGCGCAGCAATACCCGTGAGCGGTGGTATCGCATCACGTGGACCCAAGGTCCAGGCAAGACCTCGTTGACCCATTGAACAGGACGCGGCGATCGCGATCTGCAGCAGCCCCAGCACAACACTCCAGACCAACATGTTCAATTCGGTAGTCATCATGCGCCCCCTTGATTTAGTGCTGGCATGGTGAACCTTTCAAATGATGCGGACCAGTGAATATCCGGTAAGTCGGCTTTGCCAATCGGCGATACTGCACGGATGACTGATTCCAATGACCTGCGCCCACGCGACACACGGCCCGACGACATCGACGAGCTGCTTGGCGCCGACGGCCCGTTTGCCCGCGAACTGCCGAACTTCGCGCCACGCGAGGCACAACAGACGATGGCGCGGGCGGTGCAGCAGGCAATTGCCGGGCGCGAGACGCTGATCGCGGAAGCCGGCACCGGCACTGGCAAGACGTTTGCGTACCTGGTGCCAGCACTGTTGTCGGGCGAGCGGGTGATCATTTCCACCGGCACCAAGACGCTGCAGGATCAGCTCTATTTTCGCGATCTGCCGAAGGTGCGCTCGGTGCTCGGTACGCGCCTGAAGACGGCGCTGCTGAAAGGCCGTGCGAACTACCTGTGTCTATACAGGCTCGATCAAACCGTGCGCGAAGGCGCCACGTTCGAGCGCACACAGGCAGCGCAGCTGGCGACGATTCGCGCCTGGTCGGCACGCACACGACGCGGCGACCGGATGGAATTGGCCGAGGTGCCCGAAGAGTCGCCACTGTGGCCACGCGTGACTTCTACCCCGGAAAATTGCCTCGGCGTAGAGTGTCCGTTCTTCGACGACTGCCACGTGGTGAAGGCTCGCCGCGAAGCACAGGAAGCAGACATCGTGGTGGTGAACCACCACCTGCTGTTTGCCGACCTGGCGCTCAAGCAGGAGGGCTTCGGCGAAATCCTGCCGGGCGCGGCGGCGTTCATCCTTGACGAGGCGCACCAGATTCCCGAGCTGGCCGGGCAGTTCTTTTCGCAGAGCGTAAGCGCGCGTCAGTTGACCGAGCTGGCGCAGGATGCGCTGACCGAATGCAGCGGCATCACCGGCGCGATCGGCCTGCTGCTGGAACCGGTAGAGGCGCTGCAGGATGCCGTGCGGCGGCTGCGCCTGGCGATGGATGCATTGCCGCAACGTGGCGCATTTCAGCAACTGGAAGAGCGCCCCGGCGTGAGCGAAGCGCTGCGTGACTTGCGTGAATTGCTAGCCACCCTGGTCGAGCTGCTCGCCTCGCAGGCAGAGCGCTCGCGCGGCTTCACGAACCTGCACGAACGCGCCGCGACCTTTGCCGATCGACTGGATCGCATCGTGGAAAGTCATCGCCGCGAAGGGCAGGGCGACGTACGCTGGTACGAACACTATCCGCGCGGCTTCGTGCTGTACGCGACCCCGCTGGACCTGGCCGCGCCGATGCGCCGCCTGCGCGAGCATACGCAGGCGGCATGGATTCATACCTCGGCGACGTTGTCGGTGGCAGGCGACTTCGGCCACTTCGCGCGCCAGCTCGGGTTGGATGATCCGCAGACGCTCAGTCTGGAAAGTCCGTTCGACTATGCACGCCAGGCGCTGTGCTATTTGCCACCGCCGCTACCCGATCCGAACGCACGCGACTACACCGAAAAAGTGATCGAGGCCGTGCTGCCCGTGCTGCATGCATCGCGTGGCCGCGCGTTCCTTTTGTTCACTTCGCATCGTGCTCTGCGGCGTGCCGCCGAGTTGCTGCAGGACAAGGTGCCGTGGCCGCTGTTCGTGCAGGGCACCGCGCCGCGGCCGCGCCTGCTGGAGGAGTTCCGCGCGAGCGGTCATGGTGTGTTGCTCGGCGCGGCAAGTTTCTGGGAAGGTGTGGACGTGGTCGGCGAGATGTTGAGCGTGGTGGTGATCGACAAACTGCCGTTCGCTGCGCCGGACGATCCCGTGCTGATGGCGCGACTGGAGGCGCTGGAGCAGTCCGGCATCAATCCATTCATGGGCTGGCAAGTGCCCAATGCGGTGATTGCCCTGAAGCAGGGTGCCGGTCGGCTGATCCGCGATGTGCACGATCGCGGCGTGCTGGTGCTGTGCGATCCACGGCTGTCGAGCAAGGGGTATGGACGGCTGTTTCTGGCCAGCCTGCCGCCGATGCCGCGTACGCGCGAGCTGGCTGACGTGCAGGCGTTTTTCGATGACGAAAAGGCCGTGCCGACCGTCAGCCGGTAGCGGCAGCGTCAGCTCCGATGCTTTTCACTCCAGGCAACTGTTTTTTGTCGATGGGATGGACAACAATTACCGCTGAAGTCGCTCCTTTGGAGCGCCACACACGGTGAGGCAAGCCATGGCCAAGGTAACCGGATTGGGCGGGATCTTCTTCAAGGCACGCGATCCTGTCGCGCTTGGCGCGTGGTACGCGAAACATCTTGGCTTGCGTGTCGAGGAGTGGGGCGGAGTCCGGTTCGATGAGAACCCGGGCGGCACCGGTTACACACTGTGGACACCATTCGCCGCCGATACGGGTTACTTCGCACCAAGTACGCAACCGTACATGATCAATTTCCGCGTCGACGATCTCGACGCGCTGCTAGCGCAGTTGCGCACCGACGGCGTCGACGTGGATGACCGGGTCGATGAAAGTGAATACGGCCGCTTCGGCTGGATCATGGATCCGGAAGGCACACGCATCGAGCTGTGGCAGCCACCCGAGTGAACTTGCGCGTACCTTTCTAGCCCGTCACCCCAGAGATTTCGATAGAGCCGCGCCGACATGGAACCCGACCTGTCCACCGCTCCGGAGCTGCTCGGCGTGCTCGAACAACTGCGCCAGCGTGAACCGATCTTCCATCGTCCCGAGTTCGGCACCACGCGTGCGGATTTCGAGCGCATGACGGAAGCGGATTTTTGGGAAGTCGGCGCGTCCGGTCGTCGTTACAGCAGGCAGTACGTGCTGGACGTGCTCGATGCACGTCGCCAATCGTCAGCGGAAGACGCATGGGTGACCAGTGATTTCCGCTGTCGCCGGCTGGCGGCCGATCTGTACCTGCTCACCTACACGCTGCTGCAGGGCATGCGCAGCACACGCCGTTCGACGATCTGGCGCCATACCTCTGGCGACTGGAAGATCGTGTTTCACCAGGGCACCGAAGTAGCGGATGCCCCGATAGAGTTGGACGGAGCCTGAGACGTCAGTCGAGCGCGGCGCCGAAACGATGCTCTCGCGGCAGGTAGTAATGG
>OUWB010002142.1_pt3 | contig 12920 bp, 10 predicted proteins | sample 1779821 | NCBI WGS metagenome assembly OUWB01 (sample SAMEA3914806, study PRJEB12502) | metagenome | biome: forest; material: soil | place: Canada | collected 2011-08-03 | depth 0.1 m
GCGGCCTTGGTCAGCGACTTGTTGAGCAGGGCGACGGCGGCGTCGCGGTCGATCTTTTCGATCGCGGCAACTTCGCGGGCCATGCGGTCGAGCGCCGATTCATAGAGCTGACGCTCCGAATAGGATTGCTCGGGCTGGCTGTCGGACCGGTACAGGTCGCGCACGACCTCGGCCAGCGACACCAGGCAACCGGAATTGATCTTGGCTTCGTATTCCTGGGCGCGGCGCGACCACATGGTGCGCTTGATACGGGCGCGGCCCTTCAGCGTCACCAGGGCTTGCGACATCACGGCCTCGGCGGCGAGATGGCGCAGGCCGGCCGTCTTGGCCTTCTTGGTGGGAACGCGCAGGGTCATTTTTTCGTGGTCGAAGGTGACGACGAAAACTTCCAGAGCATAACCCGCCACTTCTTGGGTTTCGATCGCCGCAACGGTGCCGACGCCATGCGCCGGATAGACGACCTTATCGCCGACGCTGAAATCATGACGGATGAGGGTAGCGGTGTCTGCGGACATAGGCGAACCTTTCGCTCTGATGGGGCAGGCGCGACGACAAAACCTTGGACTCAGACGTCAAAAAGTTCCAGCCTCCGAGCCGCCTGGGCTGGAAGGTGAAACGCGATCGCACGCGTCAAGCTCATGGGAAGCCCATGAGGTCGCCGTGTGCATATGACGTGCTAAGACAAGAGTGTCATCCGACCTGCGTCGTGGGTGCGAAACAGCCCGCCAATGGGGAGGGGCGGACCGAAAGCAAAAAACAAACGAAGATTTGCGCGGATCGTGGGTCTGATTTTCCCCGTCGGACAACGGGTGCAAAGAAGGCCGTTCGACTCTTGCAACAATGAGGTTATATCACAAATTTAAGACAAAATAAAGTCTCGATGCACCGCCGGGGTGGGCGTGGCAAAAGTCTTGCACGGCAAGCCGTTCCGCTCTGATGTCGGTAATTATTTACCGTCGCCCGGCTTTTCGGAAAAATATTTTTCGAATTTTCCGGTTTCGCGTTCGTATGTCTCGCGATCCTCGGGCGGCGTACCCTTTTCCGAGATATTCGGCCATACGGCGGCATATTTGGTGTTGATTTCCAGCCACTTGCCGTTCTCGTCCTCGGTGTCCGGCTTGATGGCGTCGACGGGGCATTCCGGCTCGCAGACGCCGCAATCGATGCATTCGTCCGGATTGATGGCCAGGAAGTTCTCGCCCTCGTAGAAGCAGTCCACCGGACAGACTTCGACGCAGTCCATGAACTTGCATTTAACGCATGGGTCGGTGACGATGTAGGTCATTGCGGAAAGCCTTTGAAATCAGGGTGCGTCATGCGGAAAACGCGCCGCCATGTCAAGAGTCAGAGGCTTTGGGATGCACCATTTGTTCTAAACGGAGGCGTTAGGGCGGGGCAGAGTCGAGCTATGACGAGGTCGATCGGTATAGGGTCTGCGCCTCGGACGCCGGTCCGCGCCGCTCGCCCGAGTCGAGAATCTCCACGTCGAACAGGCGCGTGCCGATGGCGAAGATCAGACGGTCGCCGGGCTTGACGGCCAACGACGCCTTATCGACGCGAGACACCTGGCCGAAGCGTTCCAGCCGGCAATGGCCCGATTCCGCAAACCTGGCCGACAGCGACCGCGTCTTGAAGAATCGCGCCCGCCAAAGCCAGACATCGATGCGAACGGAATCAGTCACGGATGGGGCCTTCCGACCACCAATCCTCAAAGCCGTGACGAACGCGAACAATCACGACGCCGTCGTCTTCGATGTCGGAGAAGATCAGATGGGATCGAAACGGACGCATGCGTACGGGCGGCGTGACTTCCTGACGCAGCCGCCCAGCATTGGGATAGGCCGCCAGACGATTAAATGCGGCGTGAAGATCGTCGAAATATTTTTCGGCCTGAGCGAAGCCAAAACGCTCAATGCCTTGGAGATAAAGCTGGGTAAGATCGCGATCTGCCGAGTCGCTTACCCGCCATCTCATGACGGCAGCAAGCCTCGTTTGCGCGCTTCTTCGCGAGCGGCCTGCCGGATATCTTCAAAGCTGCGGGAACTGATACCGCTAGCCCGTCCTTCATCGATCAGAGCCTGTATGGCGGCTATCTTTTCCGTGCGCTCTTGATCGCGGCGAATCAAGTCGCGAACATAGTCGCTGGTATTGCTGTAGCGGCCGGTTTCCGTCTGGGCTTCCGCCCAGGTCTTCATCGCTTCCGGCAAGGAAATGTTCATTGTGGCCATGAGGGTGCTCCTGGCTACAATTTAGGCCGTTTGGCAAACTTTGTCAAAATCGGCGTCAGCGCGTATTCAGCTTTTCGCGCAGGATGGCGAAGGGCGAATAGGGGTTGAAATAGGGCTCTTTCGCCGGCTTGGGCTCCGGCCGTTCGCCCTTCGGGTGCGGCTTTTTGTGTTTGCCATGTTTATGGGCCGGCTTGTCGTCCGCGGCGCCTTCGGCTTTCGGCTTGTGGCGATGCTTGTGTTCGCCGGGCGTTTGCGCGTCCTGGGGGCGCGGTCTTTGATGACGCGGCCGCTGATGTTGCGGGCGCTCGCTCTCCGCCCGGCGCAGACGCCAGCCGATCCGTTCTTCTTCGACGAATTCGACAGGAGCTTCCGTATGGGGCGCTTCCGCTACGATTTCAGCCGGCGCGGCTTCGGCCACGGCCTCAACGGGCGCTTCCTCAACGGGCGCCGGTTCTGCGGCGTCGGACGCGGCCATCTCGGCCGGCATATCCTCGACCTCGGCTTCGGGGGCGCTCGTTTCGACCGTATCGTCGGCGACGGGTTCGGAGGCCTCCACGACCGGCTCAGGCGCGGGCTCAGGCTTGAGCACGGGCGCCGGCTTGACCGGCACGCGCACCATGATCGCCGGCACCTTGACGAGGCCCAGCGCCAGCATCAGCTTGTCGCGCGCCGCTTCGTCCATGCCCAGTTGCGTGAAATCGCCGTCGCGCACATAGACCGCGCCCTTTTGGTAGACGCCGTTGCCCATGATCTTGTCGAGCTGCGACAGGGTACGCGTCGTGACCGGCGGATGCTCGCCCAGGCCCAGCATGCCCTTGATCGACAGCGCGCGCTGGCCTTCGGCCGGGCCGAAACCCTGCATGAAGTGGCGCGTCTTGGGATTGAGGATATCCGGCAGGAACCAGGCATAGCGGTGCCCGGCAACGCCCAGCGTCTTCAACGCGGCCTTGTCCTCGGGCGACAGCTTCACGCTGTCGTCGCGGCGCAGGATGCCGCCATTCTCATAGAGTTGAAAGGCGATGGCGCGGACCTGGGGCAGGGTGCCTTCGGCCTCGGCCGCCTGCTTGGCCTTCCACAGCCCCTTGAGCTGGGTCTGGCTGATGGTGCGCACATAGTCGGTCAGCCGCTTGGTGGCGCGCGCCACCAGCGCCGGATGGTCGATTTCGGCCGTCAGCTTGATCTGCGGCGCGAAATAGTCGCCGGCTTCGATGCGCGCGACGGGCGCGTCGTTCCACAGCACCTGGCCGTTGCGGATGCGCAGCGTCTTCGACGGCGTATTGCCGAGGTCGCGCAGCCGGTCCATCAGCAAGGGCGTAATAGCGCGGTGCGCCGCCTGACGCAGCGTCTTGTCCTCGATGACCGTCTCGGAGGCGCTGAGGCGGAAATTCAGCCCTTTGAGCTCGCCGACGACGTGGCCTTCCATGATCACCTGGCCCTTGGCGTCGACCTCGGGGCGCGGCGCCTCGTCGGCATGCAGGGCGCGCAGCAGGGCCGAGGTGCGCTGGTCGATGAAGCGCTGCATCAGGGCTTCGTGCAGCTTGTCCGACAGCCGCTCTTCCAGGTCGCGGGTGACTTCGCGCCAATGCTCGACGCGCTTCAGCCAGCCGCCGCGATGGGCGATATAGGCAAGCGTGCGCACGCCCGACAGGCGCGACGACAGCGTGTCGATATCGCCTTCCAGCTTGTCGAGGCTCTGCAATTGCGCCTCGAACCAGTCTTCGGCGACCGCGCCGTCGGGCGACAGGCGCGACCAGAACAGGTGCGCCACCAGCTTCAAGTGCTCATCGAGGCCGATCTTGCGGAAATCCGGCAACTGGCAGGCTTCCCACAGGATGCGCAAACTGACCGGATTCTTGACCTTGGCGGCGACGTCCTCGTCCTGGGCCATCAGGCGCAGCGCCTTTTCGTCGAGCGCTTCCTTGGACAGGTGCAGGCCGATGCGCGGCGAGGGCAGGGTCAGGCTGCGCAGCAAGGCGTCGAGGCCCGAGAAATCGAGCACGGAATTGCGCCATTGGGCGGCTTCCAGCGGCGCGAACAGATGATTTTCGACGGCGTGGACCAGGTCGGCGTCCAGCTCGTGGCAATCCCCCGTCACGCCGAAGGTGCCGGCGCGGGTAAAGCGGCCGGCGCGGCCGGCGATCTGGCCGATTTCCTGGGCGGTCAGGTGGCGCGTCGACTTGCCGTCGAACTTCGACAGCGCGGAAAAGGCGACATGGTCGATATCCATGTTCAGCCCCATGCCGATGGCGTCGGTGGCGACCAGAAAGTCGACCTCGCCGTTCTGGAACAGGGCGACCTGGGCGTTGCGCGTCTTGGGGCTCAGGCTGCCCATGACCACGGCCGCCCCGCCGCGCTGACGGCGGATCAGTTCGGCGATGGCGTAAACGGTTTCGGTCGAGAAGGCGACGATGGCCGTGCGCTTGGGCAGGCGGGTCAGCTTCTTCGGGCCGGAATAGGTCAGTTCGGACAACCGGTCGCGGGTGACGATCTCGGCTTCGGGAAACAGGCGCCGGAACAAAGGCGCGAAGGTGGTGGCGCCCAGGAACAGGGTCTCGTGCCGGCCGCGCGCATTGAGCAGGCGGTCGGTGAAGACGTAGCCGCGCTCGGTATCGCCGCACAGCTGGATTTCGTCGACGGCCAGGAACTCGACCTGGCGCTCCAGCGGCATGGCCTCGGCCGTGCACACGAAATAGGACGGCAGGCGCGGAATGATCTTTTCCTCGCCGGTGATCAGGGCGACGGCGTTGGCGCCTTTTATGGCCACCATCCGTTCGTAGATCTCGCGCGCCAGCAGGCGCAGCGGCAGGCCGATCATGCCGGTGGCATAGCCGCACATACGCTCTAAGGCATAGTGGGTCTTACCCGTGTTGGTGGGACCCAGCACCGCGACCAGGCGATGGTCGGCGGCTGACCGCGGGGCGGTGGCGGAAGCGAGGGGGGAGGGATCGTCTGACACGGCGCTTAAATAGGACGGCGCGACGGTTTTGAAAAGGGATTTCCGGCCACAGTCGGAGAATCACGACTATGAACGAGGCATTACCGCATCATCGAACAGGACGGAAACGAATCATGGACGAATCAGCGATTCTGATTCGTTCCGATTCTATTCCATACCGCTAATAGTGGCTGGCTTGCTGATTAACCATAGAGATATCGCGAGTCGCGTAAATGTCCAATCGGACTCTCTCCTCCTCATTTTGTTAAAATGGGAAGGTGGCGCGGCCGCCCTTTAGGGCGAGTCCGCGACGGAGGGGGGCTGTTTTCCAACACATTTTCCAACCGCCTTTATCGACGCGCCGGATCGGTTATGTTACAGCCCCGCCAATGGCCCCTTAGCTCAGCCGGATAGAGCAAGGCTTTCCTAAAGCAGAGGTCGGGGGTTCGAGTCCCTCAGGGGTCGCCAATATGTGCGTTAGCGTTAAGACACCGGAGTTTTATCGTTAAAGCGCCGGTTTTTCGCAGCGCATAGTTGATTGGCGGAACAACTTCTCGCCGGGGTGGGTGAAATTCGCCTCCCTGGCGGGGGTGCCATTCCAAAAAACGCGCAAATGCGTCGCGCTTTGCGCGGCGTGAGGTGTCGTCGGCAATCTCGAATTGTTACGTCGAGCTAACTGTTCTTGGTCCATTGCGGACCCTTATCGTGGCCGCGGCAGGAGCCGTTGCTCCATCAACCAGCGTTCAACGCTTTCGGGCGTTGGGGTGATATTCCCGGAAATCCGGCTTTTTGGATTTGATGATCCCTTTGCGGATCAAAATTTGAGAAATGATACGAATGGGGATCATTCTTATTGCGTTGGCCATGCTCTGTGATATGTTTGCAGACCATTTTGTCCAATAATGATCTGTTTAAGTATCAAAAAATGCAATCCGAATCCCTCGACGATATAGGTGCCATGTTTCGCGGAGCGCGGCAGGCGGCCAGGCTGACGCAGGAACAGGTGGCCGCGCTGGCCGGCATCACGCGCCCTCGATACAGGGAAATCGAGGCGGGAAGCGCCGCGGCGCGGGCGACAACCCTGATCAACATCGCCCGGGCGCTCGGACTGGAAATGATGCTGGTGCCGCAAAGCCTGGTTCCGGCTGTCAATGCCCTCTTGCTCCCGCATGACGACGATGACCTGCCGGCCTTCGTCGCCCAGACGGATGAAACGTTATGAGCGAAGCCTATAATGCGCCGAGGATGATCGAGTCCCTGGATGTGTTCCTGAATGACCTAAAGGTCGGCACCATCGTGCGGACACCAGGGGATTTCAATGCCTTCAGCTTCGATCCGGATTATCGGGAAACAGGCGGCATACCCGTCCTGAGCTTATCGTTCCGGGCGGCTGCCGGCGGGCTGCGCAAGGACCCCAAGCCCACGGCTGGGGCATTGCCTGCCTTCTTCGCCAACCTGCTGCCGGAAGACAAGTTGCGGGCAGCGATGGAGAAGCATCACTCGGATGTGCGCCCAGGCAACGACTTCGATCTCCTGGCGGCCTTGGGGGCGGACTTGCCGGGGGCTGTAAGGGTGGTGCCCAGCGACGGCTCCCAGGCAAATCTGCCAATTGGAGATATCGACGCCCCCAAGGCCCGGTTCTCCCTCGCCGGGGTCCAAATGAAGTTGTCGGTAATGAAGAATGCCGGAAAGGGCGGAGGGCTGACCCTGCCTCTGGCGGACGGCGCGGGGCAGTACATCGCCAAGTTCCCGTCGACGGCCTTCCCTGGGGTCTCCGAGAACGAATACGCTAACCTTGCCCTGGCCGAAGCGATCGGCATGGAGGTGCCCGAGCGCGAACTGGTCGAGAAGTCGGATTTCGAAGGCATCCCTCAGGAGTTTCATACGCTGGCCAATGGCAAGGTCCTTTTGATCAAGCGTTTCGACCGCGGCGTCGATGGTAAGCGAATCCACATCGAGGATATGGCGCAGGTCTTCGGCGTTTACCCCGCACGCAAATATGTAGGGGCGGCCTATCACGACATCGCGGTGGCGCTGGCAGCAGCCGTCTCAACCTCGGCGGCCCTAGAATTCGTTCGCCGCCTTGCCCTCGCGGTCATGACCGGCAACGGCGACATGCACCTCAAGAACTGGTCCCTTATTTATCCTGGGGATGGCGCGGTGCCGAGCCTAGCGCCGATCTACGATGTTCTGTCCACCGTGCCTTATATCCCGGCGGACAGCCTAGCGCTTTCACTGGGCGGGGAGAAATCGTTCAAGGGTGTCAACGCGGCCCGTTGGAAGGCCTTCGCCAATCGTGCACGCTTGCCGGAAGCCGCAGTGCTGCGAGCGGTCGTGGAAACGGCCGAACGTGTCAACGCCTGCTGGTGGACACTGGCGGAGCGGGCGAACATGCCAGACGAAGTCTTAAAGCGTATGGATGCACATGTACAAGTCATGGCGCCACTGCTGGCTGTGGCTTGACCCTGTGTGCGGTCCGTGGTCGGGCAAGGTGGGGTGCTGTAAGCACTCTTAGCCCAGCGGTCCAGGCAATCCAAGCGTCCGTGCCGACAGGGCGCCTTGCGCGGAATATAGCGGCAGGTCTTGCTCTACAAGAATATGGGGTCAGTTCCATATCGGACCGACCGTCCGGGTTCGGACGGAACGGTAGTGAATTTGTCGCAACCGGGGTGATCCAATTCGAAATTGGAGCGACCGGAGCAGAGCGGTAGGCCTTTGAATTTGCAGGGATTAATGCCAAAGCCAGTGCTAAATCGGTCCAATCAATCCCGGGCGCAACTCTGCGGAAGTGGGCAAGTTATTGATTTTGCTTGGCAATTTCCAGTCTTCGGGATGATGGACTGGACGGTAAGTTCAATATAATCAAATAGTTATTCAGTTTCGTGTGCAGCTTTTGTGCACTGAAGTATCGTAAGTGGTAGTATTTGCTCGTATTTTGTGTGTACATGTGCCGAAATTTGCAGGTACTATGGTACTATAATGACTAAATATCCCGGCGAAAATATTTTCGGGAGTGAGGCAGGTGGGGTCGGTTGTCAGCCCGGTAGCGGTCGCCGTCCATGAGATGTACCTCCACCCGTCAGCGAGAAGTCCACATCGAATTTTGACATGCGTTAATCTCGCTTCAGCAGACGTTGTGGTCTGGCAGGTTGCGGCCTAGGCGCACGGGGCTTCGCAACGATCCACCTTCCCCATAAATGGGGCAGGCGAAGGAGGCGGGCTAAAGCCATATAGATTTAGGCTTTTGGCGCCGGTGCCGAGGTTTGCCGTTCGATGATCTCGAAATCGCGAAGCTCCCGACGCGCTTCAAAGCTTACGCCGGAACGCTTCGCCCGGATCTGAAGCAGCAGAAGTTCGACCGCTTGGGACGCCATCTGAACGGTCGGTTGCCGCACAGTCGTCAGCTCCGGCCAGACCGTCGTTGCCGTCGTGGTGTCGTCGAAGCCGACCACCGTCAATTCGTCGGGGACATGGACACCGAAACTATGCGCATTGGCCAGAACACCCGCGGCCATATCGTCATTCGAGGCGAAAATAGCCGTCGGCCGGTTGGGTTGGCCCAGCAGGACGGCGGCGGCATCGAAACCGGAATGGTAATCGAAATGGCCCTGCACGATCAGTTCGACATCGACATCGAGGCCGGCCGAGTTCATGGCGGCGAGAAAGCCCTCGGTGCGAAAATCGCTGGCGCGGTTGTTCGGGTGGCCTTTGATGAAGCCGATTCGCGTATGGCCCAATTCGATCAGCCGCGTGGTCATGGCGAAAGCGGCGGCGTGATCGTCGACACCGATGATGGACCGGCCGGGTGGCTGCTGGGCGGCGGCAATGCCGACAGAGGGCAGATTCACGCGGTCGAGCGCGAGGGCAACGCGATTGGAGTTGGAGAGGGGCGCCGGCAGGAGGACGCCGTCTATCCCGGCGGCCGCCAGATCCTCGACCGCTTCGACCGCTTCGTCCAGGCTTTCGCATTTGGCGATGGTCAGTCGGCAGCCGCTGAGGCCTGTTTGGGTCAGGGCGCCGATCAGGATTTCGTTGAGGTAGGAGGTGGACGGATTGGTGTAGAGCACCGCGATTTGTGTCGCGTCCCGGGCCGCCAGGGCACGTGCCGATGTACTGGGGGCGTAGTTAAGCGCGGCGACCGAGGCCAATACCTTCTGGCGGGTTTTTTCGCGTACATTGGCTTCGCCATTGATGACGCGGGATACGGTCATGGGCGAGACGCCGCTGTGTTTGGCTACGTCGTGGATTGTGCTTGCGTTGCGCGCCCGGCGGCCTGGCTTCTGTACGGTTTCGATGTCCATGACGATGTTAGTGTGCCGTATCTCAATAGATCCATAGTGTTAATCTCTGCGGCGGCTAAAATCAAACACTTGCTCGGAGGTTCGGTGCGGGCATGGGAGAGGATAAAGCAGAGCTATCGCCAAAATGGTAGGTATATCATTTTCAGGTCGGACAATTCCGGAATCCTGGTGTCAGGTGGAATATGGAGACTTCCCGGCTGGTCAGGCGAGGCGCGAGACGGGGGAGTCGTTTCAATTGCATTGAATGATGATGGGGATCCAAGTCCGGCTTTGCCGTGGCCTTGAGAGCGGTGCCACGGTGAGGCTCTCAGGCGTGCAAGGCGGGCCTCATACTGGCGTTTTCACGAGTACTGGCGTTTTCACGAGCGCCGGCTGGCGATGACCAGGCAGAGGTCGGCTCTATGGCCGACCGGATCAGCGCTTCCGTCAGCCATCGCGCGTGGGCATCGTCCTGACGGTGGACGGCATCCAGGATCATGCGGTGTTCGTTCAATGAAGCGCGGACCGAGATGTTGCGTTTCGTCTTGTCGGAATTTGCCCAGACGACAGCGGCTTCGATCGAATCCATCAGCGGCAGGAGAAGCGGGTTGTTGGCAGCCCGGATAATCGTCCGGTGGAACTGGATCTCGGCGCGACGCGCCATTTCCTCGGTCCGGCGATCATCGGACATGATGTTGAAGGCCTTTTGCAGCCGGATCAGGTCCTGGTCTGTCCTGCGCCGCGCGGCGAATCCGGCGGCTTGGGGCTCGATTGTCAGCCGAAGTTCGAAAAGGGACCGGATAAAGCTTTCGTCCGGGGTGGCGAGGCGCATCCAGAACAGAACAAGGGGATCGAGCAGGTGCCAGCGCGCGCGCGGCGTGACCCGTGTTCCGACCTTCTGTCGTGGTTCAACAAGGCCCTTATCGATGAGAATGGCGAGCCCTTCGCGAACGGCGGTTCGGGACACATTCCACTGTACGGTCAGGGCCATTTCCGTGGGCAGGGCCTCACCGACGGCATAGACGCCGCAAACTATGTCCATGCCCAACTGCCGTGCGATGGTGTCGGACAGCCGGGAGGTCGGGGAGTTGCTGCTATTTGTGGGAGCGATACCATTGCGGAATGTGAAAAAATCACCTTTATAATCAAGGCGCAAGTCTATTTCTGGAGGGTCGGTCAGAAGGAAATTCACCTGCGCCACCCCGTAAATGGTACGTAACCATTTTTATAGGTGCACGGGAGGCGCTTCGTCAATCAAATTGACGGACAAAAGCGTCTTTAAGACGTCGGGTGGCCGGCCACAGACAAATATGGCTCGAAGAGGCGTCGTGCGGTTTGCGGGACGGAAGGTCTGGATCGTTATGATTTTAGGCGGAAGCGTATGGGCGAAATGTGATTCAGAATTTAAGAACGCGCCGGTTGCGCAAATGAGTTGCTGAGTGAATTCAGAGGGCTGTGAGGGGCTTGCGCGTTTTTCGGCCTCTTAACGCAAGGTCGCCGGTTCGGCCGAACCGACAGCATTTGCCAATCTGAATGAAGTCAGTATGTTGGTGCGCTCTCCTTTGCCGGCCCGCACAAATAATCTTAAAGGTTTGCGCATTCTGCGCTCCCGGCCGATCTGCCCATGACATCACATTGTTCATCACCGCGCCGGAAACTGAGAAACACGCGTCATGGAGATGGACACCGTCCCCTTGGGGAAACTGACGGGCGCGGGATCGAAGGCGCCGGACGGCTTTCAAGTTGACATTTGCCGTCCAATTTGGATTTATTGCCGCGGACTTCTGAGGGGTTTGGGGGAATATCCATGCAAAACAACATGTCACGGCGTATCGCCGCCGGTATCCTGTTGTCTTTTTCGGTCGTTGCCATCCAGGCCTGCGGCGGGTCGGGCGGCGGCTCTTCGGGCGGGGGTTCGACTTCGATGTCATCGTCGAGTTCATCGACAAGTTCGTCGTCGTCCTCCTCATCATCATCGTCATCGAGTTCGGCCATCAGCTACACGGCCAACTCGGAATCGGTTTTGGCCACCCTGACCAATTCCTACACCTTCCCCACCTATCCCAGCATTGCCGGGCTATCGAACGGCAACTATGTCGTGGCGTGGGAAAACTACGACACGACCGGTTTCCGCATCGTCGACGGCACCGGCGCGCCGGTTAGCGACGCGGTTCTATGGGGAACGCCGGGCATACTGACATCGACGCCGACCGTCGCGCCGCTGGCCAATGGCGGGTTCGTCGTCGCCTGGATCGAGGCGTCTTCCGTTTCGGGCGTCTATTCGCTGGCCGTGCAACGATACGATGCCTCGGGCACGGCGGTCGGCAGCACGCTCACTGTCTCTACGTGTGACGCTGACGCGACCCATTATTTGCGCCCGTTGGCGTCGGGCGGCTATGTGGTCGTCTGGGCCGACGACCTCAGCAGCACGCCCTACACCGTCAACGCCCAGATCTACGATGCGACGGGTGCGGCTGTAGGCGGCGCCCAGGTTCTCAAATCCTTCGCGGTGACGATCAGCACCTTTTCGGGACTGTCACCAAGCTTCGACGTCAGTAGCCTGGCGGGCGGTGGCCTTGTGCTGGTGTGGGACTATCCCAATGCGACGTCGACCGTCAAAGGATGGCGAGACGTGTACGCCCAGGTCTTCGACAGCACCGGCAAGGCGCAGGGCAGTCAGGTGTCTGTCAGCGACACCAGCAACAATGCCAGTGGGCCCTCCGTCACGGGCCTGGCCGACGGGCGGTTCGTCGTGGCGTGGGAAAGCACGGCGTCGTCGTCGGGCGCGACGTTCCAGAGTGTGATCCGGGCGCGCATCTTTTCGGCTTCGGCCGTCGCGCAAGGGACCGAGACGGTGGTCAGCGACGCCGGCAGCAGTGGCGCGCATATTATGGGCCTGACGTCGGGGGGCTATGTCGGGGTCTGGAGTGGTTCCCCCAATCTGGTCGTTCAAGCTTTCAGCGCGGACGGCAGCAAGGCCGGGAGCGTCGCGACCCTTACGAATTTGGGCGCCAACGAACAGGTCGAGGCAAAGCCCGTCGTCGCGGCAGGCAGCACGGGCGGCTTTGCCTTCGCCTGGGACGACGTTATCCTGACCGCCGGCAATGGTTCCAGCATAAAGGTCCGAACCTTTACGCCGCAGAGCCACTGAGGCGAGACAGGCTTTGCGGTCTCATGGCCGCCCGATCGGACGTCATCGCGTCAATGCCGTAACGGCTTTATAGGCGTCGACATCGCCCGTGGCGTCGGTCAGACGCGCCGCGCCGAGCGTTTCGAGATTTTTCGCGGTGGGCGTCGATTTGGTCGCCACGATTCGTTCCTTATTGACCTTCAACCCGGCGATTCGCCTTCGGGATTTTGCGGCGCTTCCAGACAGGATTGCCTTGGGTGCTCCGAGGATTTCGGCGACCCGGCAAATCAATTAGACAACGGGGTATCCCTTTTGACAATTGGTCCCCGCTCACCATAATTGGCAGC
>OUWB010000918.1_pt3 | contig 12915 bp, 11 predicted proteins | sample 1779821 | NCBI WGS metagenome assembly OUWB01 (sample SAMEA3914806, study PRJEB12502) | metagenome | biome: forest; material: soil | place: Canada | collected 2011-08-03 | depth 0.1 m
TTGCGCACGCCGAGCTTGCTCATCAGCTTGTAGCGGCGCTCCATCTCGGCTACCGCCCAATTCAGCGCATTGCCGGCCTGGCGCATGTCGGTGACGACCGGGCACAGCAGATGGGGAATCCCTTCGTAGACGCTCATTTCCAGCATCTTCGGGTCGATCAGGATCATCCGCACCTGATCGGGCGTGGCCTTGTACAGCAACGACAAAATCATCGCATTGATGCCGACCGATTTGCCCGAGCCGGTGGTACCGGCCACCAGCAAGTGCGGCATCTTGGCCAGATCGGCGCAGATCGGCTTGCCGCCGATATCCTTGCCCAGGCCCATGGTCAGCATCGAAGCGGCATCGGCATAGACTTCGGAGCCGAGGATTTCCGACAGCCGCACGGTCTGGCGGCGCGGGTTCGGCAGTTCCAGCGCCATATAGTTCTTGCCGGGGATGGTCTCGACCACGCGGATCGACACCAGCGACAGCGAACGCGCCAGATCCTTGGCCAGACCGACGATCTGGCTGCCCTTCACGCCGGTGGCCGGCTCGATCTCGTAGCGGGTCACGACCGGGCCGGGGTAGGCGGCCACCACGCCGACTTCGACGCCGAAATCCTTGAGTTTCTTCTCGATCAGGCGCGAGGTGTATTCGAGGGTGTCGGCGGACACGCTTTCCTGCACCTGCGCGGGCGGATCGAGCAGCGCAAGCGGCGGCAGCGCGCTGTCCGGCAGTTCGAGGAACAGTTGCGTCTGCTTTTCCTTTTGCGCGCGTTCCGACTTCGGCACCGTGACCACGGGCTGCACGATCAGCACGGGTTCGTGCTCCTCGAAGCTGGTGCGGACCTTTTCCACCTTGCCTTCGCGGCGTACCGCGGCTTCCTCGCCCAATTTTCGATCGCGTCCTGCTTCATGGCGCCGATATAGCAGCGTCGCGGCGCCAATCAGGAAACCGCCGAAGCGCTCTGCCACGTTCAGCCAGGAAAACCGGAAAAACAGCGACAAACCGGCCGCAAACAGGAACAGCAGGACCAGGGTGCCGCCGGTAAAGCCGAATGCATGCGATACCACCGCCGCCACGCCATCGCCGATCACGCCGCCGGTCGAGCGCGGCAGGTGCAGCTTCCACGACCACATGCGCAGCGATTCCAGGCCGACGCTGGATGCCATCAGCAACGCGAACGCAAGCGCCTCGGCCACCCAGCCGCCCTCCCTGGCTGGCGCGTCCTCGTCATCGGGCGGCGCCTCGTGGCGGACCAGCTTGCTGTAGGCGGCGCCGAGCCGGCGCACCAGCAGCAGGATCCAGCCGTAGGCGGAAATGCCGAACAGCAGCAGCAGCATGTCGGCGATCCAGGCGCCGACGCGGCCGCCCCAGTTGGCGATGTGATTGACCTGCAGCGCATGGAACCAGCTTGGATCCCGGGGGCTGTAGCTCAGCAAGGCGATCAGCAAAAAGGCCGCGCAGAGCACCTGCGTCAGCCAGCGGAGTTCGGTCAGCAGGCGCGACATTCTGTGCGGAAGGGCCGGCGCGCTCGACGAATAATTGAGTTTTGCCATCGATCAGGGTGTGCTTCGCGGGCGGTAGGCCCAAACTATCATTGGGCCTCATTGTAATCCGTTGCTGCGCCGCGACGACAATTGTCTGTCGCCGGACGATGGAAAGGGGCATCAAAGCACCGTCTGGCGTGCGCTATCGCCCCGATTGAAACGTTCCATTCGCCGTTTGGCCCGCCGCTTTATAATATGCGACTGTCATGCCCCGATCGCGGGCCATCTGCCCCGGGCGAACCGCCCGCGAGCAGACCTCGGCCGGGGCACCCGTTTATCCAGGCGGGATGCGGCCGTGCACGCCGCGCCGCCATGCCGTTACGGAACACATAATGTCTGCAGCCAAGCACGCGAAACTCCTGATCCTCGGTTCCGGCCCCGCCGGCTATACCGCCGCCGTCTATGCCGCGCGCGCCAATCTGGCGCCGGTGCTGGTCACGGGGCTGGCCCAGGGCGGCCAACTGATGACCACCACCGACGTGGAAAATTGGCCGGCCGACGCCGAAGGGGTGCAGGGGCCCGATCTGATGCAGCGGTTCCAGCAGCACGCGGAGCGTTTCAACACCGAAATCATTTTCGATCACATCCATACCGCCAAGCTGCGCGAAAAGCCGATCCGCCTGATCGGCGACAGCGGCGAATACACCTGCGACGCGCTGGTCATCGCCACCGGCGCGTCGGCGCAATACCTGGGCCTGCCGTCGGAAGAGCTGTTCTCCGGCCGCGGCGTGTCGGCCTGCGCGACCTGCGACGGCTTTTTCTACCGCCAGCAGCACGTGGCCGTGATCGGCGGCGGCAACACCGCGGTCGAGGAAGCGCTGTACCTGTCGAATATCGCGCAGAAGGTCACGCTCGTGCATCGCCGCGACAAATTCCGCGCCGAACCCATCCTGGTCGACCGCCTGCTGGCCAAGGTCGAGGAAGGCAAGATCGAGATCAAGTTCAACCACGTGCTCGACGAAGTGCTGGGCGACAGCTCCGGCGTCACCGGCATGCGCATCAAGCACCGCGACAGCGCCGCGACCGAAGACATCGCGCTGCAAGGTGTGTTTATCGCGATCGGCCACAAGCCGAACACCGATATCTTCGCCGGCCAGCTCGAGATGAACAACGGCTATATCGTGACCCGCACCGGCCTGAACGGCAACGCCACGGCCACCAGCGTGCCGGGCGTGTTCGCCGCGGGCGACGTGCAGGACCACATTTATCGCCAGGCCATCACCAGCGCGGCCACCGGCTGCATGGCGGCACTCGACGCGCAGCGCTATCTCGAGGAAGGCGGCTCGCACTGACGCGGGCTTCGCATCCACGCAGACCAGCGTCCCACGATGACCACGCCTTCGCCCCGCCGCAAGCCCGGCCACCCGGCCGAGCGGCTTGTTGCGCCCCGGCCGGCGCCAACCTCGGCCCCGGCGGCGGCCAAGTCGGACGCGGCCCAACCCAAGCCCGGCACCGCCCGGCATGGGCTGGACGCATTGGGCGGCCTGCGCGCGGCGCTCAAGAAAAGCGCGGCCGAACGCGAGCAGGCCAAGGTCGAGTCGGCGCAACGCAAGCATGAAGCCGAGCAGGCGGCCAATGTGTTTCGCCGCGCAATGGGCGAAATGAGCGGTGAAATGGGCGGCGCGGTACAGCCGTTGAACACGCCGCAGCGTAAGGCGCCGCAAAAGACCCCGCCCGCACCGCTGCCGCTGCAGACGCGCCGCGACGAAGCCGCGGTGCTGAGCGAGGCGATCTCCGATGAGTACGATCCCGAGGTACTGCTCGACGTCGACGAAACACTGTCGTTTTGCCGGCCGGGTGTGAGCCAGGAGGTGGTGCGCAAACTGCGCCGCGGCACCTGGATCGTGCAGGCGCAAATCGACCTGCACGGCCTGCGCCGCGACGAGGCGCGCGAAGCGCTTGCCGCCTTCCTGCGCGAGGCGGTCAAGCGCGGCCTGCGCTGCGTGCGCGTGATCCACGGCAAGGGCCTGGGCTCGGTCAACAAGGAACCCGTGCTGAAAGGCAAGGTGCGCGCGTGGCTGGTGCAAAAGGTGGAAGTGATCGCCTTCTGCCAGGCCCGGCCGCACGACGGCGGCGCGGGTGCGGTGGTGGTACTGCTGCAGCCGGCATGACCAGCGCGCTCGCGTTGCCCTTGGCCGCCCTGCCCCTGCCGGCCGTCGGCACGCATCTGCAAATCTCCCAAGTCATGGGGGTCATGGAAACTCTGGCGATCTTCGCCTACGCGATCTCGGGTCTGATCGAGGCCAGGCGGCGCCGGCTCGATGTGGTCGGCGCGTTTATCGTGGCCTTTCTCACCGCCTTCGGCGGCGGCACCCTGCGCGACCTGCTGCTGGAGCGCCGGCCTTTCTACTGGGTCGAGCACCAGAACTATGTGCTGACCATCTTTATCCTGTCGCTCGCGGCGCCGCTGCTGCTCAACGCCACCACGCGCGTGGTCTCGCGCCGTGCATTGCTGATTGCCGATGCGATCGGCCTGGGCCTCTTCAGCATCGCCGGCACTTCGATGGCGCTCGAGATGGGCATGCCGATGTTCACCTCGGTGATGATGGGCGTCATCACCGGGGTGTTCGGCGGGGTATTGCGCGATGTGCTGTGCAACGAAGTGCCGCTGATACTGCGCGATTCGCGGCCGTATGCGACCTGCGCATTTCTGGGATGCTGGGTCTATATCGCGCTGCAGCGCGCGGGCCTCTCGACCGACCCGGCAGCGGCAATCTCCACCGCCTTCATCCTGGTCGCACGTCTGGCGACCTATAAACTGCGCGTGCGCCTGCCGCGCTGAACATCGAGAACCGCATTAGCTGGGAATCCGACTCGTTTGAGGCAGTCGCATCACTCGTCGCAATATTTGTATGCAAGGATGCAAAAATAAGTGGCGATCATTGAAGGTTTTAGGGTGCAGAATTTCCGTGCCTTGCGTGACGTTTCGCTAGGCAAGCTTTCCGGACAAACTGCAGGGGACCCGTTGACACCATTCACCGTCGTTATCGGCAAAAACGGGGTGGGTAAAAGCTCATTGTTCGATGCTTTTGGTTTCGTCGCGGATTGCTTGGGCACAGATGTCGAAACTGCTTGCGATATGAAACAACGAGGCGGTTTTGATCGCCTACGATCAACGGGTGTCATCGATCCGATCCGCTTCGAGATCTACTACCGCGAAGCGCCTAACGAGCGACCGATTACGTACGAACTGTCTATAAATCTGGACTCTTCGAATCGCCCCTATGTCGAATCCGAGGTGCTGAAACAACGCCGCAAAGGACAGACGCATGGCCGGCCCTACCCTTTTCTACGACTTGACCGTGGTAAGGGTCTAGTTTGGGCAGGAGAGGAGGCCGTGCAAATCGAAGGCGAAGAGGACCGCACACAGGGGTCCGTCGAACTGACCGATCCTCGACAGTTAGGGATAGCCACTTTGGGCACGCTCAAGGAGCATCCACGCATCAAGCGTTTCCGGGATTTTTTAAAAGGTTGGTACCTTTCATACTTCTACCCGGATGCTGCACGCAGTCTGCCCACGGCCGGCCCGCAACGGCATTTGAATGTGCACGGAGACAATATTGGCAACGTAGTGCAGTTCATGGAGCGAGAACACAAAGATCGCTTTCGGAGCATCCTGGCGCGCATTGCCAGCAAGATTCCAGGCATAGCAAAGATCGACACGGAAATTACCGCCGATAAACGCGTGCTGCTACGCTTCAATGATGGGGCCTTCGCAGATCCGTTTTTTGCTCAACAAATGTCGGATGGCACGTTAAAAGTATTTGCGTACCTGCTACTTCTGGAGGACCCGGAGCCCCCGCCTTTTATTTGTATCGAGGAACCTGAAAACGGCCTTTACCACAAACTACTGGAATCGCTGGCACAGGAATTCCGCGCTCATGCGACTGGCAAGAAAAATGCCCCTCAGATTTTTGTGACAACACACCAGCCATACTTCGTCGATGCGCTGTCGCCGGAAGAAGTCTGGATTCTAGAGAAGGGTAACGACGGATTTTCGACCATTCGCCGGGTATCTGAACTGGAAATTGTCAAAAACCTTGTGGATGAAGGACTGCCGCTGGGTGGACTTTGGTACAGCGACTATCTCGATGCGAGGTGAGAATGCACATCGAGATATTGGTGGAAGACAGTTCCGGGGAGAAACTGCTGTCGGCATTATTGCCCAAATTTTGGGGTGCAAATGGCGACGCTCATACTTGGCGCGTTCACCACTACAAAGGAATCGGGCGAATTCCCAAAAATCTGGGAGTTGGCAATGACCCCGCAAAGCGAATCTTGCATGAGTTGGCCGAGAAAATTGGCCCATTGCTCGATCCCGATCACAATCTATCGCCCAGCTTCAACAAGTTGCGCGATGGTCTCCTACGCCTTGTAAGCTAAGCAATTTTCCATGGGCTTGCGAACACTGCTTGCCGCCAGACGGCCGACAAGCAGTGTTCCCTTTATGTTTTGCTTTCCACGGGTTGCCCGCGACCAAGGGCGACGGCGGCGTGAACAGGCCCTAGACCGCCGCTTCGTCCTGCTCGCCGGTGCGGATGCGGATCACGCGCTCGACTTCGGTGACGAAGATCTTGCCGTCGCCGATCTTGCCGGTGCGGGCGGCACCGATGACCGCATCGATGACCTCGTCGACCTGGGCCGCCGACACCACCACTTCGATTTTCACCTTGGGCAGGAAATCGACCACATATTCGGCCCCGCGATACAGTTCGGTGTGCCCTTTCTGCCGGCCAAAGCCCTTGACCTCGCTGACCGTGAGGCCGGTCAGGCCGACCTCGGCGAGCGCCTCGCGCACTTCGTCCAGCTTGAACGGCTTGATGATCGCAGTCACTCGTTTCATGATGCCCTCGCGATGATGAGGCGGCACGGTTGCGGCCGCCGTGTTGTAGGGTTGAGCGGGAATGCGATCATTGTGACACAGTCGTTGAAACCCGCTATCCACGGTAAACTGGGAATATACGGATACCATGCGCTATCGGGGTGCATTCGGCGTGTGTCCGAGGTGTATCCGGCGTGGCAAGCAAGACATAGGTTAGACAATGAAAAACCGGTTTTTCAACCTGTACTCTCACGATTTCGCCCGGGTGGCAGTCGGCGTGCCGAACTGCCGCGTGGCGGATCCGGCATTCAACGCGGCCGAAACCATACGGCTCGCGAACGAAGCCGCCCGTCAGGGTGCGGTACTGATCGCGTTTCCCGAACTGGGGCTGTCGGCCTACAGCTGCGACGACCTGTTCCATCAGAAAGCCCTGCTGGATGCCAGCATCGCGGCGCTGGCCAGCGTCGTCGCAGCCTCCGAGCAGATCGGCGCCGCGCTGATCGTCGGCTTGCCGCTGCAGGTCGAGCACCAGTTGTTCAATTGCGCCGCCGTGGTCGCAGGCGGCCGCGTGCTGGGCGTGGTACCGAAAAGCTATCTGCCCAACTACGGCGAATTCTACGAAGCACGTCAATTCAGCGCGGCCGATTGCGCCAGCGTCGATGAAGTCCGTCTGCTGGGGCAAACCGTGCCGTTCGGCGCCAACCTGCTGTTCGAGATCGAGAACCTGCCGCTGCTGCGCTTTCACGTCGAGATCTGCGAAGACGTATGGGTGCCGATTCCGCCCTCGTCATACGCGGCCCTGGCCGGCGCCACGGTACTCGTCAACCTGTCGGCCTCCAACGTGGTGGTCGGCAAGGCCGCCTATCGCGGCCAGCTGGTCGCCCAGCAATCGGCGCGCTGCCTTGCGGCCTATCTGTACACCTCGGCCGGCATGGGCGAATCGTCGACCGACATGGCCTGGGACGGCCAGGCCCTCGTCTACGAAAACGGCGACCTGCTGGCCGAATCCGAGCGTTTCAATAACAATTCGCACCTGATCCAAGCGGACGTCGACCTGGGGCGCCTCGCCCACGAACGCGTGCATCAAACCACCTTCGGCCAGTCCGTGCGGCGCCATCGCGAGGAAACCGCGAAGTTCCGCACCGTCTCGTTCCAGCTTGCCCTGCCTGCGGCCGAGCAGCTGCCGCTTGGGCGCGCCATCGCCCGCTTCCCCTACGTGCCGGCCGATGCCAAACAACGCGACGCGCGCTGCAACGAGGTTTACAACATCCAGGTGCAGGCGCTGGCCCAGCGCCTGTCCGCAAGCGGCATCAAGAAGGTGGTGATCGGCATCTCGGGCGGGCTGGACTCGACCCATGCGCTGCTCGTCTGCGCCAAGGCAATGGACCGCCTCGGCCTGCCGCGCACCAATATCATCGGCGTGACCATGCCGGGCTTTGCCACCAGCGACCGGACCTTGCGCCAAGCACTCGCCCTGATGGAAGTGGTCGGCTGCAGCGCGCAACAGATAGACATCAAACCCAGCTGCATGCAGATGCTGAAGGATCTCGGCCACCCGTTCGCCGACGGCGTCGAGCAGTACGACGTCACCTTCGAGAACGTGCAGGCCGGCGAGCGGACCAGTCATCTGTTTCGTCTGGCCAACCATCGCGGCGCCATCGTGCTCGGCACCGGCGACCTCAGCGAATTGGCGCTGGGCTGGTGCACCTACGGCGTGGGCGACCAGATGTCGCACTACAACGTCAACGGCAGCGTGCCCAAGACGCTGATCAAGCATCTGGTGCGCTGGGTGGCCGAAACCGGCCAGATCGGCGCGAGCGGCTCCAACGTGCTGCTCGACGTGCTGGCCACCGAAATCAGTCCCGAACTCGTACCCGGCGCGGTCGCCGGACGCCCCGAGCAGCGCACCGAGGATTTCATCGGCCCCTACGAACTGCAGGACTTCAACTTGTACTATGTGCTGCGCTACGGCTTCACCCCGACCAAGGTCGCCTTCCTCTCGCACAGTGCGTGGCAGGACAAGGCCAGCGGGGCCTGGCCGGAAGGCGCGCATGTCGAGCGCAACCAGTACGATCTCGCGACCATCAAACGCAATCTGGCGATCTTCCTCGACCGCTTTTTCCGACAAAGCCAGTTCAAGCGCAGCTGCATGCCGAACGGGCCGAAGGTCGGGTCGGGCGGTTCGCTGTCGCCGCGCGGCGACTGGCGCGCGCCGAGCGACTCGGAATCCGCCGTGTGGATGCGCGATCTCGACAATATTCCGGACCTGTGAGCCGACGCCAAGACCAGCCTATCCGTCGGATGACACACACCTACCGCACCCGCATCGTCGACACACCGGCCGAGATCGACGCTGCCGACTGGAACGCCCTGCTCGCGCGCCAACCGCGCCCGACACCGTTCCTGCGCCACGAATTCCTGGCGGCACTCGATGCCACCGGTTGCGCCACGGCCGAAACCGGCTGGCAGCCGCAGTTCGTCACGTTGTGGCGGGACGGCCCCGGGGTTGGCCATGAAGGTAGTCATGAAGGTGAGGTGTTGGCCGCGGCAGCGCCGCTCTACGTCAAATCGCATTCCTATGGCGAATACGTATTCGACTGGGCCTGGGCCGACGCCTATCAACGCAACGGCCTCGAGTATTACCCCAAGCTAATGTGCGCGGTGCCGTTTACGCCCGTCACCGGCACCCGGCTGATGGCCGAGGACGCCGCAGCGCTTGCCGCGCTCGCGCGCACCCTGGTGGCGTTGGCAAACCAGGCTGAGGTGTCCTCGCTGCACGTGCTGTTTCCCGATGCGCCGGAACTGGACCCACTGCTCGCGAGCGGCATGAAACTGCGCAGCGGCGTGCAGTTCCACTGGCTGAATGCCGGCTATGCCGACTTCGACGCCTTTCTGGCAACCCTGGAACAAAAGAAACGCAAGAACATCCGTGCCGAACGGCGCCGGGTGCGCGAGGCCGGGGTAACGTTTCGCCAGGTGCTCGGGCCTGACATCGACGAGGCCGACTGGCAGTTCTTCGTGCGCTGCTATCGGCGCACCTATCGCGAACATCAATCGAGCCCGTACCTTAACCTTGAGTTCTTCCAGCGCATCGGTACCGCGATGCCCGATAACCTGCTGCTGGTGATCGCCGAACGCGAGGGCCGGCCGATCGCCAGTTCGCTGTTGGTATATCAACGCGAACCCGATGGGGGCACGCTGTACGGCCGTTATTGGGGGGCGCTCGAACAGGTGCCGTGCCTGCATTTCGAAACCGCCTACTACCAGCCGCTGGAGTTCTGCATCGCGCAGGGCATCGCCACCTTCGAAGGCGGCGCCCAGGGCGAGCACAAGATGGCACGCGGCTTTTTGCCGACCGTCACCCATTCGGCGCATTGGCTGGCGCACCCGGCCTTCGCCGATGCGATCGAACGATTTCTCGCGCGCGAAAGCGGCGGCATCGATGCGTATGTCGACGAACTGCGTGAGCGCAATCCGTTCAAGGCAGGCGCGCAGCCGCCGGCCATGGCCGGCGAACCTTGAGCGACCCTTGCGCGAACCTGGCCATGCCCTGGTTTCTCTATCTGATCGAATGCAGCGACGACAGCATCTACACCGGCATTGCGGTCGATGTCGCCGCGCGCTACGCCAAGCATGAACGCGGCACGGGCGCGCGCTACACGCGCTCGCGGCCGCCGCGCCGGCTGCTGGCCAGCTTTGAATTGTCCGACCGAGCCAGCGCCTCCAGGGCGGAATATCAGGTCAAGCGCTTGAGCGCCGCGCAGAAACGCGCGCTGGCCGATGGCCGCCTGGCGCTCATCCTCGACGCTTGCGAGGATGAGCCCACCACGACTTTTATCCTGGAGCCTGAGGCGTAAGCGGAAACGCCAGCCCTTACTTCTTGTAGCTGGCCACGCCGTCCAGGATTTCCTTGTTGGCGGCGTCCACGCCCAGCCAACCTTCGACCTTGACCCATTTGCCCTTTTCAAGCGCCTTGTATTGCTCGAAGAAGTGCTTGATCTGGTCCTTCAGATAGCTGGGGACGTCGTCTATGGTCTTCAGGTCGGCCGTCATCGGGCACAGCTTGTCGATGGGTACCGCGACCAGCTTGGCATCCACGCCCGACTCGTCGGTCATCTGCAGCATGCCCAGCGCGCGGGCGCGCACGATGGACCCTGCGATCAGCGGGAACGGCGTGATCACCAGCACGTCGACGGGGTCGCCGTCGCCCGACAGGGTCTGCGGAATAAAGCCGTAGTTCGCCGGATAGCGCATGCCGGTACCGATAAAGCGATCGACCACCAGCAGGCCCAGCTCCTTATCCAGTTCATACTTGACCGGGTCGCTTTGCGCGGGAATTTCGATAACGACGTTGAAGTCGTGCGGCAAGTCCTTGCCGGGGGGAACGTGATTGAAGCTCATCGGATGTCTCGGGTAAGTGCAGGAAAAAATACCGGGTAAAAAAATAAGGGCGCGGCGCATCGCCGCGCGCAACATATCGATTATAGCGAACCGGGACCTGGGCGCCTAAGCGGCCAGCGCGCACGCGCGGTAATGCTCTCCCGCCAGTTCGCGGTTGCCCAATTCCTCATGCAATTGCGCGAGGGTGCGATGCACGCGCGCGCCCAGGACCGTATCCCCGGACTGCTCGGTCAACTTCAGCGCACTTTCCAGGAAGGCCTGCGCCTTGCCCCAGAGTTGCTGTTGCAGGCACAAACGGCCCAGCACGAAGAGCAGATCCGGATCGTCGTGATGATCGCGCTGCCAGGCTTCGGCGCGCTGAATCAGAGCCAGCGGCTCGTTGCCCGCGCAGTCCGCATAGCGGCGCAACAGGCGCGGTTCCCAGTTGTGCTCGAGCGCATCCTCGACGATGTGGCGCGCCGGCCCATGGCGTTCCAGCTCGACCAGCAGGCTGGCCGCCAGTTCGGCCAGGCGCGGTGACGCCTTTTCGGTTTCGGGCAGGTTGTTCCAGCATTCCAACAGTGCGTCGGGGTTATGGCGGCATTCGCGCAACAGGTTTTCCCCGGCCAGCTGGCGCAGGCGCACCGCCACCGCGGCGTGGATCGCCTCGCGCTTTTCCAGTGTCTTGACGAGACGCAGGACTTCGCCCCAGTGCTTGAGCTGCTGGTGCGCGCGCAACGCGATCTGCTGCGCATAAATGCGCCGCGCGCCGTGCGCCTGCATTTCGGACAGCGCCGCGAGCGCCCCATCGGCATCGTGCGCGTCGGCACACATATCGGCTTTCGCGGTCAGGCGGGCATCCTGCCAATCGCTGCCCTTGATGTCGGCAAGCCAGGCATCGCGGCGTTCGAACTCGTGCATCCGGTGCGCGGCGGTGGCGCCGATCAGGCTCGCCGCCTCGACGTTCTCCGACAGCAGGCCGGCGTCGCGCGCAGCCTTTTCCGCGCGCGGGAAGCGCCCGGCGAACAGATTGCCGATCGCATCGCGCAGCGCGACCTGCCCCTTGGCGATGCGGGCGCGCTGGCGGTAGGCGGCGACGCGTCCGGGCATGGTCCAGACATTGCGCACGATACGCAGGATCGCATATAACGCGACAAAGCCGACCACCAGCACCACCACCAGCAGATTCAGCGCGAAATCGATGCGCTGATGCGCGACGGTGATCATCACATGACCGTCGTCGATGCTGCCGAGTATGGCCAGCGCGGTCGCCAGGATAAACAGGAAAGCCAACCAGATCAGGGCACGCAGCATGGCTTAGCTCCGGCTCTTGAATTGCCGCACCGCCGCCAGGCTGGCGTTCATGTTCGGCAGTTCAACGTTGGCGGACGACTGATCAACTTGCTGCAGCAGACCGCGCTCGGTCTGGACCCGCTTGGACGTCGGATCGAAGTAACGGGCCAGCGCCTGATTGGCCGTGTTCAGGTCGGACTTGAGCGTCACCTGGTTGCGGGCCAGCAGCGACAGCCGGGCCGACAGCAGCCGCAGCTTCAGGTTCGCGCGCAGGTAGTCGCCCTGGTCGGGCGCGACCAGCATCGCATCGGGGTCGTCGATGCGGCGCACCTGCACCAGGCTTTTCAGGTCCTGCGCCGCTTGCGCTAGAAATGCACCGCCCCAGATGCGCCAGGCCGGCACGCCGCTGGCCGGTACGCTGGGCGCGGATGCCACCGCCTCGGGCGGTTTGGCTTCGCCCAGCAAGGGCAAGGTATCGACCTGGGAGATGGCATCGTCGAGCTTGATCGCCATGCCGGTCAGATCGACCTGGGGTGCAGCCTTCATGCGCTCGATATCCTGTTCGATCGCACGGCGCACGCTCAGCATCTGCGGCCCGCTGGAGACGGCCAGACGCGCATCCGCGCTTTGCAGCGCGAACAGGGCGAGTTGGACGTTGCCGGTCAGCTGCAGCTGTTCGCTCGCGGTCGACAACATCTGGCCGATCTCGGCCAGCGTCCAGTCGTCGCGGTTGCGCGTGAGATCCTGGAATTGCTGCTGCAAGGCCTGTTGCGCGGTCTGGGTATCCTCGACCCGGCCGTTGATCTGGCCCAATTGGGTCGTCAGTTGCGTATCGAGCTGGCCGGACTGGGCGAGTGCCTGGTTCAAGCGCACACCATCGGCATCGGC
>OUWB011209536.1_pt1 | contig 12912 bp, 7 predicted proteins | sample 1779821 | NCBI WGS metagenome assembly OUWB01 (sample SAMEA3914806, study PRJEB12502) | metagenome | biome: forest; material: soil | place: Canada | collected 2011-08-03 | depth 0.1 m
TCGGACTCGATCAGGGTGATCGCAAGCCTGGCGCCATAGGTCTTGGAGAGCAGGGCCGCGCTCATCCAGCCGGCCGTGCCGCCGCCGACGATGACGACCTTGCGGATCGCCCACGGCGAGTCGAGGGAACCGGCCGCTTCAGCGCCTTCCACGTTCATGCCACCTCCCCCAGCCCCCACGGCCAAAGCCGGCAGGCATGGAGCCGCGAGCGCCCGATCGGCAGGCCCGGCTCTCTGTTCATCAGTTCGGTAAACTTATGCAAAAGCCGCGATGGCGCACAAGTCAAATCCGCACCGCCCGATCCAATCAGGATCGCCAGAATCCGCCACAGCTGGCAGAACTATCCGATTATCAAGCGGAATTTACGAATTTATGCGGGCGATCCTAAGTCGATCGAGAAATCCTTCAATCGGCATTGAATGCAAATATTTGCACAGAACCCCACGCAAGCCTGCGAAATGATAGTGAAATCCCCTGTTCATCTCGGGCGATGGCGCGGGCGGTCACGATGTGACAGCCCGCGCCCTGTGCGGGGCGGCAGAGGGGAAGGCCGCCCGGCCCAGCTATTTGGCGTAGCGCGCCTTGACCGGCTCATAGGAATCCCAGACCTGGCCGTCGGCGAGCGAGCGCAAGAGCTTGATGTATTCCGCATGGGCCCAGGCCAGGGGCGTGGCTGAATCCGTCCCCTGCCCCGGCGGCGCATTGTGCGGCGCGGGCGCGCCGACGCCGTCATAGACCTGCTCCGGCAGCATCAGCCCCGCATTGGCGAAATGCTCCATGCCGCGGACATAGGTCTCGCGGATAGCCCGCACGGCGGCCGGGTCCGGCGGCCCCGACAGGCTGGCCAGGGCCAGCTGGTAATGGCCGCGCTCGCCGGTGAACAGGGGCCAGACCCGGCCGCGCTGGTCGGGCGTCATCGCGCCGCCGTTCGCGCCATAGTTCGCCCCCGACACCGCATCCTCGCCATAGCCGTCGTGGCCATAGCGGCGGAAGCCGGGATAGGCCGCAGGTTGGCCGTCGAAATGGAAATCATAGCGCACGCGAAGGTCGGGACTCAGGGTCTGGTCGTCGATCATCTTCAATCCGGCCATGATGTGCGCATCGTCGGCCCGGCGCACGCCATAGCGGACCAGCTCCAGGAACCCGGCGTCGATCATCTTGCCGGCGGCGATGTCGCCGGGACCGTTCTTGCCTGGAACCACCTGCGGCTGGTCGGCCGACTCGGCCGATCCGATGCGCAGGTAATAATGGCCATCGCCCAGCGCCCCCGCGGTGGTGAAGGTCCGGGCTTCGATCCTGGCCGCATAGCGGTCGGCGGCGGCCTGGTCGCGGGCCGCGCCCGTGGTGTCGCCCGCCAAGTTGGCGATATCCGCCGCGGCGGTCAGGCCCGCGATCTCCGCCGCCATGGTCGATGGCGAATAGCCGGACTGCTCCTCCCAACGCTCCTGGCCAGTGAAGGGCGGCTTGATCGTCGCGTGGTCGCCGCCCAGATCGACGGTCCCGCCATCGACCAGGAAGTCGGCCGCCGGCTTGATCATGGTCGGATAGCGGTCGCGGATCTCCGCCTGGCTGATCAGGCCCAACTTCCACAGCTTCCAGCCGAGCATGATCGGCATCGCCGTCTGGTCGAGCTGGACGCCGACCCATTCGGCAGCGCCGTCCACATGCGACTTCTGCTGGAACCAGCCCACCGCCCCGTGATTGCCCGGGGTGTCCGCACGCACCTGCACCGCATGCAGATAGCGGAAGGCCGCGACCGGCGTCTCGCGATCGCCGAGGGCGGCCAGGGCTATGGAGCACTGGTAGAAGTCGCGGGGCCAGACCGCCTTGTAGCCGGTGGAGTCATGGTCGGCCCGGACCGTGTCGCCCCAGGGATTGGACAGCGAGGCGATCAGGGCGCCGGCATAGGTCTTGTCCTCATGCGCCTTGAGCACCATGGCGCTGGCATAGGCCAGCCGGCCGCCATCCTCGGACTGGGCCGCCAGGCGCGGCAGTTGCGAGAGGCTGGCCAGATAGGTCTCCCAGCCGACCTTGCCGTCCTGGCCGTTATAGTGGCTGAGCACCGAGGCGTAGCCTTCGGCCAAGCTGGCCTCGGCGGCCGCGGCGCTGTCGGCGGCGTCGGGGCCGAAGCCGAAGGCCAGGTCGACGGTTTGCGCCTGCGCCGAGGCGGGCGACAGTTCGGCCGCGAGCAGTATGGAGCCGGTGGCCGCGCCGGTGGTGGCGTAGGCCGGGCTGAGCGCGCTCGCGGACTTGAGCTCGGTCAGGCCGTCGGAGACGCCCATGAAGCCGACGGAGGCGGCGGCGAAGCCGCGCGAGGCCTTCACGGTCAGGAAGTCCTGGCCCTTGTGGGCGGTCAGCGCGTCGGCGCCGGCGGAACCCGCATCGCCGATGTCGTTATTGCCCAGGTGAGGCTCGACCAGCAGGAACGGGGTCACTGGCCCCTTCAGCGGGCGCACGATCACCCGCATGAACAGCACATTGCGCGAGGGATCTGTGAAGACGTGTTTTTCGATCTCGACCGTGCCGGCGGCGTCGCGGGTGACCAGCCGATAGGCCAGGGACAGGGGACGGCCCTGGGCGTCGGTGTCGAGATACTGGGTGGTCGAGGACCCGCTTTCACCCTCCACGAACAGGCCGCCGGGGGTGAGCACCGCCAGCCGGGCGGACTTGATCTGGGCCTGGTGGATCAGCCCGTACATGACCTCGGTGAGGATCCCGTCGGCGACGGAGAACCAGACCTTCGAGGCCCCGATGCGCCGGCCGTCGCGATAGGGCTCATAGGAGGTTCCGACGCCCGACTTGCCCGCATAGTCCCAGAACCCCACCGCGCCCGGCGCGCCCGGAGCTACGGCGGGCTGCGCCTGCGCGCCGCCGGCGCCCAGGCCGATGGCGGCCACAAGCAGGGTCAGCAAGGCGGCGTGGCGATGGAGCATGAGGATCCCTTTACAGCAAAGGCTCGCCGCTGCTCGCGGGCGACGTCGAGCCGAACATGGAATTGATGTCGCCGCCATCGGCAGGCGTCGCCTCAGACGGCCAGGCCGCAAGATCCGCCGGCCGGGGCGCGGCGGGCCCCGAGGACATCGTCCCTCGAAGCCCGCCCGGCTTGCTCAGGCCTTCTGACAAGGCCACGAGCCATGCGGCGTCCTAGTACTTGTAGCGCAAGCCGAACAGAATATTGGTGCCGAACAGCTTGTAGTAGACGGTGTCCTTCGGACTGGCCGCGGTCGCCGTGTTGGTCGCAGCATTGAATGCGCCAGTGAAGCTGTTCATCGGGGCGTTGGTGATATTCTCAGCCGAGAACGTCAGGCTCAGGTTCTTGAGCGGTCCGGAGGTGAAGTCGTAGCCCGCCTGAAGGTCGACGATATTCTCAGCGGCGCCGAGGATCGGCTGCAGGCCGCCATTATAGTCTACCACTTCCTGGTCGTATTGACTGCGATAACGGTCGTTGATGCGGATGGAGTATCCGTACTTCTCCCAGTAGAAACTCGCATTGGCCACATATCTTGAATACTGGGGCAGGTTGCCGTCGGGCGTGCCCGACTGGCAGGGGGTCTGATAGGTGCCCACATTATTCAGCGCGCAGCCCGGAGCGGTCGGAATATGCACCGAGCTCTCCATCACCGTCGCCGTGCCGGAAATGCCGAACCCATCCAGCCACTGAGACAGATGCTTCAGCTGGAAGTTCCCCGACAGGACGACGCCATAGAGGCCGCCGCCGCTGCCGTTGACGTATTCGGTCACCGCGCCGGTATAGGTGAACGGCGTCGACGGATAGGGGCCGGTGGCGTTGTAATAGGCCTGGAAGTTTCCGAGCGAGGTGCTCTGGTAGATATAGCTCTCGAGGTTCTTGTAGAACGCCTCGATCGACACGCCCTCTCCCGGCGCGAAGTAACGCTCATAGGTCAGTTCGGCGTCGTCGGAAATCCACGGCTTCAGGCTGGGATTGGCGATGCTGCCGCTCCACGGGCTGGGACAGCCGGCCGTGTTGCAGGTGCTCGAGACGCTGTAGCTGATGCTTGATCCGCCGCCCAGCTCGTCGAAGCGCGCTCGTGCGAGCGATCGACCGGCGGAGAAGCGAATGTCCTGTTGGTCATCCATGTGCCAGGTCAGGTTCAGGCTCGGCAAGATCTCCCAATAGTCCGTGGTCGTCGTCAGGGTCTTGAAGTCGAAGACCGTTCCCACCGGATTATACTCATAGGCGTCCGTCACCATCTGCGAGGTGTCGACCGCCTGCACGCCGAAATTGCCGGTCAGGTCATGGCCCGCGAACTCGGTGTTGATCTTGGCCTTGACGTAGGGCGTGAACACCCGCTCGCTGACCCACCAGTCGGACAGCGAGGCGCCGTTGCCGCCGCCGGGCGCGCGGATGTCCGCGACCGAGCCATAGGCGCCGCTGGCCAGAGCCTGCTGCGGATTGATGCTGAACATGCTGGGCAGGCCGAACATGCTCAGATTGGTCGGGGCCATCAGCCAGCTCGACGGAATGGCCTGGGATTCGTTGCCGCTGGTCAGATAGAGCTCGTCCTCGATCACGGAATAGCTCTTCTTGCGGATGCTGTAGGCCACGCCCACCTCGACATTGCTGATCGGGCTGGCGATGTCCTTGCTCAGCGACCATTTGGTCTGCTGGATGCTGTCGTAGGTGGTCTGGATCAGGTTCTGCCCCGCGCCGCCCACCTGATCGGGATTGACGCCGCCCATGCAGGCGTCGCCCCATGTCGGCGGCTGCAGCACCGTGCCGCCGATGCAGGCGCCGGGGAAGTTGGACGGGATATAGTTCGACCAGCCGAGGTTCTCGCCCAGGGCCACGTCCTGCAGGTTCTCGCTCCAGTTGGATATGCCGATCGAGCCGCCAGGCCCCGCGCCCTGGGTCAGGGTCGCGGTCGAGGTGCTTTGCTGGCCGTTGAGGCCATAGCCGCTGTACAGCTGCAGCTCGTCATTATTGTTGCTGGCGTCGGAATAGCCGTAGTCGATATGCGCTTTCCAGCCATTGCCGAACCTGTAGTTGACCGTGGCGTCGGCCGACCTCAGGCGCGAGGTGTCCTGGTAGTCATAGCTTTCCAGCTGCGGCTGCAGACCGGTCCAGCTGCTGACGCCGTTCGACAGGCTGGTCGGCGTTCCGCCGGGCTGGAACTCGACCCCGCGGATGATGGCGTCGTCATCATAGGATGAGTCAAAGCCGTCCACGATAATCTCCAGATTATCGCTCGGCTTGTACTGGATCGTAGTGACGAAGCTGTCGCGCGTGAGGGTGTCGCTGCGTAGCTGGTCCTGCAGGCCGCCCTCGAGCTCATCGTCGGCGACGTAATAGCCGTAGGGGTGCTCGGAAATGATCTGGTTGGGCGTCAGTATGTGCGCATAGCCGAACATCACGCCCAGCTTGTCGTCGTCGAGCTGGGTTATGTAGGTGAGATTGGCGCGATAGCCGGTGTCGGTTGCGCCGGGCTGCAGCTTGCCCTCGGTGGCGTATTCGCCCTGGATGCCCAGGAACAGATTGGTCTTGCCATAGTCGAGCGGCCGCACGGTCCGCATATCGATGGTGCCGATCGCCGCACCGGTCAGCGAGGCGTCGCCGGTCTTGTACACCACCACCGAATTCATGATTTCGGCCGGGTACTGGTCGAACTGGGTGGTGCGGTTGTTGTCGGTGGTCGCCTGCATGAAGCCGTTGAGCAGGGTGGTGTTCATGGCCGAGGGCAGGCCGTCGATGGAGATGTCCTGGGTGTGGCCGCTGTTGTCGCGCTGCGCCGCCAACCCCGGCAGGCGGGCGATGGAGTCAGCGATCGAAGCGTCCGGCAACTTGCCGATGTCTTCCGCCGAGATCACCTCGACGATGTCCTCGTTGGCGCGCTTCTGCTTGAGAGCGCTGGCCTGGCTGCGGCGGAAGCCGGTGACCACGATCTCCTTGACCGTGGGGACGGACGGCCCGGCGCCCTGGGTGGCGGGGGACGTCGAGGTCTGATCGGCCTGGGCCACCTGGATGGGCTTGTCGGCGCCCTGGGCGGCGACGGGCTGCGCCTGAGGGTCGGCCAAGGCCGCGCTCGCCAGGGCGCTCAACGCCGAACCGAGCAGCAGCCCGCGCACATAGCCAGTGTTCATCAGCCCCCTCCATAGTCGTCTCGCCGGACGCACGCCGGCGATTTCCAAATGATCCGCTTCCACCCGCACGCCCGGCGTGGCGACGCTTGGGTCGCCCGCAGGATCTGAGCCGCCGACGAGGGCGAGCGGCCGAAAGCCTCGCACCCTTTTTCATCGACGCTGCAAATGTATGCAAAACTTGCGGTCATGCGCAAGCCAATTTCACGGCGCCCAGCCGACCTTAAGCTCGGCCGACCTCATGGTAGCGGTATAATATGTTGTTTTTTATCAGATAAAATTTATGATGAACTCATCCGGCTCGATGGGGCGAGGAAATTCTCAAACGGCACTGAATGAAAATTCTTGCAAACCAGGGCCTTTGTATGGGATCGATTCCCTCGGAGCCATGAACAAGAGCGGCGAAGGGGAGCGGCCATGACCGGGCGGAGGCGGGCAAGGAACATGAGGATGGTCGGCGCTCCGGCTAAGGGGAACGGGCGCGCCATGGCGCTCGCGGTCCGCCCCGCCCCATGCCCCTATCCATTGCGATAGGGGCGGCCTGGTGAGCGAATCGACCAGGCCCGGATCAACGACGCCGGCCCAGGCCGCCTGGTGGCGCGGGGCGGTGATCTATCAGATCTATCCGCGCAGCTTCGCCGACTCCAACGGCGACGGCGTCGGCGACCTGCCCGGGATCACGGCGCATCTGGACCATGTCGCCGATCTCGGCGTGGACGCGATCTGGCTGTCGCCCTTCTTCGCCTCGCCGATGAAGGACTTCGGCTACGACGTATCCGACTATCAGGCGGTCGACCCGATCTTCGGCGACCTGGCGGCCTTCGACCGGCTGATCGAAGGCGCGCACGCCCGCGGCCTGAAGGTGATCATCGACCAGATCTATTCGCACAGCTCCGATCAGCATGCCTGGTTCCAGGAGAGCCGCTCGGACCGGACCAATCCCAAGGCCGATTGGTACGTCTGGGCCGAGGCCAAACCCGACGGCTCGCCGCCCTCCAACTGGCAATCGGTGTTCGGCGGCCCGGCCTGGACCTGGGACGCCCGGCGCGGCCAGTACTATCTGCACAACTTCCTGCCCAGCCAACCGGCGTTCAATCTGCGCAATGTCGCGGCCCAGGACGCCCTGCTGGCCACCGCGCGGTTCTGGCTCGAGCGAGGGGTCGACGGGTTTCGCCTGGATGCGATCAACTTCGCCATGCACGACCCGGCGTTCACCGACAATCCGCCCGCAGCGGCGTCGAACGGCCAGCGCACCCGGCCCTATGACTTCCAGCAGCACCTGCACAACCAGTCCCACCCCGACACGATCGGCTTCCTCCAGCGCGTGCGCGACCTGACCGATCGGCACGGCGCCTTCACCGTCGCCGAGGTCGGCGGCGAGGACGCCCTGCGCCAGATGCGGCTGTTCACCGAGGGGGACCACCGGCTGCACAGCGCCTACGGGTTCGACTTCCTCTATGCCGACCGCCTGACGCCGGCCCTGGTCAGGCAGGCGCTCACCGCCTGGCCGGACCAGCCGGGCGTCGGCTGGCCCAGCTGGGCCTTCTCCAACCACGACGCGCCCCGCGCCGTCTCCCGCTGGGCGGACGCCGCGCAGCGCGCCGCCTTCGCCCGCATGGCCATGCTGCTGCTGATCGCCCTGCGTGGAAATATCTTCATCTACCAGGGCGAAGAGCTGGGCTTGCCGCAGGTCGAGATCGGCTTTGACCAGCTTCGCGATCCCGAGGCCATCGCCAACTGGCCGCTGACCCTTGGGCGCGACGGCGCGCGCACGCCGATGCCCTGGCGTGCGGCGGCGCCCCACGCCGGCTTCTCGACGGCGACCCCCTGGCTGCCGACCGGCGCCGACCATGCCGAGCTGGCGGTCGACCGCCAGGCGGCGGATCCGACATCGCAGCTTTCGCTCACGCGCCATCTGATCGCCCTGCGCAAGCGCCATCCCGCCCTCCAGGCCGGTTCGGCCCAGGTCGAGGTGGTGACGGGGACCCTGCTGACCATCACCCGCACCGCGCCAGGCCAACAGCTGCTGTGCGTCTTCAATCTGGGGGAGAAAATGGAGGCCTGGCCCCCCGACGAGCCGCAGCGCTGGCGGATCATCGAGAGCGTCAACGGCGCGGGCGCCTGGCGCCTGCCCGCCTGTTCAGGCCTGATCGCCGAACGGACGGACTGAGATTCGATGGCCCGCGCCCCTTTGGGATGAGCGGCTGGGGTCAGGTCAACCCGGAAACCTACCCGCCGCAGGTCTCGCGGATGATGAGGTCGGTCGGGATGCGTTCGGACCGGATATCGTCGACGCCCCCCGAATTGAGCAACTTCGAGACCAGGACGCGCCCGGCCTTGTCGGTGTGCTGCGACACGGTCGACAGCGCCGGATGGGCGTAGCGGGCGAACTGAACGTCGTCATAGCCGACGACGGACACATCTCCCGGAACCGACAGCCCGGCGCGGGCCAGCGCACGGATGGCGCCCAGGGCGATCATGTCGCTCGCCGCCACCACGCCGTCGAAGGCGACGCGGCGCGCCAGCAGGGCGTCGACCGACGCCTCGGCCTCCTCGACCTCGAAATGCGCGGGCACCACCAGGGCGGGGTCGGGCGCGAGACCCGCCCGCTGCAGGCCCTGCTGATAGCCCTGAAAACGTTGCAGCGCCTCGGGCGCCTCGGTGTCGCCGAGGAACACGATACGCTTGCGGCCGAGCCGGGCCAGGTGCGCCGTGGCCCGCCGGCCGCCGAGCACGTTGTCGCTGCCGACCGAGCAATAGGTCTGATCGGGCAATTGCGCGCCCCAGACCACGAACCGGCTCTCGCTGCGCGCCAATTCGTTGAACTCGCGGTGCAGCGTGCTCTGGCCCAGGAAGATGATGCCGTCGGCCCGGTTGGTGACCATCAGCGCGCTGAGGTCTTCCAGGCTGGTCGGGGCCTGGTGGCTGACCAGGAAATCGCATCCCCGATCCCGCGCCGCCTCGCCGATCTGGGCGACCAGCTCGAGGATGAACGGGTCGGTGAGCCGGTTGGCGCGGCCTTGCGGCCGGGGGATGACGATGGCGATGGTCGCCTCCGCCCCGATCGGGCCGGCCGACATATGGCGCCGGAACGCGTAGCCGTGCTCGCGCGCCAGCTTCCAGATCAGCTGCTTGGTTCGGACATTGACCGAGGCGCTGTCATTGAGCGCCCTGGAGACGGTCGCGATCGAAACGCCGGCCAGGGCCGCCAGGTCTTCCAGGCGAACGGCGTCGCGGCTCATGCTGCGGGACAGGAACAATCATGGAACATCGACCGTGACGCTACCACAGTTCACACCCCGCTTTGCAAGTTTTTCACAGCAGACGGGGCCGCCTTTGTGTCGGCACGCCAGATCGGCCGCCGGCGCGGCGAGCGCCAGGGCGCCGATCACGGCCAGGCCGATGCGTCCGCCAGATCGCTTGGTTCGCCGTTCCATCCCGCCCCTCGCGACCGTTTCATCCCCGGGCGCGAAACCTAGACCGCCCCTGCCGATTCGATAGCGGCGCAGGCGGAGGGGACCGGGCGCGGTTTCTGAACGGCGGGCAACAAACACCTCAGCACGCGTTCAGCCGCCGCCGTTCAAAACACGGCCAAGGTCGCAAGCCTGCGCCGTCGAAAGGGACAAGCCGATGTCAACTCCACTCCGTGTCGTGGCGGCCGCGCCGTCGGCCGAAGCCTCGTTCGCCATCGCCTCGCCGGCGAGCCTGAACGAGCGCATCCAGCAGCTCCAGGCGGAAGCCAAGGGGCTCGCCCGCGAACACATCGCCCTTCTGGGCGCCGGCCTGCTCCAGACCCAGCAGATGGCGGTCCAGATCGCCGATGGCGGCGACGCCTACCCGCCCGGCGTTCGCGAGATGGCGCGCCGGATCTCGGAGGACAGCGCCGCCCGGGCCCATACGCTCGAGGCGATCATGGCCCGGCTCTGACCTTGTGCGAACGGCGCGCTAGCCGGCGGCGGCCTGGGCGGCGAGATAGGCGCGCCATCCGCCGAAGCGGGTGATGTCCTCGCCGCACCCGGGCGCGGAAGCGTCGCCGACGAAACCCTTCACTTCTGCGCCGTCGGCGAGCCTGATCGTGCCGATGGCCAAGGGCGCGGCCACGCCGGCGATCAGGCCGCCCAACTGCTCGGCCGCCAGCTCATAGACCTCCACCTCGATGGCCGCACCGCCCGCGCCCACATGGATCAGGGCCGGCTTGGCCGGCGCGGCGCCGTCGATCACGTGCAGACTGTAGAGCGGCGCGGTGCGGACCGCGCCCACCAGCCGCGCCTGGCGCGTAGCCAGCTGCCAGTGCAGCGGCATGCCCGACAGGTGCGCCCCGACCACCGCCAGCCGAACCCCGTCCTGCCGGCGCCCGCCCAGGTCCAACGGCGGGACGTCGAACTCGGCCGCGGCTTCCCAACGCCTGGCCAGGGCCAGCAGGGCTTGGTCGGCGAAAGCCGGGCCGAGCAAGGTCACGCCGAAGCCCGTGGCGTCGTCGCGGAAGCCGGCGGGCATGGCTATGGCGCTCATGTCCAGCAGGTTGACGAAGTTGGTGTAGAGGCCAAGGTTGCTGTTCAACAGCACCGGCTCGGCCTGGACCTCGGCGCGGCGGTATATCGTGGGCGTGGTCGGCAGCAGCAGGGCGTCCACATCCGCCCACAGGGCCTCGGCCTGGCGCAGGTGCGCCTTGAGGGCGTACTGGCCCCTGAACGCCTCCACCGCCGAGACCTGCGCGCCCGCCTGCAGGATGGCGCGCACCACCGGGTGGATCGCGGCGGCGCTGGAGCGCAGGAAGCCTTCCAGGCCCGCGGCGCGCTCGGCCACCCATGGGCCGTCATAGAGCAGGCGCGCGGCGGCGAGCAGCGGAGCGATATCCACCGGCACGATCTCCAGGCCCAGGCCTTCGGCCTGGGCGATGGCCGCCTCGAACAGCGCCTGGGCCTGGGCGTCGCCCAGGAAGTTGCGCTGGGACGGCGGCGGCGCGCCTAGCCGCCGCACCGGGCCGCGGACCGTCTGGGGCTGTGGCCGCGAATAGGCGTCCTCGGGGTCGAACCCGGCGACGACCTGGTCGACCAGCGCCGCATCGGCCACGCCGCCCGCGAACACGCTGATGCAATCCAGGCTGCGGCAGGCGGGCAGCAGGCCGCGCGTGCTCCAGCGCCCCGGCGTGGGCTTCAGCCCCACCAGATGGTTGAACGCCGCCGGCACGCGCCCCGAGCCGGCGGTGTCGGTGCCCAGGGCGAAGGCCGCCAGCCCGGCGGCCACGGCCACCGCCGAGCCGGAGCTGGAGCCGCCGCTGACATAGTCGAGATTGAACACGCAGCCGCAGTCGCCATAGGGGCTGCGGGCGCCGACCAGGCCGGTGGCGAACTGGTCCAGGTTGGTCTTGCCGATCATCAGCGCGCCGGCGGCCTCCAGCCGTTCGACCACCGCCGCCGAGGCCTGGGGCCGATAGGCGAAGGCCGGACAGGCCGCCGTGGTGGGCAGGCCGGCGACGTCGATATTGTCCTTCACCGCATAGGGAACGCCGGCCAGGGGCAGGTCCTCGCCGGCGGCCAGGCGCGCGTCGATGCGCCGGGCCTGCTCGCGCAGGGCCTGTGGCGGCGGACGCTCGATCCAGGTCTGCGGCTGCACCGCATCATAGGCGGCCATGCGCTCGATCACCGTCTCGGCCATGTCCAGGGCCGAACATCGGCCCGACCGCACGGCCTCGGCGGTCTCTTCCACGGACAGGCGCTGCAGCGGGAACATGGGCGGGCTCATGACGGGGCGGCCTATTCGGCCTCGGACGAGACCCTGGCGATCAGCTTCTCATAGGAAGCTTCGACCAGGCCGACGTGATGCAGCATGGCCGCGTGCGCGCGGGCCGGATCGCCTGAAACGACGGCCTTGACCACCTCGTCGTGCTCGGCGTGCGAGCGCGGCAGGCGCCCGGCGGTGCGGAACTGCGAGCGGCGGTAGAGCGACAGGCGGCGGCGCAGGCTGGTGGTGGCCTCGCCCAGTATGGCGTTGTGGGCGCCGGCATAGATCAGGCTGTGCAGGCGCTCGTTGGCCTCGACGAAGTCGGGAATCAGGCCGGCCCGCGCCAACTCGCCCATGTGCTGATGCAGGCGGCTGAGTTCGCGCCGCTCCACCGGGCTCATGCTCATGGCGGCCAGCCGGGCGCAGGCGGCCTCCAGCTCGGCCATAGCGGTGAACATCTCCTCCAGCTGTTCGGGCGTGACCCGCGGCACGAAGGCGCCGCGATTGGGCTTCAGCTCGATCAGGCCGGAGCTGGCCAGCTGGCGCAGGGCCTCGCGCACCGGCGTGCGGGAGACGTCGAAGCGCTGGGCCAGGGCCTGCTCGTCCAGCTTCATGCCAGGGGCGACCTCACCGGTCAGCACCAGCTCGGCCACCTGCTCGACCAGGCTGCTCCCCCGGTTCGCCGGGTCATTCACGACCATCTACGCCACGCCCCTTTCCGGTCGGTCATACATGCATACAACCTACTCACATTTTGCCGTTATCGCGCACAAAAAACAAAAATATCTAAGTTTCGCATACAAAACTGGCGTCCCACCGATGATTGCATGCGGAGATCAGCAGGTCCGGCGGGCGCTCGCCCGCGACGAGCCATCGATGAGGGGATGTCGACGTCATGCTCAGCAAATCCATCCTGTTCGGCGCCCTGGCGCTCCTGGCCGCGCCGTCCTACGCGGCGGCCCAGAGCGCGAGCCTGCACGGCTTCGCCGACGTGTCGTTCAAGAATGACTACATCACCCCGCGCGGCCTGGTGGTGACCTCGGACGGGCAGACGGCCCAGGCGCTCGACGGCCTGGTGCTGGACCTGCCGCA
>OUWB010003781.1_pt1 | contig 12904 bp, 13 predicted proteins | sample 1779821 | NCBI WGS metagenome assembly OUWB01 (sample SAMEA3914806, study PRJEB12502) | metagenome | biome: forest; material: soil | place: Canada | collected 2011-08-03 | depth 0.1 m
GGCCGCCGCGGTGAAGCTGCCCAGCTCGCCAGCGAGGCAGAACAACTCGATGCTTCCGAGTAGCACGTCATCAAACTGGCGACGCATGATTCATTACGCCACGTATCAAGTGAAATGCATTGAACCATATTTATCGCGCACAGGCGCGGGAATACAGTGCGCTGCATGTTGCCGGTGAGTCCTTCACCGACCCGTTCGAGAACTCTCCTGAGGTGAAACATGAAACTTATCCTGATCGCCGACCCCATGTGCTCCTGGTGTTACGGGTTCGGCAAGGAAGCTTCCGAGCTGCGTGAGGCGGTGCCCGAGCTTGAGCTGCAAGTGGTGGTCGGCGGCCTCCGCCCCGGCGAAACGGCCGTGATGCCCAGGCATCAGCGTGTGGCGCGCCTTGAGCACTGGTCACGCGTCGAGGCGGCGAGCGGACTGCCGTTCAATCGCGAGGCGTTCCTTGGCAACGACAACCTGGTTTACGACACCGAGCCGGCGTGTCGCGCCGTGGTGACTGCGCGCCGATTGGCGCCCGCTGTCGATCAGCTCGCTGTCTTGCGCACCATACAGCGCGCGTTCTACGTCGACGGACGCGACATCACCAAGGGTGAAGTGCTGGCGGAGGTCGCTGCCGGCGCGTTGTCCGAGCTTGGCTTTGCGACCACGGCGGATGAGTTCCTCAAGGCTTGGCAATCGGCGGAAGCCATGGCCGAGACCCGCGAGGATTTCCTGCAGGCGCGGCGCTGGGGCGTTTCCAGCTTTCCGTCGTTGCTGTTGGAAGACGGCGAAAAGCTCTACAGCATTGCGCCGGGCTATGTCGACGCCGCGCAACTGGTCTCACGCGTTCGTACTGTGGCCGGTTCGCGAGTTGGCGTGACGGCACAATCGGCGGGTTAAGCGTACGAGCCCCTATGGAGGCTTGCGCGATCGGTGCGATGCCATGCTCACCCGGGCATGGCATCGTGCTGCGTGCAACATTGAAAGCGCGCTTGAAGCATCAGCCCCTTTGCAGCACCGTGCCCGACACGTGCAGGTTACCGGGCACATTCCACCGGTAGGGTAGATCCTTGGCACGGCTGATGCCGATGCGAGGACCACCAACCAACTTTTTGGGCGGCGCCATGCCGTCGTCGACAATGGTGAAGCCTTCATGAGCTCTGACCAGGTCAATGCCATTTTGATCTGCGCCGATGCCCATGGCCTGTGTGAGCCGAGCAGGGCCGCGGCATAAATCGCGATCACGTGATGTTCGCGGGCGCGCTGCGCGCATCTGCGCAATCCCTTGTACCGGCTCCAACGCCCGGATGAGCAGGCCGCACCCGGCGCCATCCGGACCGGTTACGCAGTTACAGCACCAGTGCATGCCGTAGGTGAAATAGACATACATGTGCCCTGGCGGTCCAAACATGACGGCGTTCCGCCCCGTCTTTCCGCGGTACGTATGCGAGGCTGGATCGACGGCGCCGATATAGGCTTCCACTTCCACAATGCGACCGGCCCGGCCATCTGCTGAAGCCAGAATCTTGTTGAGCAGTTGCGGCGCCACTGTGGTGGCCGGCCGATCAAAGAAGGCACGCGACAACGGCACGCCTGGCCAAGTAATCAATGCCGTGTCTTTCTTACCCACCTGAGCGCTCCCGCAACGACTTCACCACCGGCGTGGCAGCCGTTTCTAGATAAAGGCGTCGATACGCCTGGACAAGAGCATTGAGAGTGAATGCACGATTTCTTCCGCTAGGGTTGGGTAGCACCCAGACGGTAGCGCCTTCCATGCGGGTGGGCTGCAGACCCCAGGCGACGTCTGATTGACCTGATAGCCCGGCGTACGCGGCCTTGCCGAGAAAGGCGACCACGCCCGGCGCATAGTGCGCGATCTTTTGCCCGAACGCCGTAGCGGCAGCGGTGAATTCCCCGGGCGACAGCTGATCCGCCCGTGCCGTGGGCCGTGTCACGACCGTGGTCAGACCGTACCCGTGGCTGAGGATCGTATGGTCATCCTCAGGCTGAATTTCCTCAGGAGTGAATCCTGCCAGGTGCATGACGCGCCAAAAGCGATTGCTCATCCCCGCGAAATGATGCCCCGTGGTGGCGGCTTTCATGCCGGGATTGATGCCGCAGAACAGCACCTTGAGGTGTCTGCCGATGATGTCGGGAAGATCGGGAATCACGACATGCCTCTCAGAAGTAACCCTCGCTTATCCGCACATCACGTTGACTGCTTTCTGCGCGAGCTTTCGCAGCTCGTTGCGAGAGGTGCCGGCGCGAGCGCGGATGGCCAAGGTATGCATCGTTGCGGAAGCGAGCAGGGCCAGCGCCTTGGGATCAGCACCTTGTTCCAATTCACCGGCGACACGGGCGGCCTTGAAGCGCGCCTCGAAATCGGCGTCGATCTTGCGAAAGCCCTGCGCGACGATGCCCTGGATTTCCGGATCGCCTACCGCCTCGGTAATGGCGGTGCCAACGACGAAACATCCAAGCACCTGATCGCCGGCCGAGAAATAAATGGACAGCGCGGCGTCGTAGACCTTGGTCAGTGTCTCCGCCAGGGTGCCCCCGCCTGCGAACGCCTTATCCATTGCGGCGAATTTTAGCGCCCAGTAATCGTTCAACGCCTTCACGTAGATCTCGTGCTTGTCACCGAACGCCGCGCGCAGGCTCGGCCGGTTCATACCGGTGGCGGCCGAAATATCGTCAAGCGAGGTGCCCGAGTAACCCGTCTTCCAGAACGCCTCCGCGGCCTGCCGAAGGGCAGTTTGGGGATCGTAGGCGCGTGGCCGCCCCCGGGGCTTCTTTTCCGTCTTCTCTAGTTTTATTCCAGATCGCATAAAAAGATTGACCTCTCTTCTATGGCGGGATTAATATCCGCATCGGTACAAAAATGAAGATACGTCGACTCGGGACGCTTTGCAAGGCAATCGAGCGTCGCAGAGGGCGGTGCTACAGCGGCCAGAATGCAGTCATTGAGGAAAGTGTATGCGCAAGCAATTTGACGAAGTCGGTGAAGGGCTGGGCTCGGGCGAGCACGCCCAGAAGGCAGGCCGCAGCCTCAAGGATCGGCTTCGCTGGCCGCTGATGGTGGCGGTGCCGCTGTTGGCGGCCATAGGTGGTGGTGCCGAGTACCTGCATGGCGCGCGCGACGTCGTGACCGACGACGCATTCGTGCAGGCAGCGAAGGTTTCCATCAATGCCAGGGTTCCCGGTCAGGTGGTGAAGGTTGCCGTGAGGGACAACCAGCCGGTCCATGCGGGCGAGTTGTTGTTCCAGATAGACCCCGAGCCCTACCGTATTGCCGTGGAACAGGCCGAGGCACGGCTGAGCACTGCCCGCCTGCAGGTGGAAGGGCTGAAAGCGACATATCGGCGGCAGTTGGCCGATCTCGAATCGGCCAAGGCTTCTGCCGATTTTGACGGGCACGAGTACGAGCGCAAGAAGGCGCTGCTTGCCTCTGATTTCGCGTCGCGTGAAACCTACGAGCACGCCGAAACGGATCTTCAGGTCTCGCATCAGCGCATTGCGTCGGCCCAGCAGGATGTCGCCAACAGCATCGCCGGACTGAATGGCGACCCCAATATCGAGATCGATCGTCACCCGACGGTACGCGAAGCGCAGGCACAGTTGGATCGCGCGCGGCTCGATCTTTCCTATACCACGGTGCTGGCGCCTGACGATGGCGTTGTCACCAAGGTGGATGATCTACAGGTAGGCGACTTCGTCAGCAGTGGTGCCACCGTGTTCTCGATGATGTCGAGCCGGCATGTGTGGGTCGAAGCGAACTTCCGCGAAACCGGGTTGACGCATATGCGACCGGGGCAGACGGCCATTGTCGATGTGGATACCTACCCCGGGCATGGCTTCAAGGCACATGTGGTCAGCATCAGCCCAGGCACGGGCTCGGAATTTTCGGTCTTGCCGCCGGAGAATGCCACGGGCAATTGGGTGAAGGTGGTGCAGCGTTTGCCGGTGCGGCTGGAATTGGATGAAGTCGATCCGCAACGGCCCCTGTATTCGGGTATGAGCGTCACCGCACAGGTCGATACGCGCAGGGACAGCGCTGTGGCAAATCCTGGCGCTGGAGCAGGTCAGTGAACGCTAGCGTCAGTCCCGGCACCGAGGTGAGAGCCCATTGGAGCCTGGTCGCGGGGGCGCTGCTTGCGACCTATATGCAAGCGCTGAACATCTCGATTCCGAATGCTGCGGTGCTGCATGTGCAGGGCGGTCTGTCGATGACCGACGACGAGATCGGCTGGGTGTTTTCCTCCTATATCGCAGCAAGCGCCATCGTCATGCCGATGACGCATTGGCTCGCGGGTCGGTTCGGCAGGAAGATGGTGTTCCAGCTTTCGCTTGCTCTGTTCAGCGTTGCCTTGATACTCGATACGTTGGCGACCACACCGCTGCAGTTCGTATCGGCGCGCATCCTGCAGGGCGCGGCAAGCGGCACACTTGCGCCGCTTTCCATGGCGATCTTGCTGCACGAATTGCCGCCCCTGCGTCATGGCCGCATCGGCACCGCCTGGAGCGTGACAGCGCTGCTGGGAATCCTGAGTGGCCCGGCTATTGGCGGCTGGCTGGGCGAGTACGTGGGCTGGCATTCGATTTTCTATATCAGTCTCCCCATGGCTGGCTTCATCGCGGTGGCCATGGGCGTCTACCTGAAAGAAAAGAAGCTGGGAAAGCGCGAGCATTTCGACTTCTTCGGCTTGCTGACCTTCTCCATGGGCATCGCGGGACTACAGATGTTGCTCGACCGTGGCGAACGCATGGAGTGGTTTGCTTCGCCGGAGATCTGGGCCGAAGCGATCGCGTCGGCGCTGGGTTTCTATCTCTATACCGTGCATGTGCTGACGAAGGATGAGCACTTCCTCAACAAGGCGTTGTTCAAGGACCGCAATTTCGGCCTAGCAACGGTGATGTTCTTCGTGTTTGGCTTTGTCCTGTTGCCGACGCTGGCGTTGACCTCGCCGATGCTCGAGGAGTTGCTGGGCTACCCGGCCGATACGGCGGGGTACCTGTCCATCCCACGGGGCGCCGCCTTGGTGAGTGCGTTGCTGTTGACGTGGCGTGCGCCGAAACGATTGGACAACCGCTTGTTGATCATCGGCGGGCTGGCTCTGGTGGTCTACGGCAACTGGCGAATGCTTGGCTACTCGCCGCTGATGGACTGGTGGCCGGTAGCGGCCGCCGGCGCCATCCAGGGTGCGGGCCTGGGCATGATGATGCCGGCACTCACGCGCGCGGCCTTCAGCACGCTGGACCCGAGATTCCGCGCGGAAGGCACCGTGCTCTTCAACCTTTCGCGCCTCTACGGCAGCACGATAGGCATTGCGATCGTGCAGGTGTTTTTCTTCAACAACACCCAGAGCATGCACCTGGCGCTTGCCAACAACCTGCGGCCCTATGTCGTTGGCAGCCCCTCGGCCAGCGCTCTCTCGGCGCAGGTCCTAGCAGCGATGAACGATCTGGTGACTGGGCAGGCCGCAGTGGTCGCGGTTATCGGTCAATTCAAACTCTTGATGATCGCCATGCTGATCGTCAGTCCGCTTGTTCTGTTCCTTCGCAAGCCGCGTTCCGGCAACTGATATTCCTGGAGTCGCAACATGAAACTGGTTAGAACAAATGCGTTGGCGCGTGTCGCCCGAACGACTGCGCTTGCTTCCTCCATCGCGTTGCTGTCGGCGTGCATGGTCGGCCCGAACTTTGAACGACCAGCGGCGCCCGCGTCCCAACACTACGACGCGCAGGCCGAGCATCAGCTCGGTGCAACCAGCGCATCGGCGGATGCCCAACATGTCGACCTGGGCAAACGGGTCGAGGGCGACTGGTGGTCGATGCTTGGCGCTCCGAAACTTGACGAAGTGATGCATAAGGCCATCGCTGGCAATTTCGATCTGCAGGCGGCCGATGCGACGATCGCGCAGGCCAACGAAGCGGTTGCCTCCGCCGCGGGCGGTCTGAGTCCACAGGTAGGATTTGGAGCCCAGGGCGGCCGTCAGCGGGCAACCAACGGAGCCGGCGTGGCTACGTCCAACTTCTACGCGGTCGGGCCGCAAGTGAGCTTTGATTTCGATATTTTCGGTGGCACCAAGCGACTGGTGGAGGAGCGCTCGGCGCTCGCGGAGCTCCAGGCGCATCGCTTTGACGCCGCCTACCTGACCGTGACGGGCGACGTCGCCAGCCAGGCCATCCTGCTGGCCTCGGCGCGAGCTCAGATCGAGGCGGTGAAGGTTTTGATCGCGGATGACCAGAAGAACCTCGATCTGGTTCGTAAGGCGCACGACTATGGCAGCGCTACCCAGGTCGATATCGCGCTGGCTGCCACCCAGCTCGCGCAGGACGAGACGCTGCTTCCGCCGCTTGCGCAACAGCGTGATGTGGCGCGGCATGCGTTGTCGATCCTGGTGGGAAAGAGCCCTGGCGACTGGGCTGCGCCGAACTTTGACCTGAGCGATTTCACGCTGCCGGAGAACCTGCCGGTGAGTCTGCCTTCCGAGGTTGCTCACGACCGCCCGGACATTCTCGAAGCAGAAGCCCAACTCCATGCGGCGAGTGCCGCGATTGGCGTGGCAACCGCCGATATGTACCCGCACCTGCAGCTGTCCGCTTCCCTGAGCGGGGCAGGCCCGGGTATCGGCACGCTGTGGGGCGTTGCTGCCGGCTTGACTGGGCCGCTTTTCGACGGCGGAACGCGCAAGGCGAATCGCCGTGGCTCCATCGACGGTTACAAGGCATCGCTTGCGGACTACCAGCAGACCGTTATCAAGTCCCTGGGGCAGGTGGCCGATGTCTTGCAGGCCATCAACCATGACGGTGAGGAATATGCCGCGCAGCAGCGCGCGTTGAGCGCCGCTGAAGCAAGCCTGCACTTGAACCGCAAAGGTTACCAGGTGGGCGAGATCGCCGTGCTGCAAGTACTGGATGCAGAACGGGGATACCAGCGCGCACTGATCGGTGAAATTCAGGCGAAGACGGCGCGCTATCTCGACACGGTGCAACTTTCGATCGCCCTTGGCGGCAATGCCAGCGGCGCGTTCGAGAAGAGAGTAGCGTACCAAGACCGGCCATAAGTCGCCTGTCACGCAACGGCGACACACGCTCGTTCCGGGAGCGCATTGGGTTCCCAGCAGGAGAGCACGAACATGGGTGCTTCAGAGTCGTTTCGTCAGACGAAATTCCCGCTTACTCGCGGGGGCGGCTTCATGCCGGCCGTTGGATTCGGCACGTTGATTCCCAACCATGCAGCCGCGAAGCAAGCCGTCAAAGTTGCTTTGGAAGTTGGCTTCCGGCACCTGGATTGCGCCGAGCTTTACCGTACCGAAGGCGCCGTGGGCGAGGCCATGAAGGAGGCATTTGAGTCCGGCACGTTAAAGCGGGAAGAGCTCTTCGTCACCACCAAGGTATGGAACAACAACCATCGACCCGAGCGCGTCAAGGCCGCTTTCGAGGCAAGCCTGAGTCGCCTTCAGCTCGATTACCTGGATTGCTACCTGATTCATACGCCCTTTGCATTCCAGCCCGGCGACGAGTTCTACCCGAACAACGAACGGGGAGAGCCGATCTACGATGCGGAGATCACGCTGATCGAAACATGGCAGGCGATGGAACAGCTAGTGGACGAGGGCCGGTGCAGGTCTATCGGCTTGTCCGACATCACGCTGCCGAAACTCAAGGATATTGTCGCGGTTGCACGCATCAAGCCGGCGGTGGTGGAAGTTGAGTGCCACCCTTATCTGCCCGAATGGGAGCTACTGGAGTTTTGCCAGCAACATGGCATCGTGCTGCTTGCCTTTGCACCGTTGGGGCATGGCATGGAGCCGAGGATTACGGACGACCCGGTGATCAAGGCCATCGCCGAGCGTGTGCACAAGAGTCCGGCACAAGTCGCGTTGGCGTGGGCGGTGCAGCGCGGTACGGCCATGCTCACCACATCGACGAACGCTGCGCATATCCAGGAGAATTTCGATATTTCAGAGCTTCCCGAGGATGCCATGCAGGAAATGCGGGACGGCATCACGACAGGTATTCGGTTGAACGCGGTGGTGGAGACGGGCGTACCTGGATTCGTTCCTCAACCCAGTCCAGCGAGATGACAAGATGACAATGTCGCCAAGATCACGCTACCACGGTATCTTCAATACTTCGGCATGGTTGGTTGCGCACATCAATCGCTACGAGACGTATCCGAGCCCCATATCCTGCATTGATCGATAGTCACTGTTGCCCAAGGAGTACCACATGATTTTGGCCGTGTTCCTTGTTGCCGCCAACGACGTGAAAACCGAGCGCGTGGAGGACGCTCCCGAGCTGATCGAGCGAGATGGTCGCGTGTTTTCATTGCGTGGCGGTCCCCGTGCGCCGCAGCCCACTGATCACGCATGGGACCCGGTGGCGGTCTATGCACCCGACGAGCTTTCGGAAGAGGAATTCCAGGAACTCTTCGAGATCAATCGAAAGCGTGTGCCGGAACTGAACTTGAAATACTGAATGCACGCCGCTGTTGGCGGCAGTTGATCACGCGTTCACTTCGACCCATTGCGAGCGCCATGCCGGCGCGTCGAAGGGATCGGCAAAGTACTGAACCTCGTGCGCGACCTTTCCGTCCCGAAATTCCATGATGCTTACGGTGTAGGCGCGCTTGCCCTGGTAGTTGATCACGTACTCGGTGATCCACAGATTGCCTTCGCCGATGATGCGTCGGATCACGAAGCCTGATGGTTTGCCGGGATGATGGCCACGAAGCGCTTGCAGATTCTGCCGGCCGTGGATGATCTCGCCTGATTGCGGGTACTCGCACACGGCGTCATCGTGGTAGATGTCGTGCTCGGTAGCCAAATCACCTGCTGCGGATGCGGCCCAATGTTGATCAAGGGCGCTCCGGATGTCCTGCTCTTCCACCGTCGGTCTCCATTTGAGTCCGCGTGCTAACGACGTCAGCGGCAAATGCCGGCTATCGTGCGCGTGGTCGAGTGAAACCCTTGTCTGTGTGCGGCCGGACCGAGCCCTGGAACTAACTACAGATCGAGTTCGACATCTGTCGTGGGGCGAGCGCAACAGATGAACGTGTTACCAGCGGAAGGAGCGTCGAGAGGTGAAGGGTCGTAGCTCACCTGTCCTTCGATAAGCGCCGTCATGCACGTGCGGCAGACGCCGGTGCGGCAAGCCCATTGGACCGGAACGTCGCATGCCTCCGCCAGCTCAAGCAAGTTCTGCACCCGGTCAGACCAATGCACGGCCAATCCGCTTCGAATAAACGACACTGTCGGTCCGTGACCTTGCTCTCCCTCGGGCGCGTGTGGTGGCTTCAGGGGGCCTGGAACAATACCTGGTGTCAGCGATGTAATGCTTCCGAATATCTCGGTATGAATGCTTGCCGGGGCGACTCCTATGCTCTTCAAGCCGTCCATGAGTGCGGTCAGGAATCCGGGTGGTCCGCATACATAGAACTGCGCAGCAGTGGGAACGCCAAGCCGCTGGAGTAATGACGCACTGATGCGTTGGGAGATATCAAAGTCGCGGCCGAGCTGATCGATGGGGCGAGGCTAGCTATAGGAAACGAAGGATTTGACGCGAGGTAGCGCGTTGAGCAATTGGGACACTTCCTGCCGGAAGGGGTGTTCAGCGCCATTTCGAGCAGCGTAGATCCAATAGAGGTCGCGGTGGCTCTCGGTTCGATCGGCGGCTAGTTGGTGCAACATGCTAAGGACCGGGGTAATGCCAATGCCGGCACTCAGAAACACGATAGGCTGATCGCCCGGTTGAAGATGGAAGCTTCCGCGCGGCGCGCTCGCCTCGATGATGTCGCCGACCGAAATACTGTCATTGACGAACCGACTTCCGTCGCCGGTGCCACGCTTCACGCTGATGCGGAAGACGCCGTCTTCGCCGGCATTGGAGATGGAGTAGCTTCGCGTGATAGTGCCCGATTCGTTCGGGGCGTGGACGCGTATCACGATGAACGATCCAGCCAAAGGCGGGGCAAGGGCAGGAGGGTCCATCGCGGTAAGCAGTATCGACTTCACGTCAGCGCTCTCGCTGACGACAGCGGCGACCTTCAATGTTCGGAAACCGGGCCACGCTATGGCAGGTGTTGCAGGCGACAGCGTGGCATTGCCGGTAGACCCGTTGGCGTTCGCAAGCAACGCATCGAACGACTGTTTCCATCCGGGGCTGAATGCGGGTTCCATTGCGGCTCGACGCAGGCGTTCCTGCGAAGGCTCGGGGAGGTAGAGCAAAGCATCCGCGTCCACCACCGTAACCTTCTCGTGGCCTTGCTCTATTCGAACGATCTCGTCGCCCGAGCCGATCTCACCCTCCTCGACGACCCGAAAGTAAAAGCCTGGACGTCGATGCGAGACGAGTAGTGCGGCCATGCGCGATTCGTTCATTCGTATGCCGACGCGATAACAAGTCACCCGCGGCTGCGACACCTCGAACAACGCACCACCAATGCGATATCTGTCACCAATGCATACTTCGTCGTCTGGCAGATCGTCGACGGTGAGGTTCTCCCCGAACATGCCGTACTCGCCGAGCGTCCGCTGTAGAACCTGCTCCCAGTAGCGGTAAGAGGCGAGCTGATAGACCATCACCGCGCGATGGATGCCGCCGTGTCCCTGAAGATCACCCTGGCCATCGCCATCGATGTTGAGTTGGCGGGCCATGACCCGGCCCTCGACGGGCCGCTTCCAGATCGCGGTACGAACGATTTTCCCCCGCCATGAGATATCTTTCGGTAGACCGACGTTGACCGAAACGACGTGACTCATCGTTCTGGCCTCCGAACGCGTGAGGACTGCATTGGTCGGCAAATGCTACGCGCCTGAATCTGTGCGGCGTGTGTAGCAAACGCCGGGCCCGGGGCGAAGAACTCCCGGAAATGGTGGACGGGCGCCGCGCCAGGGGCGCCGGGTTGACGCCGGAAGTGGACCCTTGCAGGCGTCGGGCCGGGTCGCGCTAGGCAAATCACAGTGTTCCGATGGCCACAGCTACCCGAAAAATGCGATAATTGGCAGTTAATGGCCGCCCTCGCTGCGCCAACCACCTCCAGAGACCCCGTGAAGACCCCCCAAGCCTTGCAGGCGCTGATCGATGACGGCGTCATTGATGAAGTGCTGCGACCGCTCAAGAGCGGCAAGGAAGCCGCGGTCTATGTTGTCCGCAGCGGCGACGACGTTCGCTGCGCCAAGGTCTACAAGGACATGGCTCAGCGCAGCTTCCAGCAGCGCGTGCAGTACCAGGAAGGTCGCAAGGTACGAGGCAGTCGCGAAGCGCGTGCGATCGGCAAGGCCAGCAAGTACGGGCGCAAGCAGCAGGAAGTAGCCTGGAAAAACACCGAGGTGGATGCGCTCTATCAATTGCGCAACGCTGGCATACGGGTGCCTGAGCCGTATGGCTATTTTCACGGTGTACTGGTGATGGAACTGGTCACCGACGCCGAAGGCTTCTCCGCACCACGCCTGGGTGAGGTTGAACTCAGCTCGGAGCAGGCCCGTGAATACCATCGTGTGCTGGTGCAGCAGGTAGTGCTGATGCTGTGCTGCGGGCTGATTCACGGTGATCTTTCCGCGTACAACGTGTTGGTTGGTCCGAACGGGCCGGTGGTGATTGATTTCCCCCAGGTCGTCAGCGCCGGCGGCAACAACGCGGCGCGCGCCATGCTGCTGCGTGACGTCAACAACCTCACTGCCTATCTTGGGCGCTGGGCGCCCGAGTTGTTCGACACGTGGTTCGGCGAGGAGATGTGGGCGCTGTTCCAGGCCGGCGAGCTGCGACCCGATACGGAACTGACCGGCGAGTTCACGCCGGACGAAACCGAGGTCGACCTCGACAGCATTCGCCAATCCATCAATGATGCACGCGAAGAAATGCTGATCCGACAGCAGGGCCGCGAGGCCGCGGCGGAAGACTAGAGCTGGTAGAACAACGAGCGTCGCGTGCCGTCCGCTTGTCCATGTGGTGGACTAACGCGATCGGCCCGTGCAGAGCGCGCTTCGATATGGCTGAAACAGACCTGTAAAACGATGTCTTGGCCTACGCTGTCATGGATGTCCTGTTAGACCACTTGCGATTGCAGCCTCGGCGCCTCCATCTTTGATGGGGATGCTAAAGCTGAATGTTGCGCCCGGTCCGTCGTTGGCTTCTCCCCAGAGGCGGCCGTCATGGCTCGCAATAATCGACTGGCAAATGGACAGCCCGACACCCATGCCGTTCGTCTTGGTGGTGTAGAAGGCTTCGAACAGCTTTTGAACTGAAAGCGGGTCCACGCCGGTACCGGCATCACGAACGGCGAGTTTGATATTGCCGTCATCGTCGAGTGCGGTTCTGACAAGCAGTTCCCGTGGCCTGTCCTCGATCTCGGCCATGGCGTCCGCAGCATTCAGCAGCAGATTCAGGATCACTTGTTGCAACTGAATGCGATCTGCGTAGAACGTTGGAAGGTCGCCCGCAAAGTCTGTTTGCAGGATCGCGTGGCCCCGTTGAAGTTCGCCCGCGCACAACGCGATCACCTCACTCGCTGCGTCGTTGAGATTGACCATTTCCATGGTCGGCGCGTTCTTGGCGAACATCGCCCGCAACCGCTTGATGACGTCCGACGCGCGTTCGGCGTCGCGGATCGTTCTCCGGGCCGTCTCGGCGGCGCCGGCCAGATTGGGAGGGTCCGCAGCCAGCATTCGCAGACAAGTGTGGGCACTGGTCAGGATGCCGGAGAGCGGTTGGCGTACTTCATGGCCAATAGAGGCAGTCATCGCGTTGAGGGTGGCGACCCGCGTTACATGAGCCAGATCCGCGTGTGCCTGATGCAACGTTTCCTCGGCCCGCACACGTTCGGTTACGTCGCGGACAGCGCCAACAAAATCGAGGCTTCCGGTATTCACTGCACGGCCCGTGGCGTGAACGTGCTTGACCTTGCCGTCGGGCA
>OUWB011209513.1_pt1 | contig 12896 bp, 9 predicted proteins | sample 1779821 | NCBI WGS metagenome assembly OUWB01 (sample SAMEA3914806, study PRJEB12502) | metagenome | biome: forest; material: soil | place: Canada | collected 2011-08-03 | depth 0.1 m
ACGCATATGCTCAAATCGTACGAAGTGCGCGTACGCAGCACCTATGACCTGGTCGAGTTGACGCTGGAACAGGTGGCGCAGAACGCGAACGCGTTGCTTGCCGCCAACCGCAAGGCCGATGCCGATGTCATCGCCCGCGCCGCCGATGCGCACGCCAGCGTGCCGGTCATTTTCAAGGGCGATCCCATCTCGACGCCTTTCGAGTTCAAGGGCTACAAGTTCAGCATCACGCACAGCGACATTTCCAACAGCGACTGGATCCAGTACGACCCCAACCACAAACAGAGCTACATCATTCCGAACTGGAACGGCTTGTTGCCTGACCTGTCGATCACGCCGCCGGCAGCCTATGTTGTTCCCGTCCAATGGACGGAAATCATCGGCAAGCTCGATGCGCATGGCATTGCCTACCAGCGCACCACCCGGCCGCTGAAGATCCACGCCAGCGCCTATCAGCTGGATAAGCCGCAATGGGCGACCAAGCCGTTCGAAGGTCACCTGATGCTGCGTGACTTCCAGCTCACCGACACCACACGCGACGTCGAATTACCGGCGGGCTCGGTAATCGTGCCGCTCAACCAGCGTGGCGCCAATGTCGCCATCAATCTGCTGGAACCGCAGGCGCCCGATTCACTGCTGCGCTGGGGTTTTCTCAACGCGATTTTCGAGCCGAAGGAATATGGTGAACCGCGCGTACTGGAGAAGCTGGCCCGCGACATGATGGCCAAGGATCCGGCACTGAAGGCCGAGTTTGAGAAGAAGCTGCATGACGATCCAGCGTTCGCGGCGGACTCCGAAGCGCGGCTGACGTTCTTCTTCGAGCGCTCGGCGTGGTACAGCGCGCAGGATGTGGGTGCGTATCCGGTGTTGAAGCTGGATGCCAATGCGCTGAAGCAGGCGTTGCAGTAATACGCAGCGGGACGGTCGCGCACAGGGTGCGCTCCTACAACGTCGTGCCCTGTAGGAGCGCACCCTGTGCGCGACCGGCCTGCCTCAGGCCGGCAACACATCGAACGGCCGCATCATTTCGTTAGATGCATGCTCCAGCAAGTGGCAGTGCCACACATAACGCCCGGTATAACCTTCAAACGTGATGATGTAGCGCGTCACCATGCCCGGATACACCTGGGCCGTATCCTTCCAGCCGGCCTCGTGCGACGGCGGTGGCTGCGCCGGCCCGAGGTAACGCAACGTCTTCGATGCCACATACAGATCAACATCGAACGGCCGACGGTCGAGAATCTGGAAGCGCACCAGATGCAAATGGATCGGATGAGTGTCCTCGGTGAGATTCACCAGGCTCCAGATTTCGGTGGTGCCCAGCCGTGGCTTCTCACTCACCGGATCGTGCCAGTGCTTGCCATCCAGCAACATCAGCATCGGCGTGGACACGCAATCGGCGTATTCGTCGATAGTCAGCACACGTGTTTGCACCGCCTTTGATTCCGGTATGCGTGGCACATCGCGCAGCACCGCGGGCACACGACTGCTGTCGCTTACCTTGCCCGCGCCCACCTGGAAGCGCAGGAGCGGCAACGTGTCATTCATCAGCTCGATGGCGCCGCCCGCCAGCTCGGCAAAATCAATCACGATGTCGGCGCGCTCGCCTGGCGCAAGAAACAGGCTGGTCTGGCTCACTGGCGCGGCCAGCAGGCCCTGATCGCTGCCAATCTGCAGAAACGGACGCTGCCCACGCAGGCTCAAATGGAAGAAGCGGCCATTGGCGGCGTTGAGCACACGAAAACGATAGCGACGCGCCTGCACGTCATGTCGCGGCAATAGCGCGCCATTGACCAGCATCGCGTTGCCGAACACTTCGGGCACCCACGGTGCGTCGCTGACGCCGGACGTGGGGTAGTAGAGCTGGCCATCTTCGGTGAGCAGGCGATCACTCAACACCAGTGGCAATTCCTGCTCTCCATCGGGCAGGCCCAGCGAGAGTTCGTGCTCGTCGCGCAGCAGAAACATGCCAAACAAGCCCGCATAGAGATTGAGCCGCTCGATGCCCATGGTGTGGTCGTGATACCAAAGCGTCGCCGCGTCCTGGCGATTGGGATAGGTCTGGCGGCGCGACTGCCCGGGTACGAACCAGTCCGTGGGATAACCATCGTCCGCTGCGGGTACGCGCGCACCGTGCACATGCACCACGCCGCGGACTTCGGGCTGGTCGGCCTCAGCACCGCAGATATGGTGGTCGATCGGCAGGAAATGTTTGCCCGGCAAACCGTTGGTCCACTCGGCCTGCAGGGCCTGCCCGCTGCGCGCCTCGATGGTTGGCCCGGGCATGCAGCCGCCGTACGTCCATAGTCGCGTGGGCGCTAGCTGTCGATGCAGACGCTGCTCGCTTTCGCGCATCGCGATACGCAGCACACCGCCTTGATTGGTGCGCAATACCGGCGGCACCGGTAGCGGATCGACAAAGGGAGTCAACCGCGTGGGATCGAGCAGGCGCGGCACGGTGGTCTGATCGGCAACCGGATGCTTGCACAGCGCGCTGCCACCCGCACTCGTCGACATCGCCATGTGCATCTGTTCGGCATACGCGCGCCAGCTGATGACGCCAGCCGCTGCGCCCCAGGCCATGCCTTTGAGAAATCGTCGACGTGAAGGATGCAACTTCGGCAGCTCCTTTCGCGAAAAACATAACGACAACGCCCCGGACAGCTGTCCGGGGCGCGCAACCTACGTGTTGTTCGCTCAGCCGTGCGGCGTATGCGGCTGGCTCGCCCACGGCGCGGGCGGCTGCTGCGGCTGGCCGGTCTGCTCGTCCAGCATCAGCTTGCGGCGCGTCGGGAACGGCTGGAAGAAGTCGAACATATGCTCCAGCGAGCCGGCGATGGCATCGAACGAACCGCCGCCCAGACGCTTGCCGTGCAACCAGTTGTCCTCGACGAAACGCGTCACCGACGACTGATCGGTCATGGTGTGATCGACGAAGTTGCTGCGCGCCCACGGCGAGATCACCAGCAGCGGCAGGCGCGGACCATGGCCGCAACGGCCCTGCACCGGCTTGCCGTGACTGTTGATGCCCGGCAGCGTGCTCGGCGCCTTGCACACGCCGGTGCCGTCGAGTGCATCAGAGGTCGTCTGCGAGGCATTGATGCGCGGCGCGGCCTGGTGGTCATACCAGCCATCGGAGTCGTCATAGGCGATCACCACTGCGGTGTCGCTCCATTCCGGCTGCTGCTGCAGGAAGTTCAGCACGTGCACTACGAACTGCTGCTCGTCCAGTGGATCGGAATAGCCGGCGTGACCATCTTCGTAGCCCGGCGCCTTGAGGAAGCTCACCGACGGGAAGTTGCCCGCGCTCACGGCGGCGTAGAAATCGTTGATGTCGTACTGATGATTGGCCGCATCGCCCTGATGACCGATCTTCGCCACCGAGGTCGGCCGTACATGCGCGGGGTTGGCGGTGGACGGGTAGTACTGGAACGGCTGGTGATGCGGGATGTAGTCGCTCTCGGTCGCCTGGGTGACCGAGGAAAGCGTGGTGCGCTTGCAACCCGTGCTGCCATTGGTGTTGACCTGGGCAAGGTCGAAGCCACCCTCGAAGAAGCCCCACGTGACGCCCTCGTCGTTCAACAGGTCACCGATATTGCGACCACCGAACTGCACCTGGTTGCCGGTGGGCGACGAGCACACGTCGCCGATCGGATCGGCATCGCCAAACAGGGTCAGGCCACCCTGGCCATCGTTGACTTCGTTGGCGGTGCCGTTGAGCGTTTGCGTCACACCATTGGTCTGACCGGAAACCAGGTTGATCGCACCCGGCGTCGACGGACCGAAGGTGGTGCCGTAGCTGTTGTCGTTCAGCGCGAACCACTGCGCGTAGTTCCACATCGCGGTGACGGTGTTGCCGTCGTAATAGCCCATCACCTGTCCTGCGCCATCCTCGTCGGCGGGCGCACCGGGCAGCGTTTCGCCCGAGCCGGTGAACTCGGGAAACAGATCCATTGCACCACCATCGAACGCCTTCTGTTCCGGACCGTACGCGTGGTCCTGGTCGGCGGTAGCTGCCTGCGCGCGATCCAACCGGAACGGGTTGATGGCACCGCTGCCGTTGGCGCCGTTGGTCTTGTTCGGGTTCTTGGTGAGCAGGCTGGTGCTCAGGCCATTCACGTGCGGCGTGAACGGACGCGCATAGAAGCTCGGTTCGCCCGGCAAATTGGCCGCGTTGGGATAGGTGCCGAAGTAATGATCGAAGGAGACGTTCTCCTGGAAGATCACCACCAGATGCTTGATCGGGGTAGCCGTGTGGCCATCCTTGCCGAGCCAGCCAGCCGCATCGGGGGAGGTTTCGGCGTGAACGGGGATCTGCACAAGCGAAATGGCGGACAGGCTTAAAACACACGCGGCAAGACAAACTGCGAGTTGGTGTCGCATGGAGAGCTCCCTACGGTCGCGGTGGTGCGCTTCCCCTCAAGCGCTGGAAGCCCGGACGATAGGCGAGCAAGGTGACAGGCGAATAACAGCCAAGAGGCGCATTTTCCTGCGTTTTTTCGCTGTTTCATGGCCAGACCGAACGAGCCTGCCGATGCCTTCTCCAGCGGTGCGCCGAAGCGGCCTGTCAGCACCATCGCCCGACGGGCCTTGATGGCCGGGCTTGCGCAGCGCCCCTGACCTTTGACACTGTCCCGCCCGTGACTTGCGGCATAGCCTGAAAAGTCATTCTTGCGATCGCGTGGTTTCGGGGGCCTCGCGGTCGCGTTCACCATCCGCCCATGCGGGCGCAGCACAACAGAGGGAAATCCATGACCAAGCCGTATATGAAGCCCATTGCGCTCGCAGTGAGTCTTGCCTTGTCGCTCAGCGCCTGTGGCAAACACGAGGAGGCCGAACAGGCCCCCGCCGCCAGCAGCACCGCGCCGGCCGCCGCCAGCACCACTGCCGCCGCACCGGCCGCTCCCAAGAGCGTGTTCGACATGAGCGAGCTGGACAGCAGCATCCAGGCTTGCCAGGACTTCAACGGCTTCGTCAACGCCAAGTGGGTTGCCGCCAACCCGATTCCGAACGATCGCAGCCGATGGGGCGCGTTCGACAAGCTGGCCGATGACAGCCTCAACACCCAGCATGACATCGTCGACGGCGCCGCCAAGGATGCCGCCAACGCCAAGGCCGGTTCCATCGAACAGAAAATCGGCTACCTGTACGCCGCCGGCATGGACGATGCCGCCATCGAGAAGGCCGGCTTCGATCCGATCAAGTCCAAGCTCGACGCCATCGCCTCGCTCAAGAACAGCAAGGACGTGGCTGGCTACATCACCCAGAACTTCACCACGGGTGACCAGCAGGTGTTCCAGTTCGGCTCCGGCGCGGACTTCAAGGACGCCAAGATGCAGATCGGCTTCACCCAGCAGGCTGGCCTGGGGCTGCCGACCAAGGATTACTACCTTGATCCGAAGTACAAGGACATCCGCGACGCCTACGTCGACCACATGACCAAGGTGCTTCAGCTCACCGGCGTGGCCGAAGCCGATGCCAAGAAGCAGGCCGACCAGGTGCTCGCCTTCGAAACCGAGCTAGCCAAGGCTTCGCTGGCCCCGGTGGAAATGCGCACCCCTGAAAATCAGTATCACTTCGTCAGCGTCAAGGACGCCGACAAGGTCACCCCGCACTTCAACTGGGAAGATTTCTTCAAGGCCCAGGGCGTGACCATCGACAAGGGCTTCTCGCTGTCGCAGCCGAAGTTCTTCGCCGAATTCGACAAGCTGCTGGCCAGTGCGCCGGTGGACCAGTGGCAGGCATACTTGCGCGTCCACACTATCGATGATGCCTCGCCGCTGCTCAGCAAGGCATTCCAGGACGCCCGCTTCGACTTCTACAACAAGACGCTGTCCGGCCAGCCGGAACAGAAGCCGCGCTGGAAGCGCGTGCTCGGCGGCGTGAACGAGTCAATGGGTGAAGCACTGGGCCAGCTGTACGTGGCCAAGGTGTTCACGCCAGAAGCCAAGCAGCGTGCACAGGAGTTGGTGGACAACGTGCGCAACGCGCTGAAGGCACGCATCCAGAACCTCGACTGGATGAGCGACGCCACCAAGGAAAAGGCCATCGCCAAGTGGGATACCTTCCTGCCCAAGATTGGCTACCCGGACAAGTGGCGTGACTGGTCGGGCCTGGATATCAAGCAGGGCGACTACTACGGCAACGTGATGGCCGCCGCCAAGTTCAACTACGAATACGACCTGTCCAAGATCGGCAAGCCGACCGATCGCAAGGAATGGGGCATGACCCCGCAGACGGTCAACGCCTATTACAACCCGACCGACAACACCATCAACTTCCCGGCCGCGATCCTGCAGCCGCCGTTCTTCTATGCCAACGGCGACGACGCGATCAACTACGGCGGCATCGGTGCGGTGATCGGTCACGAGGCCAGCCATGGCTTCGACGACGAGGGCAGCCAGTTCGACGGCGAAGGCAACAATATCGACTGGTGGACCAAGGACGACAAGACCAAGTTCCAGGCGCGCACCGCCAAGCTCGTGCAGCAGTTCAACGACTACACGCCGATCAAGGACAAGCCCGATGCGCACGTCAACGGCCAACTGACCCTGGGCGAGAACATCGCCGACCTGGGCGGCCTGAACGTCGCCTATGACGCCCTGCAGGAAGCGCTGAAAAAGAGCCCGCAGGAAGCCGGTGAGAAGATCGACGGCTATTCCGAAGACCAGCGCTTCTTCCTCAGCTGGGCCCGCGTGTGGCGCGGTAGCGTGCGCGAGAAGGAGGCCCTGCTGCGCCTCAACACCGACCCGCATGCACCGGCCTCGCTGCGTGCGATTGGCGCGCCGTCCAACATGGAAGCGTTTGCCACCGCGTACCAGTGCAAGCCGGGCGACACCATGGTTCGCCCGACCGACAAGCAGGTGAAGATCTGGTAACCCGCTAACCGCCAACGTGGTTGCTTGAGAAGGCGTCGCGCGCAAGCGCGGCGCCTTTTCTTTTGCAAGCTCTCTCCGGGCAGGCCTGATTAGCGTCGAATCTCAGCTATCGCTTCGGTGCGTGCGAGTGGCTCCTCCCCCTGCTTGCAGGGGGAGGTTGGGAGGGGGTGCTCTTCAGATCTAGCGCAAGACCTTTACCCCTCCCCAGCCCTCCCTTGCGAACAGGGGGGGAGCCCAGACGCAACCTGACATCAACCGCTACGCGCACGCCTCGCCTCATACGCCTTCAAATGCGCATACGCCAAACGCAACATCGCCAACTCATCCGGCGCGGCACCCGATCGCGTCAACAAATCACCAACCACATGATCGGCCTCGATAGGCGCGCCCTGCTCCAGGTCACGCATCATCGATGCACTCAACGTCGACCCATCTTCCGTCAACACACTCAACGCGCGGGACAGCACCGAATCGTTCGGCTCATGGCCGTTATGTGCGGCAACCGCTCGACAGTCATCGAGCAACCGAAGCGTTGCGTGCATGCCACCAGGTGCCACCAGAATGTCGCCCACCGGTGCACGCATCAGGCAGGTGATGCCCGCCAGCGAGGCGAGAAATACCCACTTGTCCCACATGTCCTGCACGATGGTCGTGCTAAGACGCGAATCGAATCGAGCCCCCGACATCGCGTTGAAAATAGCCTCCACACGTGGCGAACGCGATCCGTCACGCTCACCAAAGGTGAGGCCATGCGACTGATTGAGATGCCGCACCTCGCCCCGCGCATCCAGCGTGGCAGCGATCACGCACTGACCGCCTAACACGCGAGCCGCACCAAAGCGTGCGTCGAGCAAATCCAGATGCCGCATGCCATTGAGCAACGGCACGATGGCCGTATCCGTGCCCACGGCCGCTGCCATGTCGTCCATCACCTGCGGCAAGTGATACGCCTTGCAGCTGAGCAGGATCACATCGTAAGGCCCACCCACCGCACCCGCCTGCACCGTAGGCGGCGATGCCAGCACCGCATCACCCAGGCTGCTGCGAATGACCAGGCCATGCTGCGCCAGCTGCGCCGCACGGCCCGCGCGCACCAGAAAGGTAACGTCCTGGCCGCTCTCCAGCAGGCGCCCACCAAAGTAACCACCGGTCGCACCGGCGCCAATCACCAGAATCCGCATCGCCAAGACCTCCCCGTTGTCAGGATCCAAAGGCTACCCCAAAGCGCGCCGGCCCCCTCAAATCCAGCGCCGACTCCTTAAGCTATTGCAGATCATTCTCATTAAAACAACACTTGCCGAATGATCGGCAGGAAGCCGGGGCGCTCATGCGCGATGCTCGCACTGGGCTGGCCGTGCGAATCGTCGGTAACGATCAACGGCGACCACTTAAATAAAACGACCGACCGGTGACATCTCATCCATCCGTCCAGCAGCCAGCAACACGTCATACCGGTCAGCCGCGACGTACGCTCTTGAGTAAAAAGCCTGATACGGGAAGACGACAAGCGCTGCATGTTGCTCAAGCGGAATATAGCCATCCAAAAGCCGCCGGCGATACGAAGATCGCAGCGAAGATGACCTGGGCCATTAGCAACCTGCCAGACCGGCGGACTGAGAGCGGAGCTCCCCGCATCCTGTCCTCCGACTTGCGTCGCAAAACACCGAGCTACTGCAGGAAAACAACCTGCGGCGCAATAGCTTAGTTCACATTACCGAACGGAAAGTTTTCCTCGCACGTTAAAATGGGACGCAACGCAAGAACCCCGGCCTGACTCGTGACCTGCGTCGTATTTCCAGGATGGACGGTAAGATATTCCCGACAAACGGCAGTCGATATCTGCCGGCTCACGTAAGAAAATCCTCGCAACTTTCGGCGAGGGGGTCTTGCCGAATGCGTAGCCCTCGTCAATCGGCGCCTTTAATCGCAAGCCCGCCAAGAGCCTGCGATTCAAAACGCCAGCTACACGACAGGGACAGGGACAAAACAGGGGATCTGGCTATGCATGCCTTATCGCTTCAGCGATGGGAGAACAGCGCCGCTCATCGCTGCGACGAACACGCTCGGCCGCCGAGTGCGTTCGTGACCACTAGCCACGTTCAGGGGAACGGTATGACCACGATGCGTATGCCACGCAAGCAGGCCGGCTTCACGCTGCTGGAACTCATGATCGTAGTGGCGATCATCGCGATCCTTTCTGCTATCGCGATTCCGCAGTATTCGCAGTACATCACGCGCAGCAAGCTTACCGACGCGATGAATGGGCTGTCGGGCTACCGTGTCAGCATGGAGCAGTACTACCAGGACAACAGGGTTTACGCCTGCCAAAATCCCGGCCCCGCGCTGCCTACCTCACTTTATTTCAGCTTCACCTGCGCCGTCGCTGCAGATGCCAACGGCAACGCCGCCCAAACCTATCTGGTCACAGCGACCGGCAACGCGAACACGCCTGTCGCAAATTTTGTTTACACGATCAACCAACTCAATACGCGCATGACCGTTTCTACGGCCACAGGCTGGGGCGGCGCCCAGAGCGGTTGCTGGACCTCCAACAAGGGTGGCTGCTAGTGAAGCGCCTCGGCCAGCAGGGATTCAGCCTGATCGAACTTTTGGTCGTGATCGTCATCCTGGCCATATTGGCCTCACTCGGCGTTCCCAGTTATCAGCAATGGGTTCGCAACACACGCATCCGCAATGCAGCGGAATCCATCCAGAACGGCTTGCGCCTAGCCCGCAGTGAAGCGACGCAACGCAGCGCAGATGTGCGCTTCGAACTCACTTCGGCGACCGGCGCTGACTGGACGGTGTGCATGCTCAATACGGGCGCAACCACTTGTTCCGGTACTGGCAGCGTCGTACCCATTCAAAGCTTCGTCTCGTCCGGCGGAGCCAATGGCGTTCAACTCAATGTTGCCAACGCTATTGGCGACATGAGCGCGCCGCTTTCCGGCAGTCCACCCAACGCCAGCGGCGTGACCTATAACGCCCTCGGACGACCCGACACGACCAGCGGCACCCCGATCGCCCGCATCGACGCATCGACTGGCCAAACCGGCGATCGCTGGCTGGTCACCACGATCTCCAGCGGCGGCATGGTGCACTCGTGCGATCCACAACTCAGCCTAACGGTCAGCCCGCAGGGGTGCCAATGAAACGTCCTCAAGAATTACACCGTCGCCAACGCGGCATCGTGATGCTCGATGCGCTCATCGCCATCGTTATTTTCTCGATTGGCATCGTCGGCATGGTCAAGCTGCAAAGCGCTGCAGTCGATATCGCTTCCAGCGTGAAATACCGCACCGACGCCGCCATGCTGGCCGACCAGGTGATCGCGCAGATGTGGACGTCTGACAAGACGACCGCCGGTGCGCTCCAGCAGAACTTCCAAAGCCCTGGCGGAGCGGCTTACACGACGTGGGTTTCTTCGGTCAATCGCGAGTTGCCCGGCACGACAGCAACGCCGCCGACGATTACCGTCGACACCAACAATTACGTCACCGTCACTGTCTATTGGCAGGCTCCGAGCGATGCGAGTGCACACAAGTACGTCTCCTCCACGCAAATTCAGCCCTGAGCGCCCGATGCTAACGACCGACACCCGATCTGTTCGCGTTCGAACCCAAGACTCAAGGTTCGAAGGTGGTTTCTCGCTCGTCGAATTGCTGGTCGGCATGCTCGTCAGTCTTATCTGCGTGCTAGCCATGATGGCCGCATTTGCCGCATTCGAAGGCCCCAAGCGGACCACAACCAGCGGCGACGACGCCCAGCAGAACGGCAGTTATTCCTTGTACGAACTGGAGCGCCAGATCCGCACCGCGGGGTCTGGCTTTACCCAGGGCGAGAACTATGGCGTGTGGGGCTGCTCCATTGCCGGCTACTACAGCAGCAGCCAGACGATGCCTTCGACGCAGGCCTTTCCGATCCCGTTTGACAAGTGGCCGCAAAGTGGTGCTTCGCTTCCCATCGCCACACTGGCCATGCCTGTCCTGATTGCCTCTGGTGGAGCGGATGGTTCGGGCAACGCCCTTCCGGACATCATCGCCATCGCCGCCGGAAACCCTGCTGGTACCGTATTCAAGAGCACGATCCAAAGTACGCCTGACGCCAGCACCGTGGTATTGGATAACGCATTGGGCATCTACGCCAACGATTACCTGCTGGCAACGACCACGGCTGGCAACTGCGTGATGGGCATGGCTGCGACCATAACTGCCGCCAGTAACCAAGTCAGTTTATCGGCAGCCAATAGTCCTTCGTCGGGCTTCATCGGCGGCAAATATGTGTTTGATCTTGGCGCGCAACCGACGTTCAGCCTGTATGGGGTCTACAACCCTGCGTCGGGAAATACCAGTTCGCTGGTCACTTATGACCTGCTAAAACGCTCGGGGAATGTTACGCAAGCGATCTCGGATGGCATCGTGACAATCAAGGCGCTTTATGGCGTGGACGATGGCGCCACAACGGCAAGCATTCCGGGCAGCGGCCAGGCGAATGACGGGATCATCGACGAATGGGTGGCACCGACCGGAGCAACCTGGGGCATTAACGCCATTCTCGCGAGCCAGGCCAATGCAGCAACGCTGTATCCGCAGATCAAGGCGATCCGACTCGTCGTGGTTGCCAGAAGCCAGTTGCCGGAGCGCACCGCAGACTACTCCACCGGCTCAGCGACACTGACGCTTTTTCCCGATCTACCGGCTGCGTTGCGATACACGATCACGACGCAACCGCAATATCGCTACAAGGTTTACGACACCACCATTCCGATCCATAACGCGATCATCAACCGGTGGTTTTGAGACAGCCATGGATAACCAAAGCATTCCTATGAGAACCATGCATGCACGGCGACGGCAGCGCGGCATTGTGTCATCGCTCGTCGCGGTGGTAGTGCTCTTGGTCACCTTGCTAGCCGCCATCGCGCTGATACGCTCGGTGGATACCAGCAATACAGTGGCAGGCACGATCGCGTTCAAGCAAAGCGCAGTACAGGAGGCCGAAATTGCCTACAAGGAAGTACTGCTCAATGTGCCGTCATTTACTGGAGCGGCGGGCTTGGGCGAGGCGGACAACTCAGCCATCGGGTACTACGCCGAGATTCAGCCGGTGAATTCGCACGGTGTACCTACGGCTCTCGTAAATGGTACCGGTAAGACGCCTGCAGTCGCTACGCCGGACACGGTTCTCTACGTCATCGAACGGCTATGCCCTACCGCGGGACCTGCCCTGACCGTTGCGCCCAACCAATGTCTCGTACCCAGTGCCACCGTAACTGGCGGCTCCACCACGGGTAACCAGGGCGGCTTTTCAGCAGGCGCCCTTGCAGGCTTTCGACTCACCGTTCGCATCCAGAACCCCAAGGGTATGGTCACGTACGTGCAGACGATGTTGCACTGAGCTACGTGCCGCCGGTGCTAACAAGCCAAGCGGCATCGCAGCAGCTGGGGGATCTTGATCTTTCATTCGCGGCACGCGTCGTTGACGCGCACCGCGGGGTTTTACATCAGCATTCCGGGAACGGTCATGCGCCATAACCATCATGTTTTCTCATTCACCCGTCGCGGCGGCGCCTTGCTGGCGTTTGCCCTCACCCTTGTGTCGGGTATCGCATCGGCCACCACGACACTCTCGGACATTCCTGTCGGCAGTGCGTCCAACGTACCTGCCAACCTGATGCTCTCACTCTCGGTTGAGTTTCCTACCGGCACCGTGGCCGCCTATAAGGACGCTTCTAGCTATAGCAGCAGCAGCGTCTATCTTGGCTACTTCGACAACACCAAGTGCTACGACTACTACACAGACACCAACAATAATAACGCCGCGTACTTCGTACCTTTTGGTGCGATATCCAGCTCAGGTAGCTGTATCGACTCCAATTCGAAGAGCCACTGGAGCGGCAACATGCTCAATTGGGCGACCATGACGGCGCTCGACGAATTTCGCCAGAGCCTGACCGGTGGCAACCGCGCACTGCCTTCGCCGGGAACACCCGCAAACGGCGATACGACTTCGCTCACC
>OUWB010001041.1_pt1 | contig 12847 bp, 11 predicted proteins | sample 1779821 | NCBI WGS metagenome assembly OUWB01 (sample SAMEA3914806, study PRJEB12502) | metagenome | biome: forest; material: soil | place: Canada | collected 2011-08-03 | depth 0.1 m
TTGTTCGAAAAGCGCCAGCAGGCACGCCTGGGCTACGGACTGAAGCGGGAAATCCAGCGCAATCTCGACTACAACTTCTACGTCGACGACGAGCACATCACGATCACGCCGCGCCGGCGCGGGTCGCCGCTCGATCTGATCGTGGCTGAACTGGCGATTCTCGCCAACAGCAGTTGGGGCGCATTCCTCGCGGACCACGACGTGCCCGGCATCTATCGCGCGCAACGCGCGTTCGGCCCGGTGGCCGGCCCGAAACGCACGCGCATGCAAACCTCGCCCGCGCCGCACGAAGGCCTGGGTGTGGCCCAATATGCGTGGAGCACCTCGCCGTTGCGGCGCTATGTGGACCTGGTCAATCAGTGGCAATTGCTGGCCTGCTGCCGTCACGGCGTGGCGGCCAAGCTGGTGGCGCCGTTCAAACCCAAGGACGCCGATCTGTATGCGGTGGTGCAGGGATTCGACGAAACCTATTCCGCTTATGCCGACCACCAGAATCGTATGGAACGGTTCTGGTGCCTGCGCTGGTTGCAGCAGGAAAAACGTGATCGTGTGGTGGCTGCGGTGATCAAGGGCGATCTGGTGCGGCTCGAGGACATCCCGCTGCTGCAGCACGTGGCCGGTTTGGGCGTACATGCGCGCGGCACGCGTATGTTGCTTCAGTTGTCGGATTTCGATGAGCTCATGATAGAAATGTCGTGCCGGGTGCTGCAGGTGCTCGATGCGCCGTCAGCGGCAAGCGTGGGCGACGGCGCAGCCGCCGACGAGAGCCTTGAAGAAGCGGAATCGTTCGATGAAGCCGCGGCGCAGGATGTCGATGCAGCCGAGGGAGGCGGTGCAGCAGGCGAAGATGTCAAGGATGGCGCCGATGCAGCCGATGCAGCCGATGCAGCCGATGCAGCCGATGCAGCCGATGCAGCCGATGCAGCCGATGCAGCCGCGGCGGCCGGTTCGGCTGACGATGTACCGATGATCCAGCCTTGAGGAGAACATGTCCCATCCCACAGCATCCGCAACCGTACCGGCACGCTATGCCGTGATCGGCAACCCGATCGCGCACAGTAAATCGCCGCTGATCCATACCCGCTTTGCACAGCAAACCGGAGAGTCCATCGCCTATGAGCACCTGCTCGCGCCGTTGGAGGGGTTCCAGACCAGTGTGGCCGATTTCATTGCGGCCGGTGGGCAAGGCTTGAATGTCACGGTGCCGTTCAAGCTTGAGGCGCATCGCCTGGCGCACAGGTTGTCGCCGCGCGCGGCCGCCGCAGGTGCGGTGAATACCTTGAAATTCGGCGCGGACGGCATCTGGGGCGACAACACGGACGGCATCGGGCTAGTGCGCGACATTCAGCAGAACATGGGTATTACACTCATCGGGCGGCGCGTGCTGCTGCTCGGCGCGGGCGGTGCCGCGCGCGGGACCATCCTGCCCCTGCTCGAATGCCGGCCGGCCGAACTGTGCGTCGTCAATCGCACTGCCGTACGCGCGCTTGAGTTGGCTGATGCGTTTGCCGACGCTTCCGCCCAATATGGTTGCCGCTTCACGGCCGGTACGTCGGAGGTCGCCGCCGGCCGTTTCGACCTGGTGATCAATGCGACGGCCGGCAGTCTCGACGGTCAGTTGCCGGTTTTCGATCCGTCCGCGCTGGGGCCGGGCACGCTGGCCTACGACATGATGTATGGCCCCAAGCCGACCATCTTCATCGCACATGCGCAGCAGCTGGGCGCTCGTGCTGCCGACGGCTTGGGCATGCTGGTCGAGCAGGCTGCGGAGTCTTTCTGGATCTGGCGCGGCGTGCGCCCGCAGACCGCGCCGGTGCTGGCCGAACTAAGAGCCACGCTGCAAGGCTGAGCCGCGACGCAATACGTGGCCCACAATACGTGACCTGCAATTCGTAACGACAGGCGGCGATCGCCAACCCAAGGAAAAGCCGGGACCCGACATGCTGCGCTGGATCCGAACGAACCGCTTCGTGTATTTCGCCGCGCTGATCGCCGTCGCCTGGGTGGCCACGCAGCTCTTCTATTTTTGCCAGATCGGCGTGTGGACCATCGTCAATCCGTCGTCTACCGCCTATATGCGGACTGCGCGGTGGCGCCTTGACCATGAACAACCGGACCTGAATATCCAGCGCAGCTGGACCCCTTACACCCAGATTTCGCGTTACCTCAAACGTGCGATCATCGCGTCGGAAGACGCCGATTTCGTCAATAACAATGGCGTCGAGGTCGATGCGATCCTGCAGGCCTGGGAGAAAGATCAGCGCCGCGGCAAGGACGTGGCCGGCGGCTCGACCATCTCGCAGCAACTGGCGCGCAATCTGTTTCTGTCCAGCGAGAAATCCTACATCCGCAAAGGACAGGAGCTGATCATCACGATGATGCTCGAATCACTGATGAGCAAGCAACGTATCTTCGAAATCTATCTGAATTCGGTCGAATGGGGTAACGGCATCTATGGCGCCCAGGCAGCGGCCGAGCACTATTACCGCACCGGCGCGGACAATCTCGGTGCACTGCAGGCAGCACGCCTGGCGGTGATGCTGCCGCGGCCGCGCTATTTCGACGAGCACCGCGGTTCGCCCTATCTGGCCCATCGCGCCGGCGTCATCCTCGCCCGCATGGGCGCTGCCGAACTTCCCAAGTAGGGTCCCCGCAGGGTCTTGTATATCCCATGCTGCAACGATTACCCCTGCTCAAATATCGAGCGAGATTGAATCGCACGGAGTCGAGGTCGTTGTGCAAAGGCTTTACAGCGACGGACTAAAGAAAACCTCGCGGTCTTCCTGCGCTCTCTGTCCCAGGTCTGGGGAAACCAGCTGGATGCAGATAAAATACCAGTCTGGCGTGCGTACCGAATGCGCGTCGTGCCGGCCGGCTGCGGCAGACCAATCAACACGGATACCAACCCCATGTCCTTCATACGATCCCTCAACGCCGCGTGGCAGCGCAGCGGTTCGCTGCTGTGCGTCGGTCTCGATCCCGAGCCCGCGCGTTTCCCGGCTGTGCTGCGCGGCCGGACGGATGCGATCTTCGAATTCTGCCGCAGCATCGTTGACGCCACCGCACCATATGCCAGCGCGTTCAAGCCTCAGATTGCCTACTTTGCCGCGAATCGTGCCGAAGACCAACTCGAAGCGCTGATCCGGCATATCCATGCACACCATCCCGGTATTCCGGTGATACTCGACGCCAAGCGCGGCGATATCGGCGCGACTGCCGAGCAATACGCGCGCGAGGCCTTCGAGCGCTACGACGCGGACGCGGTCACGGTGAATCCCTATATGGGCTTCGATTCGATTCAGCCGTATCTGGAACATGCCGGCCGTGGCGTGATTGCCCTGTGCCGTACCTCGAACGCGGGCGGTTCCGACCTGCAGTTTCTCGGCACCGGCAGCGATGGCTTGCCGCTGTATCAGGTGGTGGCGCGCCTGGCCGCCCAGCAATGGAATGCGAGTGGTGAACTGGGTTTGGTGGTCGGAGCGACCTTTCCGGGTGAAATCGCGCAGGTGCGGGCGATCGTCGGCGACATGCCGCTGCTGATCCCAGGCATTGGCGCGCAAGGCGGTGATGTCGAAGCCACGGTCGCGGCCGGACGCGATTCGAACGGGCAGGGGATGATCATCAGTTCGTCGCGCGCCATCATCTACGCAGGCCGCGACGAGGATTTCGGCGCAGCAGCGGCAACGGCGGCCCGCGAGACGCGCGACGCGATCAACGCGGCGCGCTGATCACGTCGAATTTGGCCTCAGATTTCCTTTTCGTCCAGCATCGTCAACACCCCGCGCAGCGCATGCGCGGTCGCCTGCACCCGAATCTGGTGCCGGTCGCCCTTGAACTGCAGCGTTTGACATAGCGTGTGCACACGGTTGGTCCAGGCGAAGCTGACCGTACCGACCGGCTTTTGCGCGGTGCCGCCGCCGGGGCCGGCCACGCCGGTGATGGCCAGCGACAGCTGGGCGCGGCTGTTGCGCAGCGCGCCTTCGGCCATCGCCCGGGCGACGGCTTCGCTGACCGCGCCGTGCTTTTCGATCAGCTCGGGCGGCACGCCTATCATGTCGGTCTTGGCCTGGTTCGAATAGGTGACGAAGCCGCGTTCGAACCAGGCACTGCTGCCGGAAATATCGGTGATCGCCGCCGACACCATGCCGCCCGTGCAGGACTCCGCGGTGGCAAGCAGCAAACGCCCTTCACGCAGGCGGTTGCCGACGCGAATCGCAAGTTGGTGGACGACGTTTTCTGTATCCATGACGAGTCAAGTGCGGGTGGAAGCGAAGCGAAGGCGGGCTCGGCAATTCAGCTTATAAAGGGGCGCGGTACCCCGCTCAAAAGCGTTGTTACAACGGCCGCCGCGCGATTGCATGCTAGAGCGAGCGCCAGACGGCGATCACGAGCAGGGTCAGGAATGCGGCGACCACATCGTCGACCATGATGCGCATGCCGCCGCTTAAGCGGCGCTGGACATAACGCACAGGCGGCAGCGTAACCGTGTCGAAGAAGCGGAACAACAGGAACGCGACCAACTGGGCGCCGAACGACGCCGGTGTGACCATCAGCAGGACCAACCAGAATGCGACGATATGATCCCAAACGATGACACGCGCGGCGGTGCCGTCGGCGGCGCTATATTCGACCCGGCGCGCGGTGTAGCCGGTCGCAGCGAGTCCCGATAGAAAACCGATGCCCAGCAGCCAGGCCCAGCCGAGCGGAGTTAGCCAGCGATTGAGCGCGAGAAAGCTGGCCCAGCCAAGGAGGGTGCCGGTGGTGCCCGGCAGGGCCGGCGCGAGACCACCGCCGAAGCCGAGCGCGAGCGCATGCAGCGGATGCGACCACAGAAAGCGGGCGTTGATTGGCAGGGCTGTGGTGTACACGTTGGACGCTTGTTTTGCGCCCGGTTCGAATTCAGCTTGCATTGAAATGATCGAATCCATGGAACGAGGTTTGCACGGCATCGGGCAAGGGCTGGCCGGAGGCATTGACCCAGCGGATGAGCGCGCTCGGTGTCGTGGGCGCGGTGGCCGCGATGTCGGCGCCCGGCTCGGTGGAGCGGGCAGGTTCGGTAGGCTCTATTGTACCGACCCGCGTGAGCGGTAGCGCAAGCGTATTGGCCAATGCAGCGAGGCGCATGCGTGTGGCGGGCGGGGCGGTGAAGCACAGCTCGTAATCGTCGCCGCCGGCTATCGTGCAGGCCCGTTGCACCTCGAGCGATTGCCGTGCAAGCGTCGCGGAACGCGGCAGCGCGTCGACGTCGACCTGCGCATGGCAGTTCGAGCGTCGCAGGATATGGCGCAGATCGCCGGCCAGGCCGTCCGACAGGTCAAGTGCGGCGTGCGCGATGCCGCGCAGGGCGCGCCCCAGGTCCAACCTGGGCTCCGGACGTTCGAGCGCCTGCCGCAAGCCCGGCAGGTCGGCCGGCGCGACGGTCCATTCGCCGCGTGCCGCGCCCAAGGCCAGGCGTGCATCGCCGAGGCGACCGGAAATCCAGATGTCGTCCCCCGCGCGTGCCGCGGCTCGGGTGAGCGCCTGGCCCGGTTCGATTTCGCCGAACACGGTGATGCATATGTTCAAGGGGCCGCCCGTGGTGTCACCACCTATCAGTTCGCAGCCGTAGCGGTCGGCGAGCGCGAAGAGGCCGCGGCTGAAGCCGTCCAGCCAGGCGCCGTCGGCCTCGGGCAAGGCCAACGCGAGGGTGAAGGCGCGCGCTCGCGCGCCCATCGCGGCCAGATCCGACAGATTGACCGCCAGCGCCTTGTGACCTAATGCCGCAGGGTCGACGTCGGCGAAGAAATGGCGGCCGCTGACCAGCATATCGGTCGAGATCGCCCATTGCATGCCGGGGGCGGGTGCGAGCAATGCGCAGTCGTCGCCGATGCCGAGCACCGTGCGTGCGCTGGCTGCGCCCGGTTGCGAGGCGTGGCCGGCTGCGGGGCGCGCGAAGAAGCGGTCGATCAGGCCGAATTCGGTCAACATGGGGTCTTAGAGGGGACTGTCACGATGGCCACTTGATGGTACCTGACGTTCGATCGTATCGATATGGGAATCATGGCTTTTATGACGCAGTAATACAGGAGCCGGTCGGCGTTTCCTCAATCCGATACCGGTACGCGGCGCTAACCATTTTGGCGCGCGACCCGCGCCAAAATGGTTGCTGTCATTTATTTCTGGGAGCGTTTCTCTTCCGCGATCCGGCGCTCAAGAAGTGCGATTTCACGGTTTACTACCAAAGTCGCTTGCTCGCGGCGAGACTCCAGACTCGGAGGCGACGGCAGGGGGCGAGCCTCCGGGCTCTGAGCCCATAGCGGGCGGTTTGTTGGAATACCTGAGGGTAGCCCCTCAAAATTTCGGCCGGGCTTGAACGCAGGGGAAATGTCACCTCTATTGGACGGTCCGTATTCCTCTGGCTTTGTGACACGGCCAGCCGCCAACATGAAGGTACCCAAAAGAGCGGCACAGATTATGCTCGATTTGAGTTGCGTCGTATTAGTCTCATCCTCATCGTCGGCAGCATCATCAGCATGCTCTGCGTCTGATTTCGTCAGGAACTCTTGTAATTCGTGCGATAGATCTTGAATTCTGCCTTCTTTACTGCATTTGAACATCTCTTCCCAGTCGCGTGGTTGCAGAGCATTTGCCTGCTGCTCCCGGTCCAAAAGATTGTTCAAGGTTTGGCACATTTGCGCTTTATCGCCGGGATAGTTACTGTGCAAATACTTCCACTGGATTTCCGATATCGTCTCTTCGATGTCATTCATCACATTTTTCTTGAATTGCCTGTGCGACCGACATTCAAAATTCACTCTTGCTCTGTCCTGGGATGCGAATCGCGGCTCCATAACACCAACCGGCTTGTTGCCCTTGGCAGTCGAGGCACCGTTGAAAGAACCGGATGTAAAGTCTCGATATTTTCGTGAACCTCCACCTTCATTAGCATCCTCAATTTCACCTCTACGCGCCAACTCGAAGTACGGGGATTGCGGTGCTAACGCCCCCATAGAATGCGACATATGCTGTACTGCCGTTGTTACAACTCCAGACATAAACATCATTCAATCCTCATCATCGATTCAAAACATTGTGTCCATGGCAGGCGTTGCCAACCATGGCCTGCTATCCCTAGCTGGATAGACATCGATAAGTGGCGTTCCTGATTTGAGTGATCTGACGAAAAGATGAAAATGGGACGAAGAGAAGTGGTTGCCCCATGCCTCCTGTGTTGAACCGCTTAGACCCTTTGCCGCACCAGCGCGCACAGCAAAAAGAGCGGTGAATCACGCGTGAGAGGGGGATTCGAGCGACCTCTCCGGGTAATCCCGATGTAATGAGAGATTGGCTGAAATCGAATAGCGCTACAATGTACTGCCGATTTTCAAGCGAGTTCGCCTCGAACCCGCCGTTTTGCACGTTACCGCCACCACAGCCACCACCGCGGATCCGCAGACCAAATCTATGTCCTCCACAGTCAACAGCAAGTTGCGCGAAGCGGCACTCGACTATCACGAGTTCCCGACGCCGGGCAAAATCGCGATTGCCGTCACCAAGCAGATGATCAACCAGCGCGACCTGTCGCTCGCCTATTCGCCGGGCGTCGCCTTCGCCTGCGAAGCGATCGTCGACGAGCCGCTGGCGGCGGCGCGTTTCACCGCCCGCAGCAATCTGGTCGGCGTCGTGACCAACGGTACCGCGGTGCTGGGTCTCGGCAATATCGGGCCGCTCGCCTCCAAGCCGGTGATGGAAGGCAAGGCGGCCCTGTTCAAGAAATTCGCCGGCATCGACGTGTTTGACATCGAGCTCAACGAGAGCGATCCGATGAAGCTGGTCGACGTGATCGCCGCGCTCGAGCCGACCTTCGGCGGGATCAACCTGGAAGACATCAAGGCGCCCGACTGCTTTACGGTCGAACGCGAGTGCCGCAAGCGCATGAAGATTCCGGTATTTCACGATGACCAGCACGGTACCGCGATCGTGGTAGCGGCGGCCATCACCAATGGTTTGAAGGTGGTTGGCAAGGACCTCCGCGAGGTCAAGCTGGTGGCGTCGGGCGCCGGCGCCGCGGCGCTGGCCTGTCTGGATTTGCTGGTCGATCTGGGCATGCCGCTCAAGAATATCTTTGTGACCGATCTGGCCGGCGTGGTCTATCAGGGCCGCACCGAGCTGATGGATCCGGACAAGGAACGCTTTGCGCAGCCGACCGATGCGCGCAAGCTGGCCGATGTGATCCCCGGCGCGGATATTTTCCTCGGCCTGTCGGCCGGCGGCGTGCTGAAGCAGGAAATGGTGTCGCAGATGGCGGCGCGCCCGCTGATCCTCGCGCTCGCCAACCCGACGCCCGAGATCCTGCCGGAATTGGCGCTCGCCGTGCGTCCCGATGCGGTGATTGCGACCGGGCGCACCGACTATCCGAACCAGGTCAACAATGTGCTGGTGTTTCCCTTCCTCTTCCGCGGTGCGCTCGACGTGGGTGCGAGCACCATCACGCGCGAGATGGAAATCGCCGCGGTGAACGCGATTGCGGAATTGGCACGGCAGGAGCAAAGCGACGTCGTCGCCACCGCCTACGGCATTCAGGATTTGTCGTTCGGGCCAGAGTACGTGATTCCCAAGCCGTTCGATCCGCGCCTGATCGTGCAGGTCGCGCCGGCCGTTGCCAAGGCGGCGATGGATTCGGGCGTTGCCACACGTCCGATCGAGGATATGGAGGGGTATCGCGACCATCTGCAGCAGTTCGTCTACCGCAGCGGCACGATCATGAAGCCGATCTTCAGCGCGGCCAAGTCGTGCGAGCTGTCGCGCAAGCGCATCGTGTTCTCGGAAGGCGAGGAGGAGCGCATCCTGCGCGCGGTCCAGATCATCGTCGACGAGAAGCTGGCCAAGCCGGTGCTGATCGGCCGTCCCGCGGTGATCCAGCAGCGTATTGCCCGCTTCGGCCTGCGTCTGGTCGCGGACGTCGATTTCACCGTGGTCAATACCGACCACGACGAACGCTATCGCGATTACTGGCAGAGCTATCACAAGATGATGTCGCGGCGCGGCATCACCGCGCAGCTCGCCAAAGTCGAAATGCGCCGCCGCTCGACGCTGATCGGCGCGATGATGCTGCATAAGGGCGAGGTCGACGGCATGATCTGCGGCACCATCAGCACCACCCATCGCCACCTGCACTTCCTCGACCAAGTGATCGGCAAGCGCGCGGGCTGCACCGTGTACGGGGCGATGAACGGGCTGATCCTGCCGGGCCGACAGATTTTCCTGGTCGACACCCACGTCAATGTCGATCCGAACCCGGAGGAGTTGGCTGAAATCACCATGATGGCCGCCGAGGAAATCAGCCGCTTCGGCATCGTCCCCAAAGTCGCGCTGTTGTCGCACTCGAATTTCGGTTCCAGCAATGCGCCGTGCGCGCAGAAGATGCGCGACACGCTCGCCATCCTGCGCGAACGCGCACCGGAACTGGAGGTCGACGGCGAAATGCACGGCGATTGCGCGCTCGATCCCAAGCTGAGGGCGGAAATCCTGCCGGATTCGACGCTCGAGGGCGAGGCCAACCTGCTGGTGATGCCCAACATCGATTCCGCCAACATCGCCTATAACCTGCTCAAGACGGCAGCCGGCGACGGCGTCGCGATCGGCCCCATCCTGCTGGGTGCCGCCAAGCCGGTACATATTCTGACCCCTTCCGCGACGGTGCGCCGCATCGTCAACATGACCGCTCTGGTGGTGGCCGATATTTGCGCGACGCGTTAGCACGCGCGGTTCAAGAGCGGGGTTCCAAGGCGTTCCATGCTTTGGAACCCCGCATTGCAACCCCGGTTCGTGATTTCATTATTTCATAATGTGAAAAACACATTGATTCTGGCGCGGCTTAGCGCTAACCTTGCAACTTTGGCGGGTTAGATCGTGTCGTTTGTCGGGCCGCAAGAAGTCGGTGCGCAGGCAGAAAAACGGTACCTGAACGGTATCCTGGGTGGCGCATGAAGCGTTTCCGCGATGGCGTGCGTAGTGGCGTTGCCGCATGGATGATAGGAGCGGCCTGCGGCCTGGGTCTCTTGGCAGTCCTGGACGCGAGCGCGCAGACCGCTGCCTGGTCCGCGCCCGAGCTGCCGACCATTGCCAAGGCGGCACTGCCGCGCGAGGCGCAACGCACATTGCAGCTGATCCGGGCCGGCGGCCCGTTTCCGTACTCCAAGGACGGTATCGTTTTCGGCAATCGCGAACATCGGCTCCCGCCTATGCCTTACGGTTATTACCACGAGTACACGGTGCGGCCGCGCCCGCGTTGGGCCGAGCGCCCCGGTGACGGGGTTGCCTATCCGCATGACCGAGGTGTGCGCCGTATCGTATGCGGTGGCGGGGCTGGCCTGAGCTGCTACTACACGGCTGACCACTACAACAGTTTTCAACGCATTGTGGGATGAATACGGTATGAGCGATGACATCTATGCGCACGACGCCGGACTCGCAATCGATCCGTTCGGAATGAGCAATAAAAATCTGTTCGACAGTGTGCTTCTGATGCGCGGCGGCAATTTTCGCAAGGCTGTCGCGACCGCGGAGGCGACGAAGTCCGGCCAAGCTGCCGACAGCGGTATTGAGTCGGCGACCGATGGCGCGGACGAAGCGAGTGACGATGAGGCGGCGGCGGCGATGAATCTCTTCAAGACGGTACGGCCGAATATCGTGCAGTCGATTCGCGCGTTCCGCGTGGCCGATCTGGCGGCTGAAGCGCAGCACCTGGACCTGCATTTCCTCTATGCGAATTGCGCGCAGGCGCAGACCAAGGCCGAAGTGCTGGAGCGGATTTCGACCTCGTTCCTGTTTCCCAAGAACTTCGGCAAGAACTATGACGCGCTGTTCGACAGTCTGACCGATATGGTGGCCAAGGCCGGCCCGCAGCCGGGTTTTGTGGTGGTGCTGGAAGGCCTGCCCGCCGTCGCCAAGTTCGACAAGGAAGCGCGCGAGACCTTGCTCGACGTATTTCGCGAGGCGGCGGAATTCTGGAGCGAGCGCAAAGTCACCTTCCGCGTGTTCTACTCGTTCGCTTAAGCCTCCAGTAGCACGTCACCTTCCGGTGCGTGGGGCTTGCGCGGCTTAGCCGGCGCCGTACGGCCGGTTCGCTGCGGCGATCGTGCTCTGCCTGTTTGCCTACCACCCCCCCCAGCGTGCCGCGAGCGCGGCCAACAGGGCGATCCCGGCCGTCTCCGTGCGCAATATGCGCGGTCCCAGACCCAGTCCGATAAAACCGCCGGCGCGGGCGGCCTCTTCCTCGTCCCGCGTCAAACCGCCTTCGGGTCCGATCAGCAAGGTCACGCCTGCGGGTGGCGGCTCTGCCGGCAGCGTATTGAAGGCTAGGTCGGCGCGCGGCGAGAGCAGGATGCGTAGCGCTCGCCCATCCCCCGATGCGGTACCGTCATGCGCGAGCCAAGCCGACAGATCCTGCGGCGCGTCGACGGCCGGAATCAAATTACGCCCGCATTGTTCGCAGGCTGCGTGTGTCAAGGCTTGCCAATGCTCGCGGCGCTTCATCGCACGTTCCCCTTGCAGGCGCACGACGCTGCGCACTGTCGTCACGGGTACGATCCGATGCACACCCAATTCCACAGCCTTCTCGATCAGCCAGTCCATCTTGTCGCCGCCAGCGATGCCCTGGACCAATGTCAGGCGATATGGCGGTTCAAGATTGTCTGCATGATGTGCGACGATGCTGACGGATGCCTGCTTTTTGTCAATGTCCTGCAGCGTGGCAGTATAGGCCCCGCCGCGCCCGTCAAACAGTGTGACGATATCGCCGATTTGCAGACGAAGTACCTGGACGTGGCGTACCACGGCGGCGGGCAACTGGCACTGCATATCGACGGCAAGGGCGAACGGGACGAAAAAACGCGGCATATTGAAAGCAGATCCGGATAAATGTCAGGCGAGGGCGGTCGGCGCCGACGGGGTTGGGTTGGAGGCATGGTCGCTGGTGCGCCGGTGTGTCAGGGCGCGGTGGACAGCCCGGCTGCCCCTCGGCGACCCTAAGCGCCGGTCGACGCCTCGGTTCTGCTAGAATAGCGCCCTTCGCAGCCCTTAATTCATCGGCTTTTTCGTCGCGTGGCGAACTAGCCTCGGGGCTTGGTGCTCATAATGCCTTAGCTGGGCCGCCGGGCACCGGGCGCCTGCCTCCGGACTCATTATGACGACTCAGCCCGCCAGCCAAACCACGTTGATGGCCAACGCGATCCGCGTATTGTCCATGGACGCCGTCCAACAAGCCAATAGCGGTCACCCCGGCATGCCCATGGGCATGGCCGAGATCGCCGTCGCGCTGTGGCAGCGGCATCTGAAGCATGATCCGGCGAACCCCGCCTGGCCCGATCGCGACCGCTTCGTGCTGTCGAACGGGCACGGTTCGATGTTGCTCTACTCGCTGCTGCACCTGACCGGCTACGATTTGCCGCTGGCCGAACTGAAGCAATTCCGCCAGATGCACTCGAAGACCCCGGGTCACCCGGAAGTCGGCATCACGCCCGGCATCGAGACGACCACCGGGCCGCTCGGCCAGGGTCTCGCCAATGCCGTCGGGATGGCGTTGGCGGAGTCGCTGCTGGCCGCCGAGTTCAACGCGGAAAACCTGTCCATCGTCGACCACCACACCTACGTGTTCCTTGGCGACGGCTGCCTGATGGAAGGCATTTCGCACGAAGCCTGTTCGCTGGCGGGTACGCTAAAGCTGAACAAGCTGATCGCGCTGTACGACGATAACGGTATTTCGATCGACGGTCATGTCGAGCACTGGTTCGGCGACGATACGCCGAAGCGCTTCGAGGCTTACGGCTGGCACGTGATCCCGAATGTCGACGGCCACGATGTGGAC
>OUWB010671357.1_pt1 | contig 12824 bp, 12 predicted proteins | sample 1779821 | NCBI WGS metagenome assembly OUWB01 (sample SAMEA3914806, study PRJEB12502) | metagenome | biome: forest; material: soil | place: Canada | collected 2011-08-03 | depth 0.1 m
CCTCTATATCGCCCAGCCGCCGCTCTATAAGGCGACCAAGGGCAAGTCCTCGCGCTACCTGAAGAACGACGCCGAGCTGGAGGCCTTCCTGGTCGAGGAGGGCGTCGACGGCGCCGTGCTGCAGCTGGGCTCGGGCGAGCAGATGAGCGGGGCCGACCTGATGGGCCTGGTGCAGACCGCCCGCGGGGCCAAGGCCAATATCGATCGCCTGGCCGCCCGCGCCCCGGCCTTCGCCATCGAGCAGGCGGCCCTGGCCGGCCTGTTCGGCGAGCGGCCGGATCCGGCTGCGGTGGCCACGCGCATGGACCTCTACGCCGAGGAAGGCGACGGGCGCTGGACCGGCGCGGCGGGCGAGGCCAGCGGCTTCGTGTTCAGCCGCGTGCGCCGCGGGGTCACCGACCAGCTGGTGATCGACGATGTGCTGATCCATTCGGCCGACGCCCGCCGCCTGGCCGAGCGCTCGGCCCATCTGGCCGAGGCCTTCGCCACCCCGGCCACCTTCCGCCGGCGTGAGCGCACCTATGCGGTCCGCGGCCCGCGCGACCTGGTGGACGCCATCTACGAGAACGGCCGCCGGGGCCTGTCCATCCAGCGCTACAAGGGCCTGGGCGAGATGAACGCCGAGCAGCTGTGGGAGACCACTCTGGACGTGGACGCCCGCACCCTGCTGCAGGTGCGGGTCAACCACGCCGACGACGCCGACGACATGTTCTCGCGCCTGATGGGCGACCTGGTCGAGCCCCGCCGCGAGTTCATCCAGGAGAACGCCCTGGACGCCGAGGTGGATGTCTAGGGGGCGGTCGAACCGCTGCAGCCTTCTCAATCCTACGTCATCCTGAGTAGCGCTCGTCAGAGCGCGTGTCGAAGGACCCGCTTGCGCCGCCGCTGCGGGCTTCGACTCAGCCGCTCCGCGGCTGGCTCAAGATGATGTAGGAAGAGAGTGCCGCTTTTGAGCGATCACCCCGTCCCCAACCGCGTCAGCAAGTCCACCAGCGCCGCGTGCTCCGCTTCGCTGAGTGGAGCCAGGAACCGGTCCTGGGTCTGGCGCAGGCGGGGGCCGAGCGCGCGGTATCGGGCCTCGCCCTCGGGCGTCAGCGTCACGCGATGGGCGCGGCGATCGGTGGGGTCGCGTTCGCGGCGGATCCAGTCGCCCGCCTCCAGGGCGTCGACGAACAGCACCATGGTCGACTTCTCGATCCGGGTGATCTCGCCCAGCCGTTTCTGGCTCATCGGGCCGCAGTCGGCCAGCGCGCCCAATATGGCCAGCAGGCCGGGATGCAGCCCACTGCCCTCTATGGCCGCCGCCACCTCTTCACGCAGCCGGGTCATGGCCAGGTGCAGCAGAAAGCCGATGCTGGTCAGGGACGGGGAATCCCGGCTGGGGCGATCGGTGTGGGCCGGGGCGGGGTGGCTGGGAAGATCGGCGGACATGGCCTGTTTCTAACCCAGGAATCGGTCCGTGTCAGAATTAGATAGTCTAATAATAGACATTCTATTGATGTCTGGTTAGGTTGCGGGCTCCGAAAGGGAGATCCCCAATGAGTGTCCTGCGCCGCATCGCGCCGCCCTTGCTGCTGTTTTTCCTCGCGCCGCTGGTGGCCGAGTACCTGCTCGGCGACCTGCCCACGACCAATCTGGCGGCCCTGCCCGTCCTGGCCCTGATGTATGGCTCGGGCGCCTTGCTGGTGCGCGAGACGGTGCGCCGCATCGGCGGCGGCTGGGCGAGCTTCTTCCTTCTGGCCCTGGCCTATGGCCTGATCGAGGAGGGCCTGGTCGACCAGTCGCTGTTCAACCCGACCTATCTGCACCTGCGACTGCTGGACTACGGTTTCATTCCCGCCCTGGGCGTGAGCCTGCCTTGGACGGTCTATGTCCTGGGCCTGCACGTCCTGTGGAGCCTGGCCACCCCGATCGGCCTGGCCGAGGCCCTGTTTCCCACACGCCGGCGCCAGCCCTGGCTGAGCCGGGGCTGGCTGATCGCCATCGGGCTGATGTTCGTAGCCGGCATGGCCATGGGCGCGGCCTTCTCCTTGCGGCAGGCCCAGCACTTCGCCTCGCCGGCGCAGATCGCGGTGAGCCTGGCGCTGATCGTCGCCCTGATCGCCGCGGCGCTGGCCCTGGGACGCAGGCCGGCCGCCGTCACCGCGCCCGTGCGCGCCGCCCCGCCCGTGGCGCTGACCCTGGTCGTCTGTCTCGGGTTGGGAAGCTTGCATCTCCTGATCTACGCCCATGGCGGCCTGGGCCTGCATTGGCCCTGGCCGGTGGCGGCGGCGGCGATGTTGCTGAACGATGCGGCGCTGGCGGCCTGGTTCGCCTTCGCATCCCGTGGCCGAACCTGGCGCGCCCTGGACGGCTGGGCCGCGGCCCAAGGCGGCCTCTTGGTCTATGCCTGGTTCGGCTATGAGGGGCTGCGCAACATGCACCACGAGGCCGACCTTGTCGGTCACAGCGTCCTGGTGGCCGCCCTGTTGGCGCTGGGTCTCCTCGCCGGCTTGAGGGCGCGCCTAGGAGACCGCGCCTGAGGTGCGGCTCGGCATGATCCGTATAAGGATCATGCTTTGGGAAGATGACCAAAAGCCATGTCCAGCCTGTCAGCTGCGGTTCAGGTTCGGGCGGACAAGGTGGCTGCGGACGGGCGCGAACTCCTGGTTCGATCCGCAAATCCATGAGGTCTGAGATGAAGAAACTCGCATTGGCCGCCGCAGGGGCGCTGACATTGGTCGCCGGCGCAGCATCGGCGGCGCCGGCGCAGGTGGTGTTCGGCGTCGATCACCCCGGCGACGCCGCTCTGGTTCAGTCGCAGTATTTCTATGCTGGCCGCAACTTCTGTTGGTACGACAGCGCCTGGCGCGGCCCGGGCTTCTACTGGTGCGGCTATGCCTGGCGCCACGGCTACGGCTGGGGCGGTCCGGTGGGCTGGCGCGGCTGGAACGGCCCGGGCTACTGGCGTCACGGCGCCTGGATCGGCCCGCGCGGCTACGCCCATCCCGAGTGGCGCGGCTGGCATCGTGGCGGCTGGCATCACGGCTGGCGCTGACGAAGGCATAGGCTTTTCCCCTCCCCCGTTGCGCGGGGGAGGGGAAAAGATATTCAAAGACGGCCGCCCTACGCTTTGGTTGGGCTGCGCCAATAGAGCCAAATAGAGGCGGAATGTCGCAGGCGCCGCGCCCGGTGCGATAAGGTTTTCGGAAGGTGCAGGTTGCAGGGTGCGGCATGCGCCAAGCCCTAGCCTCCGCCGAATCCCTGCGCCTCGCCGCCTTGCGCTCGTTCGGCGTGCTGGATACGCCGCCCGAGGCCACCTTCGACCGCATCACCCAGATGGCGGCCCATCTGTTCGGCGCCCCGATGGCCCTGATCTCGCTGGTCGACGAAGACCGGCAATGGTTCAAGTCGAAGGTTGGGGTAGAGGACTCATGCACCCCGCGCAGCATGGCCTTCTGCGCCCACGCCCTGGACCTGGAGGCCGGGTCGGTGATGGTGGTCGAGGACGCCAGGAACGATCCCCGGTTCGCGGACAACCCCTTTGTGACGGGCCCCGCCGGTGTCCGTTTCTATGCCGGCGCGGTGCTCACCGGCGTCAATGGCTTCAATCTGGGCACGCTCTGCATCGTCGACACCAGGCCCCGGCCGACACCCAGCGCCGAGGATCTGGCCGTGCTGCGCGGCCTGGCGCGGATGGTCATGGACCATCTGGAGAACCGGCGCACGCGCCTGATGCTGGAGGACCAGCAGGCGGTGATCCGCCGCCAGGAAGCGGCCCTGCGCACCATGAACCAATCGCTGGAAAGCCGGGTTCAGCAACGCACGGCCGAGCTGCAGCACGAGCGCGAGCGGCTGGGCGCCAGCGAGCGCCGGCTGCAGGACCTCATCGCCAACGCCCACCAGGCGATCGTGGTGATGAGCCACGACGGCCTGATCGAGGAATGGAACCACCACGCAGCCATCACCTTTGGCTGGTCGGCCGAGGAGGCCATCGGCCGGTCGGTGGCCGAGCTGCTGATCCCCAAGCCCTACCGGCGCGCCCACGACCAGGGCCTGCGGCAGTTCCTGCAGACCGGCGGCGGCCATGTGGTCGGCAAGCGGCTGGAGTTGAACGCCTTGCGCCGCGACGGGTCCGAGATCCCCGTGGAGCTGGCCATCAGCGCCACCCAGGGGCCGGACGGCTGGCGCTTCACCGCTCTGATGCACGACATCAGCGAGCGCCAGCGCCAGACGGCGCTGTTCGAGAACGCCTTCCACCACGCCCCGATCGGCTTGGCCCTGGTGGGGCTGGACGGGCGGTTCCTGAAGCTGAACGACGCCTTCGCGGCCATCGTCGGTCATGACGACGCCGCCGAGCTGCTCACCGCCACCTTCCAGCAGATCACCCACGCCGACGATCTTGACCGCGACCTGGGCCTGCTGGCCCAGCTGACCGCGGGCGAGATCAACACCTATCAGATGGACAAGCGCTATCTGCGCCGCGATGGGACCGTGGTCTGGGTCAACCTGTCGGTGTCGATGGTGCGCGAACGCGACGGCGCGCCCAAGCACTATATCGCCCAGGTGCAGGACCTGACCGTGCGCATGGAGGCCGAGGCGCGCTATCAGCTGATGGCGGCCAACACCACCGACATGATCGTCGCCTGCGACCTGCAGGGGGCCACCACCTTCATCTCGGCCAGCTGCCGGGCGATCAGCGGCTGGGCGCCCGAGGAGGCCCTGGGCCGGCCGATCAGCGACTTCGCCCACCCCGACGATATGAAGGCCCTGCGTGACGCCTACCGGCGCACCGCTCTGGGCGCGGCCGGGACCAGCGTGCGCTGGCGCGGCTGGCACCGCGAACTGGGTCGCTGGGTGTGGCTGGAGTCTCGCCCCTCGCTGATGGCCGGCGCCGAGGACACGCGCTTCGTCGACGTGGTGCGCAACATCGACGCCCAGGTGGCGCAGGAGGAGGCTCTGGCCGCCGCCCGCGTCCAGGCCGAGGCCGCCGCCGCGGCCAAGGCCGAGTTCCTGGCCAATATGAGCCACGAGATCCGCACCCCCTTGACCGCGGTGATCGGCTTCTCCGGCCTGCTGCGCGAGCGGCCTGACATCAGCGCCGCCAGCTTGGCCCTGGTCGAGCGCATCCACACCGCCGGTTCGGCCCTGCTGTCGGTGGTCAACGGCATCCTGGACTTCTCCAAGCTCGACGCCGGCGAGGTGGAGCTGAGGCCCAAGGCCACCGGCGTGGCGGCCATGGCCGGCGAGATCCTGACCCTGTTCCAGCCCCAGGCCGACGCCAAGGGCCTGGGCCTGGCGGTGCAGGTCGATTCGGCCTTCCCGGCCCAGGTGATGGTCGATCCCCAGGGCCTGAGGCAGGTGCTGTTCAACCTGATCGGCAATGCGGTGAAGTTCACCGACGCGGGCCAGATCACCCTGGACCTGTCGCACCGGGATGGGCGATTGCGCGCGGCGGTGCGCGACACCGGCGCGGGCATGTCGGCCGACCAGCAGGCCAAGCTGTTCCAGCGGTTCTCGCAGGTGGACAGCTCCACCACCCGCCGCCACGGCGGCACGGGCCTGGGCCTGGCCATCTGCAAGGGCCTGGTGGAGGCCATGGGCGGGGTCATCGGCGTGACCAGCGAACCGGGCCACGGCTCGTGCTTCCACTTCGAGCTGGCCGCTCCGGCCTGCGACAGCGCCGTCCAGGCGCTGGCCGGCGAGGTCAGCGACGCCTTCTTCGGCCTGCGGGTGCTGGTTGTGGACGACAACGGCGCCAATCGCGAGGTGGTGCGCGCGCTGCTCGAAAGCGTGGGCGCCGAGGTCGAGGAGGCCGAGGACGGTCTGGCGGCGGTGGAGATCGCCCAGTTGGCGCCCCTCGATGTGATCCTGATGGACCTGTCCATGCCCCGGCTCGGCGGCGTCGCCGCCGCGCGCCGCATCCGCCAGGAGCCGGGGCCCAACCTGGACATCCCCATCCTGGCCTTCTCCGCCAGCGTGGAGGCCAAGGCGCCCTCGGCCGATTTCGACGGCTTCGTCGCCAAGCCGATCGAGCCGCCGGCCCTGTTCCGCTCCCTGCGCGACGCCTTGGCGGGCGCACCTGCATCCTTCCATGGAGAGACCCATGCGGCATGCCAATGAGCCCCTGTCCCAATCGACCATCCTGGTGGTCGACGACGAGCTGATGATGCGCGAACTGCTGACCACCCGCCTGGGCGTGGCCGGCTTCCATCCGCTGCAGGCGCGCAACGGCCAGGAGGCGCTGGTGATGATCGGCCAGTCGCGGCCGGCGGCCATGGTGCTGGACATCAACATGCCGGGGCTGGACGGCTTCGGCGTGCTGGAGTCGATGCGGCGCAACGGCCAGATCGGCCACGTCAAGGTCATGGTGCTGACCGCGCGCAACCAGACCGCCGACGTACGCCGGGCCATCGCCCTGGGCGCGCGCGACTTCCTGACCAAGCCGTTCAGCGACAACATCTTCCTGGCCCGGATCGAGCGCCTGCTGCGCAGCCGCCCGGCGCCGGGCGGTCCGGCCGCCAGTTCGCCCCTGGCCGCCGCCCCGCCCGCGGCGCCCGAGGCGGACGCCAGCCTGCTGCTCTGAGGTGTGGTCTCGATCGCGGCGCCCAGAGCTCGTCATCCCGGCCGTAGCCCGGCGTAGAGCAGGGCGGAGAGCCGGCGCCCGGGGGCCGTGCGCCGGTCCTGGGTCCCGGATCGGTCCTTCGGACCGTCCGGGATGACGAAGAACGTGGACGTCTGTCCTCGCTCGCCTTTTCCGGCGCGCGTCATCGATCGCATCCAAAGCGGATCTTGAGCCTCGCCGCCGCCCCGAAAAACGGCCGGATAAAGCCGCGCTATCGCCCGGCGCAGAATTTTTGCCCTGGCGACGGGCGCGCGGCTTCCCACATGCGCAGGTGTCCCGAGCCGCGCCGCGGCCGGACGATCGTTGCGTCCTGCCAGGAGCGTTCCATGCCCAGCCTGTTCGAGCCCCTCGCCCTTGGCGAGCTCACCCTGCCCAATCGCGTCTTCATGGCCCCGCTGACCCGCGCCCGCTCGGGCGAGACGCGCACGCCCACGCCGCTGGTGGCCGAATACTACGCCCAGCGCGCCGCGGCGGGCCTGATCCTCAGCGAGGCCACCTCGGTGCGCGCCGACGGCGTCGGCTATGCCGACACCCCCGGGATCTGGAGCGAGGAGCAGGTCGAGGGCTGGCGGGGCGTGACCCGCGCCGTGCACGCCGCCGGCGGCCATATCTTCCTGCAGCTGTGGCACGTGGGCCGGATCTCCGATCCCTCGTTCCTGGGCGGCGCCGCGCCGGTGGCCCCCAGCGCCATCGCCGCCGCCGGCCATGTCAGCCTGCTGCGCCCCGAGCGGCCCTATCCGCTGCCCCGCGCCCTGGCGCTGGACGAGATCCCGGCGATCGTCGAGGCCTATCGCAAGGGGGCCGAGAACGCCGAGCGCGCCGGCTTCGACGGGGTCGAGGTCCACGGCGCCAACGGCTACCTGCTCGACCAATTCCTGCAGGACAAGTCCAACCACCGCGACGACGCCTATGGCGGCTCGATCGAGAACCGCGCCCGGCTGATGCTGGAGGCGGTGGACGCTGCGGTCTCGGTGTTCGGTCCCGGCCGCGTGGGCCTGCACCTGGCCCCGCGCGGCGACGCCCACGACATGGGCGACAGCGACCCGGCCTCCACCTTCGGCTACGTGGTCCGCGCCGCCGCCGAGCGCAAGATCGCCTTCATCTGCGCCCGCGAGCATGTGGGCGAGGGCCGGATCGGCCCGCAGCTCAAGGCCCAGTTCAACGGCCTGTGGATCGCCAACGAGAACATCGACGGCGAGGCGGCCCAGGGCCTGCTCGACCGCGGCGAGGCCGATGCGGTGGCCTTCGGCAAGAGCTTCATCGCCAATCCGGACCTGGTGCGCCGCCTGCAGTGCAAGGCGCCGCTAAATGCTTGGGACGCCTCGACCTTCTACGTGCCGGGTCCCAAGGGTTATGTGGACTATCCGACCCTGGAGGCCGTGCCCGCCGAGTGATGTTCGCAGTCCCGGAGCAGCCCAGCTCGCCGCTCCGGGACATCGTCTCCTGCCGCATGGCGCGCATCCGATCCCGAGCCTGCGCGTTGCTTGGGCCGGGTGGGCTGTGAAGGAGACTGCTGATGACTATGCGAACCCTTACCCTGACCGCCGCGGCGGCCGCTCTCTTGTGCGCCGCCCCTCTGACCATGGCCCAGGCCCAGGTCACCGGCACGGCCGTCGACACCAACGCCACCGTCGGCGCCCACGGCGACTGGACCTTGAAGCAACGCGAGGACTGGCTGTCGACCCGCCTGAACAACGCCAATGACGACGGCTCGCTCGACCATCACGAATATGAGCGGGTCAAGCAGGAGCTGCGCGACATCCACGCCCAGGAAGACGCCCTGCGCGACAACCACGACGGCCAGCTGACCGACAACGAGACCGCCGACCTGGAATCGCGTCTCGACCACGTCTCGGACCAGATTCACTGGCTGCGCGACGAAAACATCCAACGTCCCTGGTAAGCGTCCCTCTGTAAGCGTGATAGGCGCGCCGCGCGCTGGGCGAGTTCCGCGCGCGGCCGCCGCCCTTTTGGGGGCTGCGGCTCGCTAATGTTTCTTGAGCGAGAGCCGCTGAAGATCAGTCGGGCTGGGCGCTCTCGCGGCCGCCGGATCGGTCAGGTCGAAAACCGCGCATAGACTTTCTTCCAGAAACAGCCCGACCAGATCGCCCTGCGCGGCCCATGCTATTCTCGCTGCCGCAGCAGGAGCCATTTCGGTCTCGGTCTGGACATTGACCGTGGCCACGATCTCGCCGCCTTGGCCCATGCGCAGGTCCAGGAGGTAGAAAAAAGCGGTCAGGTCAGCGCGTTCAAACACGGCGCCGAAGTGTCCCGCAGGCTGGATGGCGCTCTCGAAAACATCGATGCTCATTCGATCGCCAGCCTTCGCCCTCGTCCTATTCACCGGGCCGCTGCCTATGCGTGCAGCTTGCGTCTGCGGGATAGGGGCGATTGTTTTCTATCTGCACAGATGTAGCCGGCGCCCGGCACGATCCGCCCTAAGCCGCCCGCGTCAGATCCCCGCCCGCAGCCTCCGCCGGCCGCGCCTTGTCCAATCCCAGCCACACCCGGAACGGATGGGCGTACTGCCCCAGCGCCCCGCGGCCCATGTCCTCGCGCACGCCCAGGGGCGCGTCGCACGGCCCGGGCTGGTGATAGGTGCCGAAGGCGCGGTCGAACACCGAGAACACGGTGGCGAAGTTGACGCCCGAGCCGTCGATGTCGCGGGCGTGGTGCCAGCGGTGCATGGCGGGGCTGTTGAACACGAGGTTCAGCCGCCCCCAGGTCCAGGGCGCGTCCACATGGATCAGGCTGCCATAATAGTGGCGGATCAGCACATTGGCCGCCAGCGCCCATAGGGGAAAGCCCAGGGCGCCCAGGATCAGGGTGTCGACCAGCGAGCCCAGCCGGTCGATGGGATGCATGCGCTCCTGGGTGAACCAGGTCAGCTGGGTGTCGCTGTGGTGGATGGCGTGAGCGGGCCAGAGCAGGGCGCTGTGCTGGACGCGGTGGCGCCAGTAGCCGAGAAAGTCGCCGATGAACACCACCGCCAGCAGGGTGGGCGCGCCGCCGAGCGCCGCCCACAGGCGCGACGGGTCCAGGCGCAGGCCGGCGCTGACCACGGCGGCGTGCAGGGCCAGGCCGCTGGCGGCGGCGATGACGTTGAGCGTGGGGGTGACCGTCACCTGGTCGATGGCCCACAGGACGGCGTTGATCCGCACCTCGCCCGAGGCCTTGCGCGCCCCGGCCAGGGCGCCGGCCAGGCCCTTGACGAACACCGCCAGGGCGAAGAAGGCCATGGCCGCCAGGGCCATGAACAGGACGGTCCCGGGCAGCTGCTCGACCGAGTCGCGAAACGCTTCCATCCAGGCCGACATCGCCGTCTCCGTGCTTAGAGCCTGAAGCCATAGCGCGGGCGGGGTTAAGAAGGCGTCGTCTTGAGGAGTTGGCCAATCTGAACCCGTCATGGCCGGGCTTGTCCCGGCCATCCAGCCCAGGAAGATGACGTCGACCTACAGTGGGTGGCCCGCTCTGACTTTGTTCCGGCCTGGTTCAGAGCTGGATGGCCGGGACAAGCCCGGCCATGACGGTGGTCATGATGAGCCGGGATAGTGCGGTCCGGACGCCCGGGTCACGCTCGCCGCCCGATCTTTATGCGGCCTTTATGTCCCGGCTTCGCCTTAGGCGACGATCCTTCACGCGGCTTGGCGGTAGGTCTCCCACGATCCAACCGGAGACTCGCGATGGACGCTCTCTACATCGTCGCCGGCCTGGCCATGTTCGCCCTGTTCGCGGCCTACGCCGCGCTGCTGAGGGACGTGTGATCATGCTGGTCGCCATCATCTACATCGCCGCCGCGGCGGCCGTGGCCGTCTACATGCTGGCCGCCTTGCTGCGTCCTGAAAAATTCTAGCGGAAGCTTGTCATGAACATGCAGGGATGGGCGGAGATCGCCCTCACCATCGCCTTGGCCGTGGGCCTCGGCTGGCCGCTGGGCGTCTATATGGCGCGCGTCTGGCAGGACCAATCCACCTGGCTCGACCCGGTGATGCGCCCGGTCGAGGCGGTCTTCTATCGCCTGTGCGGCGTCGACCGCCGCAAGGGCCAGGGCTGGCTGGCCTATAGTTTCTCGTTCCTGGCCTTCAGCGCGGCCTCGTTCCTGTTCCTCTACGCCATATTGCGGCTGCAGGGCGTCCTGCCGCTGAACCCGCAGGGGTTCGCCGGCATGTCGCCCGACCTGGCGTTCAACACCGCCATCAGCTTCGTCACCAACACCAACTGGCAGGCCTATTCGGGCGAGAGCGCGGCCAGCCACTTCACCCAGATGGCCGGGCTGACGGTGCAGAACTTCGCCTCCGCCGCCGCCGGCATCGCCCTGGCCGCGGCCCTGGCGCGGGCCTTCGCCTCGCATCGGGGCGAGAGCCTGGGCAACTTCTGGGCCGATTTGGTGCGTATCAGCCTCTACATCCTGCTGCCGCTGTCGATCGTCACCGCCCTGTTGCTGGTGGCCCTGGGCGTGCCGCAGACCCTGGCCGCGCATGTGGACGCCAACACCGTCGAGGGCGCCAAGCAGACCATCGCGCTGGGGCCCATCGCCAGCCAGGAAGCCATCAAGCAGATCGGCACCAACGGCGGCGGCTTCTTCAACGCCAATTCCTCGCACCCTTATGAGAACCCGACCCCGCTCACCAACCTGATCGAGATGGTGACGATGAACATGCTGGCCTTCGCCTGCGTGGTCGCCTTCGGCCGGGTGGTCGGCGTGCGCAAGGACGCCGTCGCCCTGGTCGTGGTGATGGCGGTGATGGTGTTGGCCGCCGCCGCCGGCATCTATGCCTGCGAGAGCCAGCCCACCCCGGCCCTGGTCGCCGCCCACGTGACCACCATGCCCAATATGGAGGGCAAGGAGGTCCGCTTCGGCGCCGCCGGCTCGTCGGTGTTCGCCGCCATGACCACCGGCGCCTCGGACGGGGCGGTCAACGCCATGCACGAGAGCTTCACGCCCCTGGGCGGGGGCCTGGCCCTATTCATGATCAAGCTGGGCGAGATGCTGCCCGGCGGAGTCGGCTCGGGCCTCTACGGCATGGTGATCATGGCCCTGCTGGCCGTGTTCGTCGCCGGGCTGATGGTCGGGCGCACGCCGGAATATCTGGGCAAGAAGATCGAGGCGCGGGAGATCAAGCTGGCCATGCTGGCCGCCCTGATCCTGACCGTGTCGATCCTGGGCTTCGCCGCCACGGCCCTGGTGCTGCCCCTGGCGCTGAAGTCGGTGTCGGCCAGCGGCCCGCACGGCCTGACCGAGGTGCTCTACGCCTACGCCTCGGCCACCGGCAACAACGGCTCGGCCTTCGCCGGCCTGTCGGCCAACAACCCCTATTGGAACGTCACCTTGGGGATCGCCATGTGGCTGGGCCGGTTTGGCTACGCCATCCCGGTGATGGCCATAGCCGGGGGCCTGGCGGCCAAGCCGCGCCTGGCGCCCTCGGCCGGCACCCTGCCCACCTACGGGCCGCTGTTCATCGGCCTGATCGTCGGGGTGATCCTGATCCTGGGCGGCCTGCAATACTTCCCCGCCCTCGCCCTCGGGCCGGTGGTCGAGCATTTCCAAATGCTCGCCCTGACCCACTGATCTGATCTCAAAGGGAAATCCGAAAATGGCCTCCGCCATATCCGCGCCGGGCGCTCAGGGCGACATCCTTCGCCGCGCCGCCTGGGACGCCGTGATCAAACTCGACCCGCGCAAGCTGACCGGCAATCCCGTGATCCTGGCCACCGAGGTGGTGGCCGTGCTGGCTACGGTCTCGACCATAGACGCCGTCGTCCGCCACGCCGCTGTGGGCTTCGCGCTGCAGATCGCCCTGTGGCTCTGGGCCACGGTGCTGTTCGCCAACCTGGCCGAAAGCATCGCCGAAGGCCGCGGCAAGGCCGCCGCCGACAGCCTGCGCGCCGCCCGGGTGACCACCAACGCCAAGCTGATCGTCGATCCGGACACCGACCTGATCGTGCCCACCGCCTCGCACAAGCTGGTCCCCGGCCATGTGGTGCTGGTCGAGGCCGGCGACGTGGTTCCCGCCGACGGCGAGATCATCGAAGGGGTGGCCTCGGTCAACGAGTCGGCCATCACCGGCGAGAGCGCCCCGGTGATCCGCGAATCCGGCGGCGACCGCTCGGCCGTCACCGGCGGCACCACCGTGGTCTCGGACTGGATCAAGGTGCGGGTCACCGCCGGCGCCGGCGACAGCTTCCTCGACCGCATGATCGCCATGGTCGAAGGCGCCAA
>OUWB010000303.1_pt2 | contig 12815 bp, 8 predicted proteins | sample 1779821 | NCBI WGS metagenome assembly OUWB01 (sample SAMEA3914806, study PRJEB12502) | metagenome | biome: forest; material: soil | place: Canada | collected 2011-08-03 | depth 0.1 m
GCGCGGCGCTTGAGCGCCAAACACCCCTCCGAACGCGGTGCGTGAGGCAAGGGCGACCGCCCGCAAAGCCTGCGCGGCGCTTGAGCGCCAAACACCCCTCCGAACGCGGTGCGTGAGGCAAGGGCGACCGCCCGCAAAGCCTGCGCGGCGCTTGAGCGCCAAACATAAACGAGGATGAACGGCGCCCTCAGAGGCCGTTCATGTGCGACCCTTTATAACGGGTGTCATGGATGGCGAAGGCGATCACCGCCCCAGCCACGCAAGACACTCACGAAGGGACATCGCCATGAGCAAGTTCATCGCCACCAAGTTCATATTGCCCGCCGTCGTCGCCGCGGGCATTGCCGCCGCCGCCCTGCCGGGCCTGGCTTCGGCGCAAAACTGCTACCAGCAACGTAACGACAACCGCACCACCGGCGCCGTCGTCGGCGCGGTTGCCGGCGGCGCCATCGGCGGCGCCACCTCAGGCCACCGCGAAAAGGGTGTCGGCACGGTCGCCGGCGCCATCCTGGGCGCCGTCGCCGGCTCGGCGATCGCGGGAGACAACACCCATTGCTACTACGACAACGGCTATGCCTATGACGCGCCGCCGCCCCCTCCGGCCTACCGCGGCGGCTACGCCTATGACGCGCCTCCGCCGCCGCCGGTCTACGGCTACGGCTACGCCCCCGCCCCGGTCGTCGTCTATGGTGGCGGTTACTATGGTGGCCGCTACTACTATGGCCGTCCGGTCTATCGTCACGGGCACCGCTGGTAAGTTGCCCCCGCCCCGACCGGCGGGACCCCTGTTCGATAGAACGCGATGCCGCCCTCAGGACTTGTCCTGGGGGCGGTCGTTCCGCGTTTTGTATCAATCCGTTAGGGGATTGTGATCATAACCGTTTCGTGACTTGCCGGATTTGCCGTGCTGCGGCTAGACAGCGCAGCAAATCCAGCCGACAATTCGAGGCCGTCCGCCATATCCACGGCCGGGCGGCGACAAGGGGACGAGAGTGACGAAACCAGGTACGGTTCGTGGTCAGCGCGGGCTGTTGCGGCAAATCCGCGAGACGATGGAAGAGGGCCAGTCGGCCCAGACGCGCCTCGACACCGTGGTGCGCATCATCGCCACCTCGATGGTCGCCGAAGTCTGTTCGATCTATCTGCGCCGCACCTCCGAAGAACTCGAACTGTTCGCCACCGAAGGCCTCAATCCCGACGCCGTGCACAAGACGCGCATGCGCCTCTCCGAAGGCCTGGTCGGTGAAGTCGCCCGCGCCGGCGCCCCCCTCGCCCTGATGGACGCGCCCTCCCATCCCAGCTTTTCCTATCGTCCGGAAACCGGCGAAGATCCCTACAAATCGTTCCTCGGCGTGCCGCTGCTGCGCGGCGGCCGTACCATCGGCGTGCTGGTCGTGCAGAACAAGGCGGCGCGGCGCTACGAGGAAGAAGAGGTCGAGGACCTCCAGATCATCGCCATGGTGCTGGCCGAGATCGTTACCGCCGGTGAACTGGTCGGGCTCGATGAACTCAAGGACATCGAACTGGCGCCCTCGCGGCCCGAACGCCTGAAGGGATCGATGTTCGCCGACGGCATCGCGCTCGGCGTCGTCGTGCTGCACGAAGTGCCGGTGACGCCGGAACACCTGTTGACCGACGACGTCGTCGCCGAGGAAAAGCGTCTGCTCGACGCCATTTCCAGTTTGCGCGAACAGATCGACCAGATGTTCGAAGGCCAGCACGGCCTGGCCGGGCCGACCTACGACGTGCTCGAAACCTACCGCATGTTCGCCCACGACCGTGGCTGGACGCGCAACCTCGTCGAAGCCGTGCGCAACGGCCTGACCGCCGAGGCCGCCGTCGAGCGCGTGCGTAACGAACAACGCGCCCGGCTGAACAATGCGCGCGACGCCTATATGCGCGAGCGGCTGCACGACCTGGAAGACCTGGCCAACCGTCTTTTGCGCGTCCTGGCCGGAAAGAACACCGCCCAGCGCTCCATTCCCGAAAATTCCATCCTGGTGGCGCGCGACCTCGGCCCCGCCGATCTGCTGGAATATGACCGGTCCCGGCTGAAGGGCATATTGCTCGAGGAAGGCTCGTCGTCGAACCACGCCGCCATCGTCGCGCGCGCCCTGCAGATTCCCTGCGTCGGCCGCCTGTCCGGCCTGCGTGACCGGGTGAGCCAGGGCGACCCGGTCATCGTCGATGGCGAAACCGGCGAGGCCTATCTGCGGCCGCGTCCCGACATCATCGAAGCGGCCACCGCGCGCATGGATGTCCGCGCCGTCCAACGCGCCGAGTTCACGCGCATCAAGGACGTTCCCGCGGTGACCCGCGATGGCCAGCGGGTCACCCTGCTGATGAATGCCGGCCTGGAATTCGACATCGACATCATGAACGAGACCGGCGCCGAAGGCATCGGCCTGTTCCGCACCGAATTCCAGTTCATGGTGTCCGAGGACCTGCCGCGCCTCAAGCGCCAGACCGAGCTTTATGAGCGCATCATGGACGGCGCCGGCGACCGCCCGGTGATTTTCCGCACGCTCGATCTCGGCGGCGACAAGATCCTGCCCTACATGGAAATGGAGCGCGAGGAGAACCCGGCGCTCGGCTGGCGCGCCATCCGGATGGGCCTCGACCGGCCGGCCCTGTTGCGCATGCAGATCAGAGCCCTGCTGGCCGCCGCGCGCGGCCGCGAACTGCGCGTCATGTTCCCGATGGTCGCCTCGGTCGATGAGTTCCGCCAGGCGCGCGAACTGGTCGATATCGAATGCGCCTGGGCCAAGCGCCGCGGCCGCCCGCTGCCGGTCCTGCTGCGGGTCGGCGCCATGATCGAATGCCCGTCGCTGTTGTGGCACCTCGACGCGCTTCTGCCGCTGGTCGATTTCGCCAGCGTCGGCACCAACGACCTCGCGCAATACATGTTCGCCGCCGACCGCACCAATCCCAAGATGAACGAGCGTTACGACCCCCTGTCGCCGCCGCTGCTGCGCGCGCTGGCCAGCATCCAGCAGGCCGCTGAGGAATCGGGCACGCCGGTATCGATCTGCGGCGAGATCGCGGGCCGGCCGCTGGAGGCCTTCGTGCTGATCGCGCTGGGCTTTACGCGCCTATCCATGCCGCCGTCGGGCCTGGGCCAGGTCAAGCGCATGGTGCTGTCGCTCGACCGCGAGACGGCGGCCAAGTCGATCACCAAGCTGATGGGGTCGTCCAATGGGTCGTTGCGCAACGAAATCCTCAGCCTGGCGCGCAAGCTGAACCTCGAGCTGTAGCGTGCGGTTGCTGCAATGCCGCGACGGCTCCCGTCATCTCTCGTGACGGATTGAACGCTTGCGGCTATAGAAATCTCTTAACAAAACCGCGGCAAAGCGGCAGAACAGCAAGTCTCTCATATACATAGGTGGCGCGTGCGATTCCTCTCCCGATTCCTGCCGGCCGTCGCCCTGCTGTTCGCCGCCGGCTCTTTGTCCGCGATTGGGGCCCAGGCCGATGAGGTGCAGTCCGCCCATATCAAGGCCAAGCTGGTAGCGCAGTCGCTGACCGTGGCGCCGGGCGGCGACGACTATGTCGCGCTCGACTATACGCCGCTCAAAGGCTGGCACACCTATTGGAAGAACCCGGGCGATACCGGCCTGGCGCCCAAATTCACCTGGGACCTGCCCGATGGCGTCACCGCCGCCGATCCGCGGTTCCAGCCGCCGGTCCTGCTGCCGACGCTGGGCCTGACGAGCTATGGCTATGACGGCCGCAATATTCTGCTGGTCAAGCTGCACAACGGCTCGCACTTCACAGCCGGCGATGCCCTGCCCCTGCATGCCAAGGTCGATTTCCTGGTCTGCGCCGATGTCTGTGTGCCGGAAAGCCTGACGGTGAACCTCAAGCTTGCGGTCGGCGCGCCGGTCGACGGGCCCGACGCCGCCACGGTGCAAAAGGCGCTCGACGGCCTGCCCAAGCCCGGCCCGGCGGGCACGGTGGATCTGAACAACGGTAATGTCGAGTTCGGCATCCCGCTGACCGACGCCGACGCCAAGGGCGCCTATCTCTTTCCGGAACAGGCCGGTGTCGTCAGCTATCCGGCGCCGCAGACGATCGATGCCGGATCGGCCGGCTTCACCATCCGCACCAAGGCGGCCGGCGCGGCCCTGCCCGACGGCGACCTGCCAAATCACGCGCTTTCAGGCGTGCTCAGGCTAGCCGACGGCGAAGCCTTTCAGATCGCGCTGACGCGAGCCCCGCTGGCCGCCTCGGTCCATGGGCTCGGCGCGCCGGGCGCGGCGAAGGCGGAGACCGGTGTCGGCCTGTGGGTGGCCATTATTGGCGCACTGGCAGGTGGGCTGATCCTCAATCTGATGCCGTGCGTCTTCCCGATCCTGGCCATGAAGTTGATGGCCCTGACACGGGCGGGGCACGATCAGGCTCTGGCGCGGCGAGAATCCTTGCTCTATGGCGCCGGGGCGATAGTCAGCTTCGTCGGCCTGGCCTTGATCCTGGAAATCGCCCGGGCCCTCGGTCAATCCCTGGGTTGGGGTTTCCAGCTCCAGTCGCCCTATGTCACCGCCGGTCTGGCGGTCATCATCCTGCTGGTCGCCATCAGCATGGGCGGCTTCTTCGAGGTCGGCGCCTGGCTGCAACGTCTGGGCGGCAACGCCCAGGTCGGCGTGGCCCAGATACAGACGGGCCGGCCGATGCTGGCCGCCTTCATGACCGGGGTCCTGGCGGTCGTGGTCGCCGCGCCCTGCACCGCGCCGTTCATGGGACCAGCCGTCGGCTTTGCCCTGACGCAGGGCGGGGCGGTATCGTTCGTTGTGTTCGTCGTGCTGGGCCTGGGTTTTGTCCTGCCGTTCGTCGCCCTGACCTGGCTGATCACCCGGGTGCCCGCCGTCGCCAAAATCCTCCCCAAGCCCGGCGAATGGATGATCAGCCTGCAGCGCTTCCTGGCGGTGATGATGTTCTGCGCCGTGGCCTGGCTGGTGTGGGTCTTCTCGCAGCAGGTCTCGACCACGGGGCTTTTGTGTCTCGTCACCGGGCTGATCATGATCGCCATGGCGGTCGTCAACAAGATCAAGCTGCAGCGCTATGCGCCGCCGGTGCTGGTGGTGCTGGGCCTTGTCCTGGTTGTCTGCGGCGCGCGCCAGCCGCTTGAAGCGCGGCCCGCGGTGACCGGCGCCGGGCCCCTGGCCGCAGTGCCGTTCGATGTCGCTCGCCTGTCGGAATTGCGCGCTCACAATAGGCCGGTGCTCGTCGATCTGACGGCGGCGTGGTGCGTGACGTGCAAGGTCAATGAGGTGGGCGCCCTGGCCGATCCGGCCGTGCTCAAGACCTTCAAGGCCACCGGCACCACCTATATGGTCGGCGACTGGACCAATCAGGATGCGCGCATTTCGCACTATCTCAGTCTGTATGGCCGTTCGGGCGTCCCGCTTTACGTCTATTACGGCGCGCATAACGCCCAGCCCCTGGTCCTGCCGCAACTGCTGCAGGCCGGGGACGTGGTCAAGGTGTTGGCCGGCGGGGCGAAATAGCCGGATCCTCCGGAGATCTATCCTACTTCAGTTGCACGACCACCATCGACCAGGCAGGCAAGGTCACGCTCGGCGTCGTCGTCGTGCCGAGTGAAGCGCTCACCGGGCCCGTCCACACATTGCTTTGCGAGGTGTCGTATTGCGCCTTGCCATAGGTGATCGTGCTGACCGTGAACTGGGTCGTGCTGGCGTTCGCCATCTGGATGTTGAAGGTGACCGGGTTCGCCTGGTCGAGGTTGAACAGCATCAGGGCATAGCCCGAGCCCTGCGTGGCCGCATAGGCGCGGACGTTCGGCAGGCTTGAGGGGACTGTCACGGGCAGCATCTGGTTGCCCGCCGTGGCGAATTGCGACGCCAGGACCATGGCCTGGCCGCTGGGCATCAGGGTGCCAAGCGGAATGCTTGGCGCGCCGACGCAGCCATAGGGGTTCGGCCAGGTATCGGCCAATTGTCCGTAGGAACCGAAGTTTTGCCAGCCGTAAAGGGTGGAGCTATTGTTGCCGCCGGTCGAGCAACCGGCGCCGATGCTCTGCCACAAGGTCGCCATGGGCAGCCCGTCGTTCAGGACTTCGCCGAGCGCCATGCCCGTGTAGAGGCCGTTGACGATCGAGACCGATTGCTTGCCGGGGTTGGAGCTTACGGAATTGTATTCGCCCAGATAGATGGGCGTGTTGGGCTTGCCGGCCGCGATCAGCTCGCTCTTTACGGTGTTGATCAGGGTGGTCAGGTTGCTTACGCCCTGGCCGAGCAGGAAGCTGTCGCTTTCGGTGCCTGGGTTCTGCGCGTAGTAGTGCAACTCGACGAAATCATAGGGCGCATTGGCCAGGACGGTCGTGTCCCAGGCGGCCTTGCCTTCGACGACGACCCCGACCTGGGCCGTGGCGTCCTGGGCCTTGACCAGAGCGTAATAGCCGCCGGTGCCGGCGACGGCATTGGCATAGGTGGTCGGATCGTTCGGCTTGGCGTGCAGGTCGTATTCCCAACTGCCGTAGACCTCGTTGCCGACGGTCCAATGCAGGCCCGTCACGCCGATCGTCGCGGCGTGGGCGACCCAGGCCGCCGCCTCGGTCGGATCGCCGCCGCCGTTGCAGGCGGCGTTGGAGCCGTAGTTCAGGGTGACCGCCAGGTCGTAACCGCCCGGCTTCACGACCGTGGAGATGAAATTGTCGAACGTCGTGTTCGGGGCGACATAGCCGCCGGCGCATTCCGTATTGGTTTGCCAATGATAGGTGTCCGAGGCCGAGCCGCCCGGCCAGCGCAGCAGCTTGGCGTCCAGCGACTTGACCGCGGCCGTCGTGCCGGTCGTCGTGAAGTCGTACCAGTTGGTCATGTTGGTGCCCATCTGGTCGGCGACGATGGAGGCGCCGGTGCCCGCCGTATTGACGCTGATCTCGGGCGTGCTCGACGAGGAGGACGAAGACGATGACGACGATGACGAGGAAGAAGAAGATGAGGACGATGAGCTGGAGCCGCCGCTAAAGCTGCTTCCGCCGCCGCCGCCGCCGCCTCCGCACCCTGCGAGCACGAGGCATACCATCCCGGCCACGGGCGAGGCTTTCAACAGGCGGCGAACCCATGGACGCATTTTCGTTTCTCCCAATTTATTTCTTTTATTTGTTTTATTAAGTTGGCAGATGAGCGCCGGTCTTGCAAGAGGGGGCAAATGGTAGCGGTCACGGGCTCGTTAAACCGTGGCATCGATACGACATTTTCGAGCTAACTATCTGTTTCCGAACTCGATCACGCAGTCGAGGCCGGAATCCGCCGTCGCCGGCGTGACGATCACATCGACATTGTCGCTGAGCAGGGCGGACATGTTGCCCAGCGCCGTGCCGAGCTCGGCATCGGACCGCGCGGCGCGGATGGCGTCGAGCTTTTTCGGCAGGTCCAGCGACACGCCCATCATGATGCATTTGAGGTCGTTGTCGGTGCCGCGCGCCTTGAGATCGAGATGGCCCTTCATGTCGGCGTCCGACAGGGCCTGAATGGCCTGGGCATAGGTCCTGAACTTCGCCTGATCCAGCAGGGCCAAAGATGGCTTGGCGGCGAAACCGTCGGTTTCGTGCTCGAGTTGGCCGGCCCTGTCGACGATGCCGGCGTAGAGCGGCTCGCGCGAGATGGCGCTCACGGACTGGGCGGCATCGCCCGCGATGGGGGATGCCGTGATGGCGATCAGCAGGGCCAGCGGCGCAAGACCAGCCATGACGGGCCTCCGGACGTGACGAGTCCGACGGGACACGTTCCTGGAGCGACTATGCAAAGCGGCCGCCAACAAAGCGTTAACAGGCGAAACAACGGTAAACGGCGCACGCCCTCACACGCCGAAGGCGCGTCCGCCGGTCCCGTTAGCTTTCATGCTAGGCCTCAAGCTTGGTCGAGGGCTTAGTAATGCGCCTGGGCCATTTGGGAACTGGTACGGCAGTTGATGCCGCCGCCACAGCCGTGGTCGTCGAACGCTACGAATGCCCAGGCCACCGCGCCGACAATGACGGTCGCGCCGATCAGGGCCACAACAAAACGCGAGAAACTTTCCATGGCATGGGAATGCTTGCTCATGACGATATCTCCCTTGGTTTTTTTTATTCCCTTACGGGAGCCTTAATCATACCACCTTGCCGCCTTATTTGCCAGAATATTTTGACGCATGCGTCAAAATATTGTTTTGGTTATGTTTTCCGCTCACGTCAACGGAAAGGCACCCTATTCGCTGGCGACTCATCGCGGTTGCGATGCACAAGACTTGTGTGATTTGCCGCGATGAGCTATCGCCCGCGCCATGACCCCAGACATCAATGCCTCAGACACCGACCAGGACAAACCCTTCCGCCCCGAAGCGCGCCCACCGCGCGGCTTTATCGACAAGCGCAGTCATACGATCGCGGTCGAGCGGCGCCTGATCAATACGGTGTCGGCGGTCTATGAGGCGCATGGTTTCGAAGCCCTGCAGACCCCGGCCTTCGAATATGCCGACGCGCTCGGCAAGTTCCTGCCCGATGCGGACCGGCCCAATGTCGGCGTCTTCGCGCTGCAGGATGACGATGACCAGTGGATGGCGCTGCGCTACGACCTGACGGCGCCCCTGGCGCGGTTTGCGGCGCAGAACTGGGAAACCCTGCCCAAGCCGTACCGCCGCTATGCCTTCGGGCCGGTGTGGCGTAACGAAAAACCGGGCCCGGGCCGCCTGCGCGAATTCATGCAATGCGATGCCGATATTGTCGGCTCCGACCGCCCGGAGGCCGACGCCGAAATCATCGCCATGGCCGTCACCGGCTTCAAGGCGCTTGAGATCCCCGTGCGTATCCGCATCAATAACCGCAAGCTGCTCAACGGCCTGCTGACCAGCTTGGGCGTGACCGAGGCGAATCAGCAACTGGGCGTCCTGCGCGCCATCGACAAGATGGACCGTTTCGGCCTCGACGGCGTGCGCCTGTTGCTGGGCGCCGGCCGCAAGGACGACAGCGGCGATTTCACCAAGGGCGCGCAATTGCCCGAGGCCGCGATCCAGCCGGTGCTCGATTTCGTCTCGGCCGCTCATGACGGCGCGACCCGGGCCGCCGTCGTGGCGCGCCTCGCCGAGGTGCTGGCCGATTCGCCGGAGGGCCTGGCGGGGCTTGAGGATCTGACGCGCATCGACGCGGCGCTAGCCGCCATGGGTGTCGCGGAAGAGGCCGCCGTGTTCGATCCGGGCGTGGTGCGCGGGCTTGAATATTATACCGGGCCGGTATTCGAAGCCGAGCTGCTGCTCGAAACGCGTGATGAAAAAGGCAATCTCGTCGCCTTCGGCAGCGTCGGCGGCGGTGGCCGTTATGACGACCTGGTGGCGCGCTTCACCGGGGAACGCATCCCGGCGACCGGCTTCTCGTTCGGCGTATCGCGCCTGGCCGCGGCCCTGGCCCTGGTGGAAAAGGACAAGGCGGTGAAGGCCCGCGGACCGGTGGTCATTATCGCCTTTTCCGACGCCGATATGGGGGAATATTTCCGCCTGGCCGCCGAAATCCGCGCCGCGGGCGTGCCGGCCGAGGTCTATCTCGGCCGCTCGGGTATGAAGGCGCAGATGAAATATGCCGACCGCCGCCTGTCGCCCGCCGCGGTGATGATCGGCGAGGACGAGCTCAAGGCCGGAACCGTCACCATCAAGGACCTCGATTTGGGCCGCGATCTGGCATCACAAATTAGTGATAACAAAACGTGGCGCGAAGGCCGTCCCGGACAGGTGACTTTACCTCGGGCCGAAGCGATCAACCATCTGAAATCTATAGTAAATTCCTGATTTCGGGGCTTGACAACGCTGTCAAAATAATGACGTTTTCTGCGCAATATCCTCACATAACATTCGTTACATTATTTGAAGTGTGGTTTTCATGTAAAGGGCGTGAAAAAATATTGAAAATTTTTGACGCCCCTATCGAAAATGAGTTGACTTGATGTCCAAAAGGCTGTTTTGTCTGGCCTCAAGAGAACGGAACTTCCCCCGCAGAGGAAGTCAGTTCCTGGCGTTTCGGGGAGGAAACGCTCTTTAAAATCGCAAAGAGGCCCGCTCAGGATTCTATCCCCCTTGAGCGGGCTTTTTGCATCCAGGCCCTGTGCGCAATCCCCAAAAAGTCATACATTATTGACCTGTTAGTCAATTTTTAAGCAAGGTTAATGCTGCGTTAATATTGCGCAGCACGACGGGCCGATGGCCGCGGCGGATCATTACAAAGAATTAATGGCACGCGCCGCGAAGATGTATCATTGTCGATCATCAATAGCCTCATACCGAAAAGTGGCGTGAGACGTCGATCGCATCTTTTCTGAACAATATGAGGCGTCAAAAATGAGCCTCAGACCGAAAAGGGACGTGCACCGTCGATCGCCTCTTTTCGGGTCCATGTGAGGCGTCAAACACGGTGGCGGGCGGGTGCGGGCAGATGTTCCGGGACCGCGCCGGCGCCAGCTCCTTGAGGATTTCATGACCCTTGGCCGCTCCCTCCTTCTGACCACCGCCGTTGCCTTGCTGGCAGTTCCCGTTCTTGCCGCGTCTGGGGCCCATGCCGTCACCCCCAGTGACCATGTCTATCGCCTGTCGCTGATGGCCGATGCCGCGGCGCCCGCCGCCGAGCAAAGCGACGCCGAGAAGATGGCGGCCTTGAGCAAGTCCTACGGCACCTGGGGCTTCGACACCGCCGGCATGGACACCTCCGTCAAGCCGGGCGACGATTTCTTCGAATATGCCAACGGCACCGCCGTCAAGAACCTGGTCATTCCGGGTGACCAGCCGGGCTACGGCTCGTTCGACAAGCTGGCCGATCTGTCGGAACTGCAACTGAAGACCCTGATCCAGACCCTGGCGACGCAGCCGAACCTGAGCGGCGAGGACCTGAAGATCGCCGACCTCTACAAAAGCGCCATGGACACGACGACGCGCAACAAGCTCGACGCCGCGCCGGTGGCGGCGGAGCTGCGCGAGATCGCCGCGATCAAGACCAAGACGCAGATGGCCGCCTATATGGGCCTGACTTCGGAGCGCATGGGTTCGGCGATCTACGGTCTTTCGGTCTATGACGACGCCAAGAAGCCGGGCTATTACGCCCTGCAACTGGGCCAGGCGGGCCTGGGCCTCCCTGATCGCGACTACTATTTGACGGCGACCTATGCCGACAAGCTGAAGGCCTACGAGGCCTATGTCACCGACATGCTGCGCATGGCCGGCTATCCCGACGCGGCGAAGAGCGCGCACGACATCGTCGCCTTCGAAACCGAGATCGCCAAGGTGTCATGGACGCGCATCGAGCAGCGCGACGATACCAAGACCTACAATCCGATGAAGCTGACGGCGCTTTCCGCCTATGCGCCGGGCTTCGGCTGGGCGCCCTTCTTCAAGGCCGCCGGCGTCGACCAGGCGAAGAAGGTCGTCGTCGCCGAAAACACCGCCTTCCCCAGGATCGCCAAGATCTATGCGGCGACGCCCCTGGAGACGCTGAAGGCGTGGGAAGCCTTCCACACCATCGACCAGGCCTCGGCCTATCTGTCGGACCGCTTCTACGACCGCCGCTTCGAATTCCGCTCCAAGGCGCTGTACGGCGTCGCCGAGGAGCGTCCGCTGTGGAAGCGCGCCGTGGGCACGACGGACGACCAACTCGGCGAGGCCCTGGGCCGCGCCTATGTCGCCAAATACTTCCCGCCGGAGTCGAAGGCCAAGATGGTCGATCTGGTGCACGAGTTGCTGACGGCGATGAAGGCGCGCATCCAGAACGTCACCTGGATGTCCGACGCCACCAAGCAAAAGGCGCTCGACAAGATCAGCAAGTTCGGCGTCAAGATCGGCTATCCCAACCATTGGCGCGACTATACCAAGCTTCAGATCAAGCCCGACGATCTTTACGGCAATGTCGAGCGCTCCGCCGCCTTCGAATGGGCGTGGAATGTCGGCCATATCGACAACAAGATCGATCCGGACGACTGGGGCATGACGCCGCAGACGGTCAACGCCTACTATTCGCCGACGCGCAACGAGATCGTCTTCCCGGCGGCGATCCTGCAGCCGCCCTTCTTCGATCCGAAGGCCGACATGGCCGTCAATTACGGCGCGATCGGCGGCGTCATCGGCCACGAAATCACCCACGGCTTCGACGATCAGGGCCGCCACTACGACGGCACGGGCGCGCTGGTCGACTGGTGGACCGAAGAGGACTCCAAGAAGTTCGATGCCCAGACCAAGGCCTATGGCGCGCAGTACGATTCCTATGAGGTGGCGCCCGGCGTGCACGTCCAGGGCGGCCTGACCATGGGCGAGAACATCGCCGATCTCGGCGGTAACCTCTTGGGGCTCGACGCCTATCACCTGTCGCTGAAGGGGGCCGAGGCGCCGACGATCGACGGCTTCACCGGCGACCAGCGCGTTTTCCTCGGCTTCGCCCAGGTATGGCAGTCGAAGTATCAGCTCGACTTCCTCAAGGCCGAGATTGCGTCGGACCCGCATTCGCCGGATCATTTCCGCGCGCTCGGGCCGGTGCGTAATATCGACGCCTGGTACAAGGCGTTCAACGTTCAGCCCGGCGACAAGTACTACCTGAAGCCCGAAGACCGCGTGCGGATTTGGTAGGAAGAATTGGCCACGGAAGACACGGAAAAACACGGACTTTCGGTTTATCCTGTGCTGCGCGAAGCGCTGCAGCTAGAGCGCTTTCCGAAAAGTGTGACGCACTTTTCGGATTAAAAAGCGCGTAAAAGCAAAGAACTAGAGCGCCGATCTGATGCAATCAGATCGGAATACGCTCTAGCAAGCGGTCTTCGAAATTTCGAGATTGGCATGAAGTCCGTGTTTTTCCG
>OUWB010003767.1_pt3 | contig 12813 bp, 12 predicted proteins | sample 1779821 | NCBI WGS metagenome assembly OUWB01 (sample SAMEA3914806, study PRJEB12502) | metagenome | biome: forest; material: soil | place: Canada | collected 2011-08-03 | depth 0.1 m
GTCGGGGTCGGGCAAGACCACGCTGGTGCGCCAGATTATCGGCCTGGAGCAGCCGACTTCAGGCATCATCAAGGTGTTCGGCGAGGACATCAGCAAAGTCGATGCGCTGACCGCGCGCCTGATGCGATGCCGCTCAGGCATGCTGTTCCAGCAAGGCGCGTTGTTCTCGGCGATGAACGTGTTCGACAATGTCGCGCAGCCGATACGCGAATTGGGCAAGGTGCCCGAGCCTTTGCTGCGCGATATCGTGATGTTGAAACTGGAGATGGTCGGCTTGCCGTTCAAGCACGCCTACAAGATGCCGGCTGCGCTGTCTGGCGGCATGGTGAAGCGGGTCGGCATCGCCCGCGCGATCGCGCTCGAACCCGAACTGCTGTTTCTCGACGAGCCGACCGCCGGTCTCGATCCCCAGGCTTCGGAAGAGTTCGTGCAGTTGATCGCCACCCTGCACAGGATGTTGGGCCTGACGGTGGTGATGGTGACGCACGACCTGGATACCACCGTATCGCTGAGCACGCGCGTCGCGGTGCTTGCCGAGCAGCACGTGCTGGCCTGTGCGCCGGTCGAGGAGGTCGCGGGCATCGATCATCCGTTCATTCGTGAGTATTTTCTCGGGGCACGCGGGCGGCGCGCCCTGCAGGCGCTGCCGGCGGCGCGCCGCGAGAAGCTGTGCGAAGCCGCCCGGGTACCGGCCGAGGCGCCGCCGCGGATACCACAAAGCGGGATCGCCGAGGGCACGCAGTACTGAGACGCGGACACGCACCTTGGGCACGCCGTACTGGGCAGATATGGCGCGTCCGGCGGCCCGAACCGGGAATCGATGATGGAAAACAAATCGCACGCATTCTTGGCAGGATTGTTCGCAATCGGTTTGGGTTGCGCGATCATCGCGATGCTGTTCTGGTTCAATCGCGATCAAGCCGAACGCCTACCCTACAACGTCATCTCGACCACCAACGTGACCGGGCTCACGGTCGACGCCGCCGTGCGCTACCGTGGCCTGGATGTTGGCCGGGTCGACCGCATCGCCTTCGATCCGAATCATCCGGGTGAAATCGTGATACGCATCCTGGTCAATCGCATTACCCCCATCACCCATTCGACCTTTGCCACACTGAGCTTCCAGGGCGTTACCGGGATCGCTTTCGTTCAGCTGGACGATTCCGGGGCGGATCCCAGGCCGTTGATCAGCTCGTTCAAGCAGATTGCAGAACTGCCGCTGCATCCAGGCCTGCTGGAGCAACTGCAGCAGCGCGGGGATGCGCTGCTCAAGGAATTGGAAATCGTTTCGGCCCACATCGATGCGATGACCGATGCGCAGACCCGCAGTCAGTTGTTGGCGACCGCCGCCAGCATCCAGCATGCGGCCGATGCGGCCGCGCCCGCCTTGCAGCAACTGCCGGGCACTTTGGTCAAACTGAGCCAGGCGGCCGATTCGGTGACTCGCCTGATGAACGAATACCAGCGCCCGGACAGCCCGCTGATCGTCAATCTGGACCGGGCCGGGGCGGCGGCAAGCGATCTTGACCGCATGGCCCAGTTGATCACGACGCGCGTGACCGACGATACCTTGCCGCGACTGAACGCCTTGTCCGACGACGTGCGGACAACGACGCGCAGCGTCGATCGCGCCGCCGATGTGCTCAGTACCAATCCGCGCGGCGCGCTGTTCGGCGTGCCGGCAGCCCCGCCGGGACCGGGCGAGCCCGGATTCCAATGGCCCGACGCCGTGCCGTCTGAACGACCCTGAGCGACATAAATAAGCGCCCCTAAGCCCCACTAAGGAGTTGCCATGCCTTGCAACCAGTCCGCCTTGACGGCTCGTGTGCCGCACCTCAAGACCGCTGAGCGTCATTTGGCAGCCGGATGGATCCGGCTGGCCTGCGCGATGTCCGCGGCAATCTGGCTGGGCGCGTGCGGAAGTCCGCCCCTGACGCAGACGCGCTACGATCTGGGCACTCCGCCGGCGATGCCGGCTCAACCTCGGAGCAATGCCGACGCCGCGGTGATCGTGCCCGACGTGACCGCGTCGGAAGACCTCGACACCGACCACATCCGCTTTCGCTTTGCCTACCTGAATGACCAGCAGACGGGCGGATATGCGACGAGCCGTTGGACCATGACGCCTGCGCAAATGCTGACCCAGCAACTGCGCGCAAAGCTGGCCAGCACCGGGCCGGTGCTGGCGAATCCTGGGACATATGCCGCGCCTACGCTGCGCGTCGAGCTGACGCGTTTCGAGCAGGTCTTCACTCAGCCCGCTCAGGGCCAGGGTGTGGTCAATCTGCGCGCAACGCTGACACGCGATGGTCAACTGATCGGTCAGCGCGATTTCTATGCGACGGCGCCGGCACCGACACCGGATGCGGCCGGTGGCGTACAGGCTTTGTCGCGTGCCAGCGATGCAGCGCTCGACGCCCTCATCGTCTGGTATGAAACGGAGCCGCGGCAGTAGCGGCAAAAGGAGCCGCGGCGAGGCGGCTTGCACGATCGGTCTGACAGCCTCGTTATAATGAACTATGTCGAACTGAGCCGAGTCTGAGCAACTTGCCTCGCACCGCCGTCGATGGACGGCCCGTGCCGCAGGCAGGCGGGCATATGAGCGGCGTGGACTTGGTCCGCGCGGCTACAGCCTTACCGAACCGTGGAACACCATGACCCCCTACTATCAGCATCACGTTTTCTTCTGTCTGAACCAGCGCGAACCGGGCGCTCGCCAATGCTGTGCCAATTGCGGTGCCCAACATCTGCAGGAATACGCGAAAAAGCGCGTCAAGGAGGCAGGACTGGCCGGCCCCGGCAAGGTGCGTATCAACAAGGCCGGCTGCTTGGAGCGTTGCGAGGAAGGGCCGGTGATCGTGGTCTACCCGGAGGGTATCTGGTACACCTACGTGGATGAAACGGATATCGACGAAATCGTCGAATCGCACCTGAAGCACGGGCGTCCGGTCGAGCGCCTGATGTTGCCGTCGACGCCGCCGCAAGTCTGACCTTGCCGATGAACAACCACACCGAAACCTATTTGATAGCCGGACCCGTCGGGAGCATCGAGGTCGCGCTCGATCTGCCCGATGAAGCACGCGCATCCGAAGGCGCCGCGCGCGCCGCGGCGCTCAAAGGCGTCGTGCTGGTCGCGCATCCGCACCCCCTCTTCGGCGGCACCATGGACAACAAGGTGGCGCAGACGCTGGCACGTACCTTTGTGCAACTGGGCTATGCGGTGTTTCGCTCCAATTTTCGCGGCGTGGGCCGCACCGAAGGACAGCACGACAACGGCATCGGCGAGCGCGACGACCTGATGGCGGTGCTGGCGCACGTCCGGGGTCAGGAGACATACGCCGCATTGCCTCTGGTGCTTGCGGGCTTTTCCTTCGGCACCTATGTGCTGTCCCATGTGGCTGAGCGTCTGGCCGAGCAGGGAACACCTGCGCATAGGCTGGCATTTGTCGGCACAGCGGCGAGCCGCTGGGAGGTTGCGCCGGTGCCGGCCGACACCATCGTGATACACGGTGAGCAGGACGACACCGTGCCGTTGGGCGCCGTGCTGGACTGGGCGCGGCCGCAGGAGCTGCCGGTGGTGGTGATCCCCGGCGCCGAACATTTTTTCCATCGCAAGCTGCATATACTGAAGCGGGTCATCACCGATGCCTGGCGGGTATAATCGCGGCACGAACGTGCAATTCATGATTTTTCTCCCACAATCGGCGTCTATGCAACGCCGGCTCGCTTTGGCGCCAAGCCCCGCATTGCCGCGGGCGCGCGCCGTCTCCGATTCGCTCCACCCCCGACCGACGATATGACATTTCCTGCTCGCTACGCTGTCTCCTTTCGCCTTTCCCCCGGTGCCGTACTGGCCGCGACCCTCGCCGCCGCCACTGCGCTCGCGCCGCTGAGCGCCGCCGCGCAAGTGCCGCCGCCCGCGGTCAACGCGCGTTCCTGGGTGCTGATCGACGCCACCACGAATCAGATGCTGGCTTCCGGCAACCCCGACGCGCGGTCCGAACCGGCGTCGCTGACCAAGCTGATGACTTCGTATCTGGTGTTCGATGCCCTTGCCACCAAGAAAATTTCGATGGATCAGATCGTGACGCCGAGCGATGCCGTGCGACGCGTCGGCACCGACCAATCGCGCATGTTCATCGAAGCCGGCAAGCCGGTCAGCGTGCACGACCTGGTCTACGGCATGATCATCCAGTCCGGCAACGATGCCGCCATCGCGCTGGCCGAACTGGTCGGCGGCAGCGAGGCGAATTTCGTCACGATGATGAATGCCGAGGCGCAGAAGTTGGGGATGACGCACACCCATTTTGCCGACGTGAACGGCATGCCGGCCCCGCAGCACTACACCTCGGCGGGCGATCTCGCCATCCTGTCGACGCGCCTGATCCGCGATTTTCCCGAGTACTACTCGATCTTCTCCGTGAAGGAATTCACCTACGACAAGATCAAGCAAGCCAACCGCAACCGCCTGCTTTGGCTCGATCCGACCGTCGACGGCCTGAAGACCGGCTATACCGCAGCGGCCGGCTATTGCCTGATCGCGTCGGCCCAGCGTCCGGACGGCAATGGCATCAACCGCCGCCTGGTGACGGTGATAATGGGCGAGAGCAAGGAGAACGATCGCATCACTGACGGCATGAAGATGCTCGATTACGGCTATCAGGCCTATACCGACGTGCGCTTGTTCCACGGCGGCCAGGTGCTGCAGACGCCGCGTGTGTACAAGGGTACGGCGATCGAGGTCAAGGTTGGCGTGCAGGCCGACCAACTCATCACGGTACCGCGCGGTCAGGCCAATACGTTCAAGACCGATGTGTCGCTGAACGAACCGTTGATCGCACCGCTCGCCGTCGGCCAGCAAGTCGGGGTGGCCAAGGTGACATCGGCGGACGGCAAGGTTATCGCCTCGGTGCCGGTGGTTGCGCTCAACGCGGTACCGGAAGCGGGCGTATTGGGCCGCCTGTGGGATACCATGCTGCTCTCACTCCACAAAAAATGACGAGGACCCAGGTGCGCGAATTGAATGCCGAACCGGTTGTCTATTTGAACGGCGTCTGGGGCCCGCTTTCCGAAGCGCGTGTCCCGGTGCTGGATCGTGGTTTTATTTTTGGCGACGGCATCTATGAAGTGGTGCCCGCCTATATGACTCCCGCCGGCCGTCGGCTGTTTCGCTTCGAGCACCACTTTGCACGCCTGTCCAACAGTCTGGCGAAGGTCAGAATTGCCGATCCGTTTTCCGCGTCGCAGTGGCGCGATCTGCTGCAGCGGGCGCTAAACGAGAATCCGGCGCGGGACGGCGAATCCGGCGACTGCCTGGTGTATGTGCAGTTGACACGCGGTGTTGCCAAGCGGAGCCACGCATTCCCGAGCAAGGTCGAGCCGACGGTCTTCGTGATGTGCACACCGCTGGCTCTGCCGAACCCCGCCCAACGCGAGCAGGGGGTGCATGCCGTGGTTGCCGTCGATCAACGCTGGCAGCATTGCGACATCAAGACCACATCGTTGCTGGCGAATGTCCTGATGGCCCAGCACGCGGTCGAGTCGGACGCGGTCGAAACCATCCAGATACGCGATGGCTACCTGACGGAAGCCTCATCGTCCAATGTCTGGGTTGCGAAAGGCGGCAAGCTGCTGGGGCCGCCGCGCAGCAACCTGATACTCGAGGGTATTCGGTATGCGCTGGTCGAGGAGCTCTGCGCCGACGCCGGTATTGCGTTCGAGGCGCGGCCGATACGTGAAGCCGAATTGCGCGAGGCGGACGAGATTTTGCTGAGCTCGGCGAGCAAGGAAGTGCTGCCGGTCACGCGGCTCGATCGTCAGCGGGTCGGCCTGGGCGTGCCGGGACCGATCTACCGCGCCCTTTACGAGGGCTACCAGCGCACCAAGATCCGGCAATTGCATGACGACTAGCAATGAGAGACCATGACAATACGATTCGAGGCGGAGGTGCACCATGAGCGCCGATATTGATGCATTGTTCGATTTCCCCTGCGATTTCCCGATCAAGGTGATGGGGCGCACGCACCCGGAATTCGCCGAGACGATTGCGCTGGTGATACGTCAGTTCGATCCCGAGTTCGATCTGGCCCGCATCGAGTTGCGGCCGTCCAGCGGTGGCAACTATACTGGGCTGACCTGCACGGTGCGAGCCACCAGCCGTGCCCATCTTGACGACATCTATCGCGCGTTGACCGCGCATCCGATGGTCAAGGTGGTGATGTAATCGCGGCAGCCCGTTCCTTTTAGAATCCGATGGACTCCGTTTCCGTTCCGCCCGCCCCCGCCGTACCCGCCGCCGATGAGGCGCCTGGCATAGCACCGATCCGTCTGCGCTGGCGCGGCGTCGAGGCATACGCGGATAGCTTCGCGGCAATGCGTGCCTTCACCGAAGCGCGCGATGCCGATACCCTGGACGAGTTGTGGCTGGTCGAGCATCCGCCCGTCTATACCTTGGGCCTGGCGGGGGACCCGGCGCACCTGCTGCGGCCTGATAGTACGATCCCGCTGGTCAAGGTCGATCGGGGCGGCCAGATCACCTATCACGGCCCAGGCCAGGTGGTCGCGTATCTGTTGCTGGACTTGCGGCGGCGCAAGCTGATGGTGCGCGAATTCGTGCACCGGATCGAGCAGGCGGTGCTGGAAACGCTGGCGGCGTATAATTTGCCTGCGGAACGCATTGCGGGGGCGCCCGGCATCTATTTGTCGGAAGGCCCGCTGCAGGGCGCGAAGATCGCCGCGCTGGGATTGAAAATACGCAAGGGCTGCAGCTATCACGGGGTCAGCCTGAACGTACGGATGGATCTGCAACCGTTTTTGCAGATCAACCCTTGCGGTTATGTGGGTTTGCAGACCGTCGACCTGGCCGGTGCCGGGGTCGACGTCGAGTGGCGCGAAGCGGCATCCGCGCTGGCGGCCCAGCTCGCGGCACAATTCGGCGCGAGATTGCTCGATTGAGCGATCGATTGAGTGACCGATAAACGCTTCCAGCGGTGCCGCGACTTTGAAAACACGGCTTGACGGCGGCCCCGTGCGCGGCAGCCAAGCCGATTGGATGAATTATGAGCGAAGCGAACACTGGCGCTGCGGCGCAAGCCGCCGGCGATACATTGGCCAACCCGGCGGCCACCCCCGCGGCCTATGACCCGAGTGCCAAGCAAAAAGCCCAAGCCAAGACCGCGCGGATTCCGATCAAGATCGTACCGGTCGAGAAACTGAAAAAGCCCGACTGGATCCGCGTCAAGGCAGCGACCGGCAGTTCCCGCTTCTCCGAAATCAAGCAGATCCTGCGCGAGCACCAACTGCATACGGTGTGCGAGGAAGCGAGTTGCCCGAATATCGGCGAGTGCTTCGGCAAGGGCACCGCGACCTTCATGATCATGGGCGACAAATGCACACGGCGCTGCCCGTTTTGCGACGTCGGCCACGGCCGGCCCGACCCGCTTGATCCCAATGAGCCGGAAAACCTGGCCAAGACCATCGCCGCGCTGAAGCTGAAGTACGTGGTGATCACCAGCGTCGACCGCGACGATCTGCGCGACGGCGGTGCCGCCCATTTCGTCGAATGTATCCGTCGCGTGCGCGAGTTGTCACCGCAAACGCGGATCGAGATCCTGACGCCGGATTTCCGCGGGCGCCTGGATCGCGCGCTCGAGATTCTCACCGCGGCGCCGCCCGACGTGATGAATCACAACCTCGAAACCGTGCCGCGTCTGTACCGGGAAGCGCGGCCGGGCTCCGACTACCAGCACTCGCTGACCCTGCTCAAGCAGTTCAAGGCCGCCCATCCGGATGTCGCGACCAAGTCGGGTTTGATGGTGGGGCTGGGCGAAACCGAAGAGGAAATCCTGCAGGTGATGCGCGATTTGCGCGCGCACGACGTCGATATGCTGACCGTCGGTCAATATTTGCAGCCATCGGAGCACCATCTGCCGGTGCGCAGTTATGTGCATCCGGACACTTTCAAGATGTATGAGGCGGAAGCGGAAAAGATGGGTTTCACCCACGCCGCGGTTGGCGCGATGGTGCGTTCGAGCTACCACGCTGACGTGCAGGCGCATGAAGCAGGTGTGTGGGAATGAGGTCAAAGCGGTCGCCTTCTCAAACCGGCCAGAGTCCACGGTTTTATTGAAATGGAAGGCGGGTATGACCGATCCGGGGCGCCACGCCTGGGTTCGGTCATACCCATACATCCTTGCGCCATGCAAGATCGATGTGCGTCACATAAAGTCTTAGTAGAAGCCGCGCGCATTTCGATGGATACTTACCGCTGCCTACCAACAGTACGGGATTTCGCGCGCTTGCTATGGCGTTGCGGAATCACCGACGTGCACTCACAGGAGCGGAAACGATGCGTGGATTCCAGGCGTCATTACTCGCATTAACTCTTTTTATCTCTGCGCCGCAGTTTGCTTCGGCAGACACGCTGCAACAGCAAACTCGTCTGATACCGGAAGCGCGGGATCCCGCGACCGAGATCCAGCAAGGCATGCAGGCCGCGATCCAGCGCTACCGGGCCGGAGACTTGGCCGGAACCGAGCGGGCACTGCGCGCAATCATGCCGGATTTGGTGGAAGTGCCGCCCAAGCAACGTTACGCTGCATATTCCCTGCTTGCCATGTGCGAGCAAGGCGAAGGTCAGACGCAGGCAGCTTATGCCGATATGGTGCGCGCCGGCGACGAATATCCAGCGGGTCGCAGCGCGCTGTATTGGCAAGACGTGGCCGCATTGGCCGCACTCGCCAACCGCCCTGAAGCGGCGGTGGACGCCTACACCAACGCGGTCACGGCCGATCCGGCGGGCGTGAACGATTTGAACAGCGGGGCCATGGGGGAGGTCTGGTTCCTGGCCAAACAACTGAACGATGACGGCATGCGCCGCGAAAACTTGCTGCGTGCGCTGTGGCAGGCAGGCTATGCCCCGAACAATGTGGACGACCGGATTGCCACTCAGGATTTATGGTTCGATCTGTTCCAGTTCGACGCGAACCGTGGTCTGGATGACGAGGCCAAGCAGGTTCTCGCCAAAATCGACCAGCCCTGGATGGTGATCGGCGTGCGGGCGGACAAGCGCTATCGCCGCTTTGCCAAGGACGATGCGAGCCTGGATGGCGGCCCCGCCATGGTGGCGCGCTATGTCGACAATACGCGCAAGCTGGCCGACGCGCACCCGCGTAATATCAGTGCTGTCAATGAGTTGGCGCGGGCCCTGATAAGCACCGACCAACTGCCGCAGGCACTCGAGGTGCTCGACAACACTTTGGCGAAGGTCAACTCCGCGGCGGCGGGCGCGCCGCCGTTCGACAATATCAAGGATGATCTGCGCTGGACACTCGATATGCGAGCGCGTGTCCTGGCGAAGCTCGGCCGCTGGGACGATGCGCTGGCGGCCCAACACGCAGCGCGCGATGAAGCGTTGCGCAACGGTGGTGACGACGTCAGCCAGCAGCGCATCAACCTGGGCGTTCTACTCTATCGCATGCAGCGCCCGCGCGAGGCGCTGGCTGAAATCGACCATCTCGACAAGAACGAGACGTCGTCCATGGGCGACATGGAGGCCGAAGAAGTGCGCGCATGCGCTGCCGCGCAGATCGGCGATGCGCGCGAGCTGCATGCGACGCTGGCCGTCATGCGCAAGCATGGCGACGATGCGCCGCAGGCGCTGCGCTTGGCGCTGGAGTGCGCCAACGACCAGGCCGGTCTGGCTAAGATAATGATCCGCCGGCTGGCTGAGCCCGCAACGCGCAACGACGAACTCGCGGCGGTTCAGACCTATCTTCCCGACCCCAATCCAAGCGAGTTCGACCGAACCATGGAGACGCGCTGGAAGACCGTGCTGGCCCGATCCGATGTGCGTGCCGCCGTCGCCCGATATGGTGATATAAAGAGCTATCCGGTATTTCCGCCGGCATACTGACGCGCGACACGACTGCGCCGCGAAGCCGGCGATGCCGAACTGCAAAGCCTATTGCGCCGATAGCCACTGTGCTATCGGCGTATCTGCAACCTTCCCCCCGCCATCGTTGACGTCGCCGACAACGCCGACAGAGAACGCGCTCGCTGATCACCGTGCGAGCGATGTCCGCAGTGTGTTGTGCCTCCGGGTTTTACTTATCGCGACGATCAGAACGTTCAATTGTTCTTTTGCGCCGGATCGCGTCACACTTCAGCCATGTGAAAGGAGCAGGACTGTGGGACGTGTCGGGATGCAAGGCCGACGTCGGTGATCGTAACGAGCGCCGGCGCTGTGAGATGCAGGTCCGTCGCATGGTCGATTCGATGATTTTTCGAGAGGCACGGCCATGACCACGGCGCAAATGCAACTGAGTATGACGGATCGGACCACGCGTGCGATCGGCGAAGTTCTCGCCGGCCGCAACACCGGTCTGCGCGGAAAGCTGCTGTTCGCGGGACCGGCGGTGGTGGCCTCGATTGCCTATATGGATCCAGGCAACTTCGCGACCAATCTCCAGGCCGGTGCGCACTACGGCTATGCCTTGCTGTGGGCCGTCCTGGCATCGAACGTGATTGCGATGCTGTTCCAGGCGCTGTCGGCCAAACTGGGTATCGTCACGAATCGCAATCTGGCGGAAATGAGCCGTATCCATTTCTCCACGCCTATCGTCTATGGGATGTGGGGCGCCAGCGAGATCGCGGCCATGGCGACCGATCTCGCCGAATTCCTGGGCGGTGCAATCGGACTCTCGTTGTTGTTCCATTTGCCTCTGCTCGTCGGCATGGTGGTGACCGGCCTCGTGACCTATGCGATCCTGACAGCGGAGAAGCAAGGGTTTCGTCCCCTTGAGCTGATTATCGGTGCATTGGTCATCGCGGTCGCGCTGTGCTACGTCGCCGAACTGGTGATCGTGCCGGTTGCCTGGCATGCCGCGGCCGTCGGCAGCGTGGTCCCGCGCCTGCCGGATGTCAACGCGCTGTCGGTGGTGGTCGGCATCCTCGGTGCAACGGTGATGCCGCACGCAATCTACCTGCACTCGGGCCTGACCCAGAATCGGGCACCGGCACGCAATGACGCCGGACGACGCAAGCTGTTGCGCTTCTCCAATCTGGAGGTGGTGGTGGCGTTGTCGCTTGCCGGTCTGGTCAATGTCGCGATGGTGGTGATGGCGTCCGGTGCGTTCCACGCCGGACATCCGGAAATCGCACAAATCGAAACGGCATATCACACCTTGACGCCGCTGCTCGGGGTGGGTGCCGCGGGCATCTTTCTGTTGTCGTTGCTCGCTTCGGGCGTATCGAGCTCGGTGGTCGGGACGATGGCGGGTCAGATGATCATGCAGGGCTTCGTCGGCTTCCGCATCCCGGTATGGCTGCGCCGCTTGCTGACCATGATACCGGCCTTCGTCGTGGTCGCACTCGGTATCAATGCGACCGATGCATTGATGTACAGCCAGGTTGTGCTGAGCTTCGCGCTGCCGGTACCGATGATTGCATTGGTGATATTGACGCGTCGACGCGACGTGATGGGAAGCTTCGTCAACAGCCGTCTGGTCGATACCACCGCTATTCTCGGTACGGTCGTGATCCTCGGCTTGAACGCGACCCTGCTGCTGCAGACCTTCGGCATTGCGATCCCTGGTTTGCCCAGTGCTTGATGTGGCGCATGAGGTGGCGCATGAGGTGGCTCACGACGCCTGGACTTGTGTCGAACCCGCCGTGCTCGCCTGCAATGCGCGCGCAATCGGAGTAGCCTGACGGAGTTCCGTCCCGAACGCTGGGGGTGGAATTCCGGATCGCCGGACCCGTCGATCACTGACACCGGCGCGGGCATCGTGCGGGGTGCGTCCATGTCGCGTAGCCCAATCGAGCAGCGCTGCTCAACGATCGGCGGACGATTTCGACTTTGCCTATCAAGGAGCACATCGCAATGGAATTCAGACAGTTGGGGGGATCGGGCTTCACGGTGCCGGCGCTGAGTCTGGGCACCGGTACATTCGGCGGCAGCGGCGAGCTTTTTCGCGCCTGGGGCTCGAGCGACGTCGCGGAAGCGACGCGCCTCGTCGACATCGCGCTGGAAGCCGGCTTGAATATGTTCGACAGTGCGGACATCTATTCTGCCGGTGCGGCCGAGGAAATACTTGGCCGCGCGGTGGCCGGTCGCCGCGATCAAGTCATCATCTCGACCAAGGGTACGTTTCGCAGCGGAACCGGTGCGAACGACGTTGGCTCGTCCCGCTTCCATCTATTGCGCGCGGTCGATGCCAGCCTGCGCCGTCTCGGGACCGATTACATCGACATCTATCAACTGCACGGTTTCGACGCCAAGACGCCGGTGGAGGAAACCTTGCGCGCGCTGGACGATCTGGTGACGGCAGGCAAGATCCGCTACATCGGATGCTCGAACTTTTCCGGTTGGCACCTGATGAAGTCGCTTGCGGTATCGGAGCGCTACGGTCTGTCGCGCTATGTAGCCAACCAGGCTTATTACTCGCTGATCGGGCGCGACTATGAATCCGAGCTGATGCCGCTCGGGCTCGACCAGAAAGTCGGTGCCATCGTCTGGAGTCCATTGGGCTGGGGTCGTTTGACCGGCAAGCTGCGTCGTGGCGTACCGCTGCCCGAACAGAGCCGCTTGCATGTGACGGCGAAATACGGACCGCCCGTGGCCGACGAATACCTGTACACCGTGGTCGATACGCTTGATGCGATTGCACGGGAAACCGGCAAGAACGTGCCGCAGGTTGCATTGAACTGGTTGTTGCAGCGTCCTACGGTCGCCAGCGTCATCGTCGGTGCGCGCAACGAGCAGCAATTGCGCGAGAACCTGGGTGCGGTGGGCTGGAACCTGACGCCGGAGCA
>OUWB011199548.1_pt1 | contig 12796 bp, 10 predicted proteins | sample 1779821 | NCBI WGS metagenome assembly OUWB01 (sample SAMEA3914806, study PRJEB12502) | metagenome | biome: forest; material: soil | place: Canada | collected 2011-08-03 | depth 0.1 m
CCGCATTGGCCCCTCACCCGGCATCCTGCGCCCTTGCGGGCTTGTCTGCCGTCCTCTCCCCGTTTCTCGGGGAGAGGGCAATAACGACTGGCATAGCGCGGTAGCCTTGGGTCAAGAGGCGCCTCGCGATCGATTTGAGCCAATTACGCAAGACTAGTGTGCGCAATGCCGACCTTATTCGGCTGGCGGCATTGGTGCATGATCCGGGACGAGCGCCACGACAGAACAAGGCGCAAAGATAACAAAGGGAGCCGGCATGAGCGACGGATCGACATCGGTGGAGGCCAAACGCGCCACGCTCGGCACCTGGGGCATGCTGCTTCTATTGGCCCTGGGCGTGCTGATCGCCTTTGTCGATCGCACCAGCATATCCTCGGCCCTGGCGACGACCTCCTTCAAGCATCATTTCGGCCTGTCCGATACCGGCCGCGGCTGGGTCGGGGCGGCGTTCTTCTGGTCGTATGGCCTGGCCCAGATGCTGATGGGCTGGATCGTCGACCGTTACGGCGTCAAGGTGCCCTATACGCTGTGCTTTGTGCTGTGGTGCGTCGCGACCATAGTGACCGGCATGATGACCGCGCTGGAAGGGCTGATCCTGATGCGGGTGATCGTCGGCGCCGCCGAGGCGGCCGTCATCCCGGCCAGCTACCGCTGGATACGCAACAATTTCGACGAGACCCACAGCGGCACGACGACCGGCATCCTGACGCTGGGCAATAAGTTCGGCCCGGCGATCAGCGCCCCGATCGCCGCCATGCTGATCGTCAAGTACGACTGGCGCGTCATGTTTTTCCTGACCGGCGCCATCGGCCTGGTCTGGCTCATTCCCTGGCTGTTGTTCGCGAAGAACGACTTCCCCAATGCCGCCCAGGCCAAGACCGCCCGCCGCGAGGCCTCATCGGTGTCGTTGGGCAGCGTGCTGACCAGTCCCCTGGTCTGGGGCACCATGGTGCTGAACTTCTGCTATAACTATTTCACCTTCTTCTGCATGACCTGGATGCCGTCGTATCTCGTCGAACAGCGCCATCTGTCGCTGGAAAAGTCGGGGCTTTATACGTTCTTCAGCTTCGCCGGCATCGCCATTGTCGGCCTGGCGGCGGGGTTCGCCGCTGACAAGATTATCGCCCGCGGCGGCAATGCGGTCCTGGTGCGCAAGATCTTCATCACCATCGGCTTTGTCGGCGCCTGCACGGTGCTTTTGGGCGCCAAGGCGGATACGCTGCAATCGGCCTTGTTCTGGAACGTGACGTCTTTGTCCCTGCTGGGCTTTGCCACCGCCAATGTCCTGGCGCTCTGCCGGCTGACGCTGATTCCGCGCCCGGCCGTTGGCCTGGTGACCGGTGTGCAGCAGGTCGCAGTCAGCCTGGCCGGCGGTGTGGCGGCAGCCCTGTCGGGCTGGCTATTGAGCGTCAGCGGCAGCTACGATCTGCCGATGCTGGTCATCTTCGTCTTCCTGCTGATCGGGGCGGCAACCACCTGGGTGCTGCTGCGCCCGGAGTTCGCGCCGAAGGTCAGGGTGGTGCCGGAGATTTAAGCGCCCGTCCTCATCGCTATCGCGTTTCCCAGGGAATTCCCTTTGCCTGGGCTTTTGGGCCGGGCGGCATCGCCCGGCCTTTTTTCGTTGTGGCCGTTACAGCAGGACCGGCTGCACGTCCGTGGCGTCGGTGTTGCGTTCGATGGTCAGCAAGCACGCCTTGGCTTCGAGCCCGCCGGCGAAGCCCGTCAGCTTGCCGTTGCTGCCGATGACGCGGTGGCAGGGGGCGACGATCGAGATCGGGTTCTTGCCATTGGCGGCGCCGACGGCACGGACGGCCGTGGGGTGGCCGATCTGCTGCGCGATCTGGCTGTAGGTGCGGGTTTCGCCATAGGGGATGGTCAGGAGCGCGGCCCACACCTTCTTCTGGAAAGCGGTGCCGACAAAGTCGAGCGGCAGGTCGAAGCGGTCGCGCTCGCCGGCGAAATAGGCCTTCAGCTGCGCTTCCGTCTCCAGCAGGACGGGGTGGTCGGGCGCCTCTGCCATGGGGCTGAGGCGGACGCGCTTGGGATCGTCGTTCTCCCACAGGATGGCGGCCAGGCCCTGGTCGCTGGCCACCAGCTTGATGTGCCCGACCGGGGACGGCATCGTCTTCGAATAATAGGTCATGATCGTCTCAAAACACAGAGTCGGCGGCCACGATATGTATCGCGACCGCCGGGGACTGTCAGCATGGGAAGAGGGACGCTATTCGACCGCCGGCCTAGGTCTGCAGCGCGCGATAGGTGAAGTCGCGCAAGCGGACGGAATCCGCGCCCGCTGCGAAGATGCCGATTCTCAGCGCGAGGAAGCCGCCGAAGACATTGTGGTTGAGCCCCGAGACCTCCATGCGCGTCGGATGGCGCACCCAGGTTTTCCCGCCGTCGAGCGAGTAGTGGTAGGTGATGACGTTGTCGTCATTGGTGATGCGGACACGGACCGATGTCGCATCGATCGTCGTCCGCCCCCAGGTCTGTTCCTCGGCATATTGCCAGGTCATCATGACGTCGCGGGTAAAACTTAAGCCCACAAACGCCTTGTGATTATAGAACAGCAAGACGCCGGCCTCGACCTTGCCGTCGAGATCCAGCGTGACCTCCGCCTCATAGGCGTGGTCGCCGACCGGGCAGGTCAGGGGCGAACTGTCGGCGGGAGATGTGCCGGCCGCCTCCAAGCGCAAGCCGCCGGGCTCGAAGTGGACCCGCTCCATCTCATCGGGCGCCGGGTCGTGAAACGCCCACTGCACCCCGAAGCGGTTCTTCGAAAAGTCGTCGGACAGGGCAAAGCCCGAGGGGCCGCTCTTGCCGCCTTTCGGCTTGCGCATCGGCTTTGACAGGTCGCCGCCGAGATGCCGGAACCAGCCGTCATTCGTCCATTCGATCGGGTCGAGCAGCGGCTGGCGGCCCAGGGTGCGGAAACCGTTCTCATAGCCGTGGTAGACCATCCACCAATCGCCGCCCGGGCCTTCGACCAGCGAGGCGTGGCCGCGCGACCACCAGGGTTCGGCGACGCTGGTCGTCCGCACCAGCGGATTGTGCGGGCAATGTTCCCAGGGGCCGTTTATCGATTTGGATCGGGCGGCGATGACCATGTGGCCGGTCACCGGCCCCGCCGTACCGCCGACCGCGGTGATCAGGTAGAAATAGTCGCCGCGCCGCAACAGCTTCGGGCCTTCCGGGGCGAAGTTCTCGGTGATCCAGTCGTCCGGAAAGTGCCACGGGCTGTAGGCGGGGGCGACCGGGCCAGTGGTCGCCAGGCCGTCATCGGTCAGCGGGACCTTGCGAATGCCGTTGACGAACAGATAGCGCTTGCCGTCTTCGCCGACGACGTGACCAGGATCGATGCAGCCCTCGATCTTCAAGTCGACCGGATCGCTCCACGGCCCGCGGATATCGTCGGCCCAAAGCGCGAAGATCGACCAGCCCTTGCCGCTGGGATTGGCGGGTATGTAGACGAAGTAGCGGCCGTTGTGCTTGCAGATGTCGGGCGCCCAGATCGTGCCCAGCGGCTGGGTCAGGGCCGGGCCGACCGGGGTCCAGTTCACCAGGTCCGTCGAGTGCCAGATGATGATGCCCGGATAGGAAAAGAACGACGAGAACGTCATGTAGTAATCCGATCCGTCCTTCAGGATGGTCGGATCGGGATGGTCGCCGGGGATGATCGGATTGAGATAGGTCCCGTCGCCGAGATCGGCCTTGCGCTGGCCCTCGATGCCGGCGCCCCATTTCGGCGCAGCCAGGCAGGCGGCTGGCTCGGCTTCGGAGGCAGAGGGCAGGGCGGCGGCCAGCGGAGCGGTCGCCACGCCGGCCAGGAGGGTCTTGAATACGGTGCGTCGGGAGGTGTCGGTCATCCAGGACTATTGCCGCGTCTGGGCGCCTTGGCGAAAGCCTTTTTCTCACGGAAGCGCGGGCGATGTTACGAAATGGATGCCGGGGGAAATGAGTTGGATCGCAAAGCCCTTGCGCCGGTCGGATATCCGATGCCGCGGCACGTTCGAAGGCGCTTGAGAAGCAAATCCGGCTGCGGGATGGGCGCGAAGGCCCGGGCGAAATTTGTGTGCGCTGCCGATTGGCGCTAATCTGCGCGGACATTTTCCTGCGAGACAAAATGCCGGCGAGGATCGTGAATAAACTCTACAGCCGGATGTTGGTCGTCGTGGCCAGCTCGACGGCCATCGGATTTCTGTGCGCGCTGCCCTATATCCTGGGCGACGGCACGCACGAATCGCCCGTTGCCATCATGATCAACTGGTGGCTGTTGGCCCTGTGCCTGCCGGCGATCCTGGTCTTCGACAAGGCCCTGCCTTATACTGCCAAACAGCCCCTTCGCCTGGTCACTTCGCACCTCGCCTTCGCCCTGCTGATCACCGTGGCCTACGTCTTGGTGGCGTCAAACCTCGAATATGCGCTGGGCCTGAACAAGTGGGAGCCGTGGTCGCACGTCCTGGGGCTGTTCAACTGGTTCACCCAGGGCCTTCTGGCCTATGCGCTGATCCTGGGCGTGACCCAGTCGCGGAAATACTTTCAGCGCCATGTCCTGGACGAGCTCCGGCTTGAGCGGCTCGAACGCAGATATGCCGAAGCGCAGATATTGGCCATTCGCGCGCAACTCGATCCGCACTTCATTTTCAACACGCTGAATGCCATTTCGACCCAGCTCGAACGCAATCCCAAGTCGGCGCGCCGGATGGTCGAGGACCTGGCGGAGCTGCTGCGGATGTCGTTCGACCCGAGGAGTCGCCAGGACGTTTCGCTTGAAAGCGAGATCGCATTCCTGATGCGATACGTCGATCTTCAGAAGGCGCGGTTTGGCGAACGGCTGCGTGTCGAGGTCGATATCGATCCGGCGGCTCGCGGCGCCCTGGTGCCTTCCTTGCTGCTCCAGCCGCTGGTCGAGAATGCCATTCGCCACGGCCTGTCGAGCCGGGCGAGGGGCGGGCGCATCCTGATCAAGGCCGAGCGCGTGGGCGAGGCCGTCGACATCAGGGTCGAGGATGATGGCGTGGGGCTGCCGGCCGGTTGGCGACTGGAGACGTCCAACGGCCTGGGGCTGAAGGCCACCCATGCCCGGGTGCTGAATGCGTCTGATACTCGCACCGCCGCGATGACGATCGGGGCCAACCCGGACGGCGGCACCGGCGTGCGCATTTCGCTGCCTTTCCGCCAGGATCTTCGGGAGGACCTGGGTGTCGTATCTGCCGCGTAAGCTGAATGTGCTTGTTGTCGACGATGAGGCATTCGCCCGGCAACGGATCGTCGATCTTCTGGGAAACCTCGATCAACCCTTTGCCATCGCCGAAGCCGGTGACGGTGAAACCGCGGTCCACCGGATCGAAGCGGGGGGCATCGACCTTGTCTTCCTCGATATCCAGTTGCCGGAACTGACCGGCGTCGAAGTCGTCCAGGCCGTCGGTTACGCGCAGATGCCGTTGACGGTCTTCGTCACGGCCTACGACACCCATGCCATCGAGGCCTTCGAAGCCAACGCCGTCGACTACCTGCTGAAGCCGGTCAGCGAGGACCGGTTTCGCATGACGATGAAACGGGTCGAAAGCCGGTTAAGCGCTTCCGATCAACCCGCCTGGCGGCAAGCGCTCGAAGGGGTTTCCGCCACCGCCCAACCCGGGCAAAGGTGGGATCGCCTCGTCGTGAAGGTCGGCGCCGTGACGCGGTTCGTCCGGGCGACGGATATCGACTTGATCGAGTCGGCCGGGGTCTATGTCACGCTTCATATGTCGGGCCAGGAAATCCTCTATCGTGCGCCGTTGCACCTGATGGAGCAGAGGCTCGATCCGGACCGTTTCGTCCGCGTCCATCGCCAGGCGATCGTCAATATCGAGAGCGTCGTCCAGCTTGAGCCTATCTCTCACGGCGACTTCGAAATGACGTTGAAAAACGGTGCGCGGACGAAAGTGTCCCGCTCGTTCCGCGGCCGGCTCGAGGCGCGGCTGGGGCAACCGCTATAGGGCCGGCGGCGCATCCTGAAAATCCATCCTGATCCGCAGTCGGACCGGCTCGTAACATCGTGGTCCGGCCTGTCACATATGGCTTCCTTTTGTCCCGCGCTCCGCGGCATGACTGCGTGATTCCGGTCGCGATAATGGCGGCCATTTCGGGCAACACGCATGGATACCAGGTCAGAAGGAAGGCCGTCCGGACCGGTGGTATCTTTGGGTTCTTTGGCTTTGGGCCCTTTGGCGGGCAAATGCGTCCTGATCATCGGCTCGGACAAGATCGTCGCGCGAAGGCTTGCCTGCAGGATGGCGGAAGAGGGGGCGCGTGTCCTCTCGACGTCCGATCACCGCGACAAGACGGTCTTGCGGCCCCCGCGCGGCGCGGAGCGGATCCTCAGCATGGATATGGCGCTGGTCACGCCCGATAGCGTCGCGGAGGTGTTTGCGCGGGTCGATATGTGGCTCGGCCGGATAGATATCCTGGTGACCTGCGACGGGGGCGCGGTTTTGGGCCTGGCGTGGAGCGTTATCCGGGGCCGGCTGGCGCCCGGGGCGCAGATCATCCTCTCGGAAATCCGGCAGGCCTTGCCGACCCATCCGATGGGCGACGACCACCGGGGGCTGGCGGCGGCGGCCGACGCCGAACGCCTGCGCCGGCTCTTGCCCGGCTTGAACGACCTCGATGCAAAAGTGGCGCAGGTTGTGTGCGCGGTGAGCGGACACGGCGAAGAGGTCAAGCAAGCGGCCGCGGCGGAGATTGCCGAAGCGGCCGCCTATATCGCCAAGCGCCGGCACGTCGAGACTTTTGGCACGATACGGCTTGTCGTCCTGTAGCGGTCATGGCCCTCCGGCGAGGCCGGCCGAAGGTATCTCTTGTTACCGGTGTGACATAAAAAATTAAAACACGTCGCGCGCCGTCTGGTATATACCAATCGCGCGAGGTGTGGGGATCTCGCGACCGGGGACCGGGCTCATGGAGCCATATCGCAGACGCGTGCTGGGAGGCCTGGCGGCCTCAGTCGGGGTTTTGGCGTCGGGCGCGACAGCCGAGCCGAAATCCGTATTCTCGCTTCTGGTTGTTGGGGACTGGGGCCGTGACGGCGCCCACCATCAGCGCGATATCGCCCGCCAGATGGACCATGCCGCCGAAGACTTCGCCTGTGCGTGCGTCGTCTCCGTCGGTGATAATTTTTACGAGGACGGCGTGCGGACGGTGGACGATCCGAAGTGGCGCACCTCGTTCGAGGACGTCTATGACGGCCCCCACTTGCGGCAAATCCCGTGGTACGTGGCCCTGGGCAATCATGATTACGGCGGTGTGCCCCAGGCCCAGGTCGATTACTCGGCAACCAGCACACGCTGGAAAATGCCCGCCCGTTATTTCAAGGTCGCCGGCGCCGATATCGGCGCGGCGCAACTGGACCTGTTCGTCATCGACACCTGTCCGCTGATCGACGAGAACGCGACCGGCGGCAATGCTATGGCGGTCAATGTCAAGACGCAGGACGGCACCGCGCAACTGGCCTGGCTTGATCGCGAGCTTGGCGCGTCGCAGGCTCGGGTCAAGCTGGTTTTCGGGCATCATACCCTGTTTTCGGGCGGCAGCACGCACGGCGACACGCCGGACCTGATTACGCGCCTGCTGCCCATTTTGCAGAAGCATGCGGTGACCGCCTATGTGAACGGCCACGACCACGACCTGCAACACATCGTTCGTGACGGGCTCGATTTTGTCTGCACCGGCGCGGGCTCCGAGGTTCGCCCGGTCTCGCCGGTCGTCGGCACGCGGTTCTGCGCGGCGCGGTCGGGATTTTCCATTCTGTCGGTCGGTGACGGCGAGGTGCGGCTGGAATTTCGCGACTATACGGGCGCCAGCCTGTATCGCACGGCGATTGCAAAGGCCTGAGGCCTGGTGTGGTTATCCACAAAAATGCAACACACTTGCATTTGAATCTCACAAAATCTCACATTTTTTGCGGCGAATTACACATCTGTCACAAAGCCACGTTAACGCTGGCATCCGTGGCCGGCCGCGGGGGGCATCTTTCCGTGCATCGCGATCGCCCCGCACGCTGTTCATTCACGGAGAGATTTTATGAAAACGCTTATGACGGGCGCGGCTGCTGGCGCGCTCTTCTTTCTCGCCGCGCCTTCGTTCGCGCAAACGGCCGCCACTGCGCCTCAACCCGGCCAGGATCCGGCCAATGGCCAGGCCGCCAAGGACGCCGCGCCGACCGAGGTGGTGATCACCGGCTACCGCAAGTCGCTGGCCGATGCGCGCAAGATCAAGAAGGACTCGACGATCGAAAAGGACGCGATCGTCGCCGAGGACATGGCGAAGTTCCCGGAACTGAACCTGGCCGAATCCCTGCAACGCCTGCCGGGCGTTGAAATCACCCGTGAAGCGGGCGAGGGCCGGGAAATCGCCCTGCGCGGCCTGGGGCCTGATTTCGCCCGCGTGCAGCTGAACGGCATGGAAGTGCTGGGCAATGACGACTCCGCCATGGACAGCCGTGGCCAGCGAACGCGCGACCGTGCCTTCGACTTCAACATCTTCGCCTCGGAACTGTTCTCGAAGGTCGAGGTCGAAAAGACCTACCAGGCGTCGCAGACCGAAGGCGGCATGGCCGGCACGGTCGGCCTGTTCACCGGCAAGCCCTTCGACTACGCGGTCGGCAGCAAGGCTGCGATCACGGTCAAGGACGGCACCAACGAATATACCAAGGACAACCAGCCGCGCGTCGCCGCGCTCTATAGCTATAACTGGGACAACAAGTTCGGCGCCCTGGTTTCGGTCGCCTATAATCGGCGCGAGACCACCGAAGAAGGCCACGACAACTACAATTACGACGTGCTCAGCGCGTCGGACGCCCAGCAGCTGGTTGCCAACGGCCTGAACATCAGTCAGTTGACGTCCGCGCAACAGGCCAAGTTCATGGCCGGCGGCCTCTATATCCCCGACGGCAACCGTATCTCGTCCTTCGACTCCAAGCAGCAACGCCTCGGCATAACCACGGCGTTGCAATGGCGGCCGGAAGACAACATCCTGTTCACGCTCGACATCCTGCACGGCGAGTTCACCACGCACCGCGACGAGTATCACCTGGCCTCGCGGCCGCTCGCCTCGGGCACGGAATCCTGGGCGTTCGACACCGCGGCCGGCTCGCCGTGGCCTGCCATCTTCCAGTCGCCGTCGAGCATCACGAACCTCGTCGTCGACAAGAACAATTACGTCACCGACCTGGCCGTCACCAACTCGACCTTCGGCAGCGAGCACCGCCGCGAACTGAACGAAAATCGTTTCAACCAGTTCGCCCTGACCGGCAAATGGGACGTCAACGACAAGCTGACCTTCGACGGTCACGTCGGCTACGAGCGCTCGACCTACGACACCCCCTATGACGACAAGCTCTATATGCGCGCCAAGGGCAATATCGTCGCCGACTATGGCACCAACGGCCAATCGGTGTCGTTCTCCTATCCGAATTCGGACCTGACCAATCCGGCCAATTACGCGATGGACGACTTCTATTATCGCGCCTTCTACAACGAATCGGAACTGGGCGAGGCCGAGTTCAACGCCCGCTACACTCTGACCGACGTGTGGACGCTGAAGGCCGGCGTGGCCTATCACCACTTCCTGAACAGCGGCGCCAACTTCTACTATGACGGCAATGTCAACGGCACCAATGGCGAAACCCAGGGCACGTCGGTCGCCGATATCAGCTCGGTCTTCACCAACAGCTTCGGTTCCTGGCTGGTCGGCAATTTCGACGAGGCCTTCGCCAAGTACGACGAATACCACCGCCTCGGGCCAAAGCCCGACGGCGTCGGCGGCACCATCCAGGACATCGAGCAGGTCTATACCGTCACCGAAGGCACCGTGTCCGACTACCTGCAGGCGGATTGGGACAGCCAACTCTTCGGCAAGCGTTTCCGCGGCAATATCGGCCTGCGCGGCTACAGCACCGAGACCGACAGCAAGGGCTGGATCCAGGGCGACAACTACGCCTATCTGGGGACGGAGAACGTGAAGGGTCACTATTCGGGCGTATTGCCGGCGATGAACGCGGTGCTGGACCTGACGCCGGACGTGCTGCTGCGTTTTGCCGCCACCGAGAACCTGAACCGTCCGACGCTCAGCTCGCTGGCCGCGGAAGGTAGCGCGACCGAAGGCAACGACGGTTGCGACGTCCCCGCCTCCGGCCCCAACGACTGCAAGATCGAAGTGTCGCGCGGCAATCCGGACCTCAAGCCGTTCACCGACGATACGCTGGACTTCGCGCTGGAATACTATTTCGGCAAGGTCGGCTTCATGGGCGCCAGCGTGTTCCACAAGGCGATCAAGAACTACATCACGTCGGAAACCATCGGTGTCGACGGCACCGGCGGCCAACCCATCCTGTTCAGCCAGACCGGCGTTTCGCCGGGCGTGATCGCCGGCGCCACGGCCAATACCCAGGTCTACGATTTCACCATGTCGGTGAACGATCCGAAGACGCACAACCTGACCGGTGTCGAACTGGCGCTGCAAAGCCAGTTCTTCTTCCTGCCGGGCTTCTGGAAGAACTTCGGCGGGGTGCTGAACTACACCCATATCGACGCCGACCAGGCGCTTACCGGCATCTCGCCGACCAGCGCCAACGCCACGCTCTACTATGAAACCAGCCGCTGGGGCGCGCGCGTCTCGGCGAACTATCGCAGCCGCTACTTCACGAGCTATGACCCGACCAGCGTGATGAGCACCGGCACGCAAGGCTACCAGGCGACCACCTATGTCGACGCGGCGGCCTTCTACAACCTCTCGCCCAAGCTGCAGCTGACCTTCGATGCGATCAACCTGACCAACCAGAAGGATACGCAGTTCTGGGGTCAGCCGGAATATCTCTACAACCAGAACCAAAGCGGCACGACCTACATGGTCGGCATCGGCTACAAGTTCTAAGCCTATCGACGTCAATAAAACGGGCGCTTCTTCTCTGCTGGAGGAGAAGCGCCTTTTTCCGCATATTCAGACCCATGATCGTTTCCCACCGTCATCGTTTCATCTTCGCCGCGGTGCCCAAGACCGGTACCCATGCGGTGCGCCAGGCCCTGCGCGAGCAGCTCGGTGACGAGGACGTTGAGCAGGTCGGATTGTTCGCCAACAAGCGATTCCCGTGGGAAGGCCTGGCGGAGCTCGGTCATGGCCATCTGTCGCTGCAGCAGGTACGCCCCCATCTCGGCGAAGAGGCCTTCAGCGGCTATTTCAAGTTCGCCTTCGTGCGCAATCCCTTCGACCGGTTCGTTTCCTATTGCGCCTTCATGCTGCGCGGCGGCGACGTGTTCCAAAACCAGCCACGCGAGGCGATGCGCTATCTTCTTTTCAGCGGGTCACGGGACGAGCACATCCTGTTCCAGCCGCAATCCTCGGTGCTGGTCGGCGAAGACGGCAAGACCCTGCTGACCGACCAGATCGGCCGTGTCGAGGATATGCAGGCGTCGTACGATGCCATCTGCGCGCGCATCGGCATCGCCTCGCGCCCACTCGACCGGGTCAACGAGGGCAAGCGCGGCGATTATCGTTCCTATTACGACCAGGTATTGATCGACGGCGTCGCTAAGCGTTACGCTCAGGATCTCGAGCTTTTCGGCTATACTTTCGAAGGTCCGCGATGAACCTTGTCCCCTCCGCCAATCCGCGCAAGACCACGACGGTGCGCCCACTCGGCCCCGTCGACGTCGCGGCGCTGCAGGCCGCCGTGCTGGCCATTCCGGAAGCGGTCTGGGCGGCCGAGAACGGCGCCAAGCCGAACCGCTTCGAGGCTTTGGACGCGACGCGGCACATCGTTTTCCGCTTTATCGACACTCCCCTCGACTGGCGCGGCTCCCACGATCGTCCGGCCTGGCAGCCATGGCGCGCGCTTCTGGAACCGGTATTGGCGCAAGCCGTCCGCGGTTATGGTTACGCGCGCGGGGTTTTCCCACGGGTCATGCTGGCGAACATGCCGCCGGGCGGCGTGATCCATCCTCACATCGACGCCAATCCGGCGGCGAAGTGGCCGCACAAGATCCATTTGCCGCTGTCGACCAATCCGGGCGTCATCTCGTTCTTTGGGGGGAGCGAACACGGTTTCCCGGTGGGAGAGGCGGTCGAGGTCAATAATCTCGGTCCTCACTGGGTGCGCAACAACGGCGTAACCGACCGTATCCACCTGATTTTTGAATATTACGATGCCGACCAGCCGGACCCGGCTTGGTTGGAGCCGCTCCTGCTGGCCGGCACGGCGAAGTGAACGCCGAGGTAGGCACGCTCGACCGCGATGCCCTGCTGCGGCAGGCCATGGACCTGCGCGGGCGCGGGCGCGTGTCGGAGGCCCTGGCCGCGCTCAAGCGGCTGCAGTCGGTCTATCCCGGCTTCAGCCGCCTGTATCAGGAGCAAGGCCATTGTCAGATCCTGTCGGGGAACGGACCGGCGGCGATCGAGGCGCTGCAAGAGGCGGTGCGTCTCAACCCAAGTTTGCCGTCAAGCTGGGACATGTTGGAACAGCTTTATCGCCGGGTCGGTGACCCGGCCGGCATGGACGTGGCGATGCAAAATCTGGCCATGCTGAAGCAACTGCCGCAGGCGGTGGTGGTGGCCAGTTGCCTCGTTGCCGACGGTGACCTTGTCCCGGCGGAAGACGTCATCCGGGATTATCTGCGCAAGCACGGCGACAATGTCGGCGCCCTGCGCCTGCTGGCGCGCATCCGCACCGACCGCGGCGCGCCCGGCGAGGCCGAGGCGCTGCTGGCCTCGTTGCTTGCGCGCGCGCCGGACTATGATGAGGCGCGCCTCGACTACGCCCTGG
>OUWB011200478.1_pt1 | contig 12782 bp, 8 predicted proteins | sample 1779821 | NCBI WGS metagenome assembly OUWB01 (sample SAMEA3914806, study PRJEB12502) | metagenome | biome: forest; material: soil | place: Canada | collected 2011-08-03 | depth 0.1 m
CTTTCGGCTCGCGAAAGGACCGTAGCCAGCGAAACGCTTGTAGAGGCTTTCTTGACAGGTGGCACCATCGGCAAGAGTGCCTCGCTCGATCGTATTGAAACAGGTGTTCGCGTCACTTTGACGAAAGAGAAAATTCCTGTCGAGATAAAATGAGCGTGCAACAAAGAAATTCGGCATGGCAGCCGGCGCGCACACCCGGAGCCCAATGGGTTGCCGACCCCGAAAGAGCGTCCGTCAAACTGGCATTGCGCCGCCATGCGCCAAAGAAAGAGGTCGCCGAAGGTGCGCGGTCACCGGTGGTCGTCAAACGAGCGGGCTGACGTTCAATGCTTTGAGGTAGTTACGCCGACAGAAGATCCTCGATGCGAACCGGCAAATGGCGCACGCGCACGCCAGTGGCGTGGTAAGTCGCGTTGGTAATCGCTGCAGCGATGCCGGCGAGGCCGATCTCGCCAATGCCACGCACGCCCATGGCGTTGAGTTTGGTATCCGGATAGTCCAGAAACGTCACCTCCATTTCCGGTGGCATATCGGCGTGACTGGTCACGATGTAGTCGGCCAGGTTGCTGTTGACAGCCATGCCATTGCGGGCGTCGTACTGCGTCTCCTCGAAAAGCGCCATGCCCACGCCCATCACCAGCGCACCTTCGATTTGGTTTCTACCAGTGAGTGGATTGACGATGCGACCCGCATCAATGACCGTTACTACACGGCTGACACGCAGCCTCGCGATGTCTGGCTGCCACCGTACTTCAACAAAATGCGCGCCAAACGAGTGCGTGGAATAGCTCTTGTTCTTCTGGCCGAAGGTGCCTTCGGCCTTGCCGTGGCCTTCGACCCGCCCCATCCGCGCTTCTCGCAGCAGATCGGAAAAGTGGATCCCCGCCGATGCGTCCTGCGATTTGCGATGGACCATGCCCTGGCTAAAGGCAAGCTGATCGACGGTCGCGCCGGAGAACGAGGGAGCATCCTCCAGGGCGATGCGAATCAGTTGCTCACCCGCCTGCTCTATCGCCTGCACCAGCGCAGGCACCATGGAGCCGGTTGCCATGGAGCCGCCGGACCACGGCCCTGGTGGCAGCTGACTGTCGCCGATCGTCACCTTCACCTTGTCGACGTCGACGCCTGCTAGCCCGGCGGCCATTTGTGCGATGACGGTGTACGTTCCTGTGCCAATGTCCTGCGTCCCACTGGCGACGCGAACGGACCCATCGGCGAGCAGGGTCACCGCGGCTTGTGCGCTGAAGCGCTCGGCGATCCAGCTGCAGGCTGCCACGCCCCAACCGAGCACGGCGTCGCCTTCACGCATCGAGCCTACCGTCGGATTGCGACGCGACCACCCAAACGTTTCGGCGCCGCGGGTGAGGCATTCCTGGAGGTGACGCGATGAAAACGGAATGTTCTCCTTCTCGTCGATCTGTGGCTCGTTCTTGAGCCGCAACGCAACGGGGTCCATCTTCAGGGCAATCGCAAGCTCATCCATCGCCGATTCAAGCGCGTACAGGCCCGGCACCGCGCCGGGGCCGCGCATGGAGGTCGCGGGCCCCACGGAGTGTTCGGCATAGGTCCCGGTGACGCGCAGGTTCGGCGCGCTGTACAGGAAGCCAGTGGCCTCGCCGCAATCTTCCTTGTAGTCGGCCAACGGTGCGCGCTGATACACATAATCCTGTCGCAGGGACATCAGCTTGCCTGCTGCGTCGGCACCCAGGCGTATGCGCTGCTTTGTCGAAGGTCGGTGGCCAACGTTGTGGAACATCATCTGGCGATCGACCACAAGCTTCACCGGACGATGAAGATCGCGCGCTGCCGCGGCGGCAAGCAATGCCTGCGTCCATGGCCATAGCTTGCCGCCGAAACCTGACCCGAGATATTCGGTAATCACCCGCACGTGGTCCGTCGGAACGCCCAACATCTGCGCCATGACAGCCTGGAAATTCATCACGGCCTGGGTCGTTTCGTAGAGCGTGAAGCGCGTGCCATCCCACACCGCGACACTCGCATGCAATTCAATCGGATTATGCGTCTCGACCGGTGTGCCGTAGGTCTGGTCCACCGTGATGGCGGCCCGATCGTAAGCCTCGTCGGGGTTGCCGCGCTCCGTTTCGGTTTGCGCCGGCTTGTCCGTGGCCAGCTGTGGCGACACCGAGGGCGGTTGCTCGTTGGAATAGCGAACATTCACGGCGCGCGCCGCTGCTGTGGCCTGCTCAAAGGTATCGGCGACAACCAGCGCGACATACTGGCCGTAGTAGCGCACCTCGTCGTCGTCCAGCGGCGGCCTCGCTTCATCGATCTTGGCTTTGCTGGACTTCGACACACGGTAGAAAGTGCCGATGTTCTGCCTTGTATAGATCTTACGAACGCCAGGCATGCGCTGTGCCGCAGCTACATTGACGCTCTCTATATGCGCCCTGGCGACGGTGGCACACACGGGAACAGCGTAGACCATGTCGACGAAGGAAAAATCGGAGGCGTAACGCGCCGCGCCACTCACCTTCAGCGGCCCATCAATGCGGGGCGTTGCCTTGCCGATGACGGGCAGTTCCACGTAGTTGGTGCTCTCGCTCATGCTCGTCGCCTTCCGTCATGCGGTGGTCGATGCGTCGCCCAGTGCCTTGATAAGGCAGCGGCGCGCGAGTTCGATCTTGAATTGGTTACCCGGACGCGGGCGAGCATCGGCGAGAAAGACCTCCGCTGCCCGTTCGAACAAAGCCTCGCTGGGCGCGTTGCCGCGCAACACGTGCTCGGCCGCGGCCGAGCGCCATGGCCGCGTGCCGACGCCACCCATGGCTATGGCAACATCTTGTATATGCCCTCCGCTAACGGAGAGCATGATCGCGGCGGACGCAAGTGCGAACTCATAGGAAGCGCGGTCGCGCAGTTTCAGGTAAAGGGATCGGGCGCCCGGCGTGGCTCTGGGGAGATAAACCTGAGTGATCAGGTCTCCGGGACCCATTATGGTCTCGCGCTGCGGTGTATCGCCGGGCAACAGAAAGAACTCCGCCACTGGCACCTCGCGCAGGCCGTTCGGACCCTGGATCGAAATGACCGCGTCAAGCACCATCAGCGCTACGTTCATGTCCGACGGATTGGTCGCAATGCAGTGGTCGCTACCGCCGAGAATGGCAAGGTTTCGGTGGTAGCCGTCCATTGCTGCACAGCCGCTTCCGGGCGCGCGCTTATTGCATGCGCTATGGACATCGCGGAAATAGACGCACCGCGTGCGCTGGAGCAGGTTACCGCTGGTGGTTGCCATGTTGCGGATCTGGCCTGACGCCCCCGCGAGTATGGCCTGCGACAACACGGGGTAATTCGCACGAATGCCCGCATGGCTGGCAAGATCGGCGTTGCGGACCAGGGCGCCGATGGTGAATCCTCCATCCGCGCTGTTCTCGATACTGGACAAAGGCAGCCGGTTGATGTCGATGACATGGACCGGATGCTCGACATCCAGCTTCATCAGGTCGACCAGCGTCGTGCCTCCTGCCATAAAACGGATCTCGGCACCCTGTTGCGCGGTGGATGCACGTGCACCCCACGCTATCGCCTGGTCGACCGTTTTTGCTCGCGTATAAGTGAATGACTGCATGCGGATGGCCTACATGGATCGAGCCTGCTTGATCGCCGCCAGGATATTTTTGTACGCACCGCATCGGCAGATGTTGCCGCTCATTGCCTCGCGCAGGCTGGCGTCATCACCGGCCCAAGGCTCTTTCAACACCGCCACTGCCGACATGATCTGCCCGGAGGTGCAATAACCGCATTGGTAGCCGTCGTGATCGACGAATGCCTGTTGCATCGCATGAAGCGATCCTGGCTGGCCTAACCCCTCAATGGTGGTGACGGCGTCGCCTTCATGCATCACAGCCAAGCTTAGGCACGAGACCACACGCCTACCATTCACATGGACCGTACACGCACCACACTGACCGTGATCGCAGCCTTTCTTGGTTCCCGTCAATTGCAGATGATCGCGCAAGGCATCCAGCAACGAGGTCCGACTATCAACCGACACGGTCCGCTGCTGACCATTGACCGAGAACTTGACTCTCTCCCCGCCCCCTGCCTGCGTTCGCTCTGTGGACATCGATGAGGATAGCGCAGAGGCAGAAAGCCCGAAGGAAGCCAATCCAGTCGTTGCGCCGGCCACGCTGATCATTTGCAGAAAATTTCGCCGAGTGAACGAAATGCCAGCAAAGGGGTTGTTTTCGCGTTGAGCCATGATCGCCTCGCCTTTGCGGCCTGAGACTCATTGCATTCCAGAGTCCGTTAGCGCGACGTGCAGTGCCGGCGAAGGCGATGCATAGGAAGGGGATTCCGTTTGAGCGTGCGGTAGCTCTTCTCAAATCGCAACTACCACGGTAAAACCCAGCGCGCTTGTTCGAGGTTATCACCCTGAATTTTCACGCGTAGCTGATGACTGATGGCGCACTAAGAACACAGTCTGCATTTTATAGAAGCTTTCATGGCTAATGATCGCCCCAAATTGCCGTACGCCGGCATCGTTCTCACGGTTGAGGACGATGTCGAGTTGGCACAATCCGTTGGCTTGTTTCTCGAAAGTCGAGGTTACGAGGTGGACTATGCCCACGACGGCATCACGGGTTTGCGACTGGCCTCGAATCAGAAGTATGACGCGGTCATTCTGGACAGAGGACTACCGGGTCTGGACGGGTTAACCATTTGCCGTCGGCTGCGCACAGAGCATCAAAGCGGCGTAGCCATAGTGATGCTGACCGGTCATACCCACCTGGAGGACAAGCTCCAAGCTCTTGATAGCGGAGCCGACGACTACATCTGCAAGCCCTTCGACCTTCGTGAGCTTGCTGCGCGGCTCAGCGTTCTCATACGGCGGGACCGTGGAAAAACGGTTCAGAGCGTGCTGACTGTTGGGGACCTCACGTTCGACACAGGGACGCTCGAAGTCGCTCGCGATGGACAACCCGTCATGCTTGGGCCGGTGCCCTTGCGTATTCTTGAATTTCTGATGCGGGAGTCTCCCCGGGTTGTCTCAAGGGACCGAATCGAGCGATACGTTTGGGGCGAGTCGTTGCCCGACTCTGACACGTTACGATCGCATCTCTACATACTCAGGAAATTGATCGACAGGCCCTTCAAACATCCTTTGCTTCACACGTTGCCGCACGTTGGCTATCGGCTATCGGATCTGAGCCGACAGACAGCAACGACTTGATAATATGGGGCATCGCGAATTCGGGTCGCAACGAACGCAATCCATTCCTTGCCGGAATAGCAGGTCGGGCGGCTTTAGCCCACTACACGCAGAGGTCGTCTTGCGCAGCAGGTCTGCCACGCAGCCTCAACTTACTTACGGCATCTTCGGCCTTCTACAGCCATGAAACGGTATCGACGCGTCGCGTTAGTCGTCTTCATCATCGCTCTGCTGATTATTCTTGCAGTGGGCTGTTATCGCGCAGCCATGCACGAGGACAAACGTCCCGACACGGCCTCAGCCAAGCCTGCGAACGTAGCCGAGGAACTGAGCCCCCAGTCGCTTTGTTCATTTGCTCACGTCGCTGCCGCCAGGCTGGATATTTCCAGCCTAGGTGATCCATGGCCATGAAACCATTCAAGTGCTGTCTATGGCTCTGCCTATCGATTCTCAGCTCAGGCGGGTACGCACAGGATATTGCCCTGCAACATGCTCGCGTGATCGACGGCACCGGCGGCCCCGTTATGGAGCATGCCACGGTCCTTATTTCACGGGACCGCATTGCTGCAGTGGGACCGGACGGCCAGGTAAACGTGCCGCCCGACGCAAAGCTGATCGATCTCTCGGGCAAGACAGTGCTGCCCGGCCTGATCTCTGATCATTCACATCTGGGTTTGGTAAATGGCATCCGTACCGGAACGCAGGTCTACACCCGCGAAAATATGCTTCGGCAGCTGCAGCAGTACCAGCGCTACGGTGTGACCACCGTGTTCTCGATGGGGATGAATGGCCCGACCTATCTGGCGGTTCGAGAACAGGCTCACGCGGGCACGATACCGGGCGCCGATACGTTCGGCGCGGATCGCGGCTACGGTGTTCCCGATGGTGCGCCGCCGGTCGATGTTGCACCTGACCAGCTCTATCGTCCCACGACAGTGGCCGAAGCACGGCAGCAAGTGGAAGAGGCGGCGGCACGACACCCGGATTTGATCAAGCTGTGGGTAGACGATTTCCACGGCACGCTCAGGTCGAAGATGACGCCGGAGATGTATCGCGCCGTCATCGATGAGGCGCACAAGCGCGGCCTTCGCGTCGCCGCACACGTGTATTACCTCGCCGACGCCAAGCAATTGGTAGCCGACGGGGTGGACGTGCTCGCCCATGGTGTGCGCGACCAACCTGTGGACGATGCATTCATCGCCGCCATGAAATCCCATGGCGTCTGGTACATTCCAACGCTAACGCTGGACGAAGATTTTTACGTGTTCGCGCAGCATCCCGCGTGGATGGACACGACGTTCTTTCGCGAAGCGGTGCAACCAGCGCTGGCGGCACAATTCAATGATCCGGCCTGGCAGAAGAAAGCGCTTGAACCCAAGTCGCTCGCCACCAACGAAGCGTCGGTGAAAAACAACCTGGCCAACCTCAAGCGACTGAATGATGCCGGCGTCCTTATCGGCTTCGGCACAGATTCCGGAGCCTCGCCCGTGCGTATCCCTGGCTTCGCCGAGCATCGCGAATTGCAGCTGTATGTGCAGGCTGGCCTCACACCAGCCCAGGCCATCCACCTGGCAACGGGTAGCGCTGCGGCGCTGCTGAAACTCGACGATCGTGGCGTCATCCGCGCGGGCAAACGCGCTGACCTGCTGGTCGTCGAGGGAGATCCATCGCAAAACATCGCGGATATAGACCGCATCGAGGCCGTTTACCAGCGAGGACGCGAAGTGTCCGGCGCAGTCGATTCTTGGAGCGGCACGACAGCGGGCCGACACGTGCCTACTGTGAGTTATTCGGGCTATCCGTAGAAAATACAGGTGGCTGTCGGGGCGAGCCCACGCACCGACGACACTTGATAGGCGATGGCGTCAGCAACCCTTGGCTATGGATTGGCCAAACCACCGCAATGCCACCTGCCCCGCCTTATCAGGGTCAAAATCGTTCCCCCCGACCCAGGCGACAACGCCATCGGGACGTACGAGCAGTGCGCTCAGACCCAAGCGATCTTCTGCCTCACTTGCGACGTATGTGACTCGACTGTGCCAATGGCTCGCGAGCTCTCGCCATGGCGCATGCGGCTCAAAGTCCAACCACAGTCCACGCCCCTGGCCAAGCAGCTCACCAACCTTCATACCATTGGCCAGCGCGAAGTCCGGAACACTACGCCCCACCAGCGGATGGCTGTCATCAAGGTCGTAGCGAAGAGAAACGGCCCACACGCGTTCGGCGAAGTAGGTCGCGCCGTCGCGCGTCTCGATGAGGTCGCGAATGATGGCTTCGAGCGCCCGTGAGCTAGGGTTCGGGCGCATGAGCGCGACCTGAGCGCGCGACCAGTCGAGAACCTGCGCTCCCACGGGATGCCGTTCGTCCTGATAGCTGTCGAGCAGAGCCGCCGGCGCGTCGCCGCGACAGGTGGCTGCGATCTTCCATCCGAGATTCATCGCATCCCCGAGCCCAAGATTGAGCCCCTGCCCGCCCAGGGGCGAATGAATATGTGCGGCGTCGCCGGCAAGCAAGACTCGCCCGTTGCGATAGGCGGTTGCCTGATACGCACGGTCCGTCCAGGTGGTGGCCTGCCGCAACGCGGTCAAAGTCACATCCGTTCCGGAAACGCGGCGCAACACGGTCTGTACGTGATCGAGCGTTATCGGCTGGGCGCGATGGAAAGCGCCGCCGTCAAAATCGACCATCGCGACGGTTCCGGGCCGGGCGTAGGTGTACATACCGGCCGGCGTGTAGGTCCGGCCGGGTCGGAGCATATCCGGATCTGCCAGCTCGACGTCCACAGAGTAGCCAGTGAACTCCGGATCCGTACCGACGAAGTCGAAACCGCCGACCTTGCGTACCGTGCTGCGGCCGCCATCGCACCCGACAAGCCAGCGACTGCGAAAGATCTCGCCCCCGGCGCGGAGGATCACTTCGTCGTCCGTTTGCTCGAATCCCTCGACGGCAACACCGCGCCGAATCTCGGCTCCCGCAGTGCTTGCACGCGTCGCGAGAACGGTTTCGAGGGACTCCAGATCCACCATCAGACTGGTCCCCGCAGGACTCGCCAGGCGATAGGGCCAGCGGGAGGGGTCGACTTGGTCGTGGAAGAACTGGATGCCGGCGAAATGGCCCGCCGGGCGCCGGGCTTGCTGCATCCAGTGAGCCGCTGTCCGGGTGGCGCCTGAGGCGTCGTTCGCTCGCTGCGCCTCGGTAACGGCGTCCAGCAGTCCGCGTCGGTAGAAAGTTTCCAGCGTCGGTGCCGAAAGGCCGCGCATGCCAAAGGGAAGACGCTTTAAGGGCGAACGTGGATCCTCGGCTTGCTCCAACACCACGACCGATAGGCCGAAGAGTTTGAGTTCACAGGCGAGAAATAACCCGACGGGCCCCGCGCCGGCAATGACAACGTCAAAGGGTTTCGGATGAAGGCTATGCATGAAAGACTCCTGGGTCGATGTTCGACCGGAGCGTTCCTCGGGTTCGAGAACCTCACGGACGAATGATGGGACGCGGGTGGCGTCCGATATTCGTCGCGGGGATCTCAAGCGCGAAGCCAAAGACCAGAGCTTTCGTTACCGAAAGGACTTGGGCTTACCAAACCAAGTCTGCCTTTTCCGTTGCAAGGCACACCACTGGGCGGTCTAAGCTCCGGGCGTCGCAGCCCTCGGTATTCTGGCGGGCCATTTGAGGGCGCATCAGCTGGCAGCCACGGGCTACGAACTTGCCTGCGGAGAGCCCTGGGGTGAACAGCTTTGATTGCCAGTAGCTTTTGAAGATCAGCAACACATCATGCTGCCAGTGACCTAGATCAGCTGGCAGCTGATGAGTGAAAGAAGGTTCGAATTTACTTGTCTTCGGAGATGGTCAAGCCACCTATGCTTACTCCGAGTTCGATACCTTGGCCCGCGCCAGAGAGCGCCAGCGAGACCTTGCCCTTGGTGAGCACCTGTGCCGTACCGGACTTCACCGCGCCGGCACTGGCATCCGCCTGTCCGTAGGTGCCAAGCACATCACTGATCTTGTTGATATCGGAGAAATTTCCAACGCCGTTATCGATGCGCGACTTGCCGGCGGTAAGTCCTCCACCATTGCTCACGATTTTGACCTTCATGGTCTGGCCGTTAGCGCAGGTCACCACACCCGTGCCGCTCGTGTGTTTGTAGATTACCGACCAGCCCGACAGGCTGAATCGCATCTTGCATTCCAGGTCGGCTGCATGGGTCATCTGAGACAGGACTAGCGAACACAGCACAATGGACGTCTGAACGAGATGTCGTTTTTTCATGGGAAGACTCCCTGGCTGAGGGTGGTACTTCTAACTAACAATCGCCGCTTAAACGAGGTGACATGGCTTGCTGTGCGATGGGCGGCCCTGTCGGCTGCCATGAAGCACTCTCCGCCACTGGGCTCCGTGCGCGTGCAAGTATGCGCCCGTTACCATCGGAAGTGACGCTCTTGCCCATTGAATCAGTGGGAGCCATGGACGTGCCTGTCTTTCAGGCAAGGTGCACGACTTTGGATGGCGGGTCGACCGATAAATTACGCAGGAGGATTGCGTAAAACTACGAGGCTCCCCTAACGGGGGTCATCGTTGCGCGACCTCGGTGGGGATGGGTGCGGAAACGTGGGGTCGCGCAACGGCATACATCTGCCAGGCCATCTGCTTGAGCAACGCATTCGGGTCGTTGCCCTGCGCATACAGGTCCATATGCGCCTTGTTGGGAACAAACCGGATATCCGCGTGTGCATGTAGCTGGTCCAGCGTAGCCTTGAATTTATGCACGGCGCCATCGAGGTACCAGGTATCGTCGGTGCCCACGGCAATATGGATCTTGCCATCCAGACCGGCCTTCAACGCCGGCCAATGCAACCGCACATAGCGTGCGATGTCGTAATGTTCGATCCAGTAGTCGCGCACTTGCGGATCAACATCGCCCGTCATGCGGTCGAACAGCGGCATCGGCGTGCCGTCGACGCCACGTGGCGAAAATACCCATTCGTAGGACGACAACTGTCCGCCATAGGGGCCGAGCACGCGCTCCAGTCGCGCGGCGTTGGCGAACGAGCCTTGGGCGTGAAAATGCACGCGATCAATGGGCCATGCCGTGCCATCCGCGCGTCGATACAGATTGACCTTGGGCGCGTACAGGTCGACGCCGGAGAAGTCGTGAAAGTCCACCGGGTCCGGCGACGTCGACCAGGTACCGCCGAACATGGATGGGTAATGCGTCTGCAACCACAAGGTGGCCCAGCCACCAGAAGAATGCCCGGTAAGAAAACGCCCGCTGGCCTGGGCATCCATGCGGTAGCGCGTTTCCAGCCAGGGAATCAGTTCGCTGACCAACGCATGGCCCCACGGACCATTATTGACCGAGTCGGCGAACTCTTGAGTACCGGTGGGCGTGGATTGATCCAGAAACACCCAGATCATGGGCGGCATACTGCCGTTCTTCATCGCCATATGGACATTGACCACGTCGTCGACCAACGAATCTTCGTCGCCGCCGTAGCCGTGCGTGAAATACACCGTGGGAAAACGGTGCCGCGTATCGGCCCGATAGCCGGGCGGCAACAGCACCCATCCACGCATGGCGACGGGCCGCCCCCAAAACGTTGATAAGGCGGCACTCTGGTACGACAACTTGACGGTATCGGCGCGGGCTGCCGTCGCATCGGCTCGAACCTCGCGGCGCTCCCAGGGCAGCGACCACGGCTCAGGGTTCGAACGCACCGCAACCAGCCGGAGCACCGGCGGTGTGATGGCTGGCAAGGTGACGCTGACAACACCACTCATGAGATCGCCGGTGTCGCGGCCGCTGTAGTTGTAATTGTGGTCCTGGTCGAGCACTGCCTGCACGAGGTACTCACCCGGGGGCAAGTGCGAGAACCCAGTGGGAAACGCCAACGCGTCGGTGTCGATCTCCACGGTTTGACCCGGCGTCAGGCGCGCGATCTCCCTGGCGGCCACCGCGGCTTTGTTGGGGTGCCACGCATCGGCATCCACTTCGCTGACCACGCCATCCTTGGCCGTGGTGCGCGCTGGCGCCGCCAGCGTGGCAAACAGCAGCAGGCGACCCGATACGGGCTGCATGGCCGCACCATCGAGTTTGACAAGGAAGATAGGCGGCTTGTGTTCAGCCTGCCAGACCATCGCCAGTCTCACCGCAACGGCGGCAACCAGCACAACGAGCATTGCGACGATACCCGCCATAAACCAAAGATTGGGGCGCGAACCGTGGCGGTCGTTCCCTGGACTGCTCATCGGAGGCTCACCAGATGCAGTCCATCGCGCAGGGCCTGGAAGCCGGCGCCGGGAATACCGATCACTGAGAGCAGGCTGGCGGCAGGCAGCAGCGCCTTGAAAAGTTCCTGAAGCATGGCTCGGCTTAGGCGAAAGGACGGGAATATTCTTGCGCGCGCCCTGCCCGCCTCCTTTCCTGTTGCCACGCGCGGTTTTCAAAAAGAACGGCCGGCGCGCGGCAAAGCCACGCTGCCGCTCGATCACATGAAAGCTAGCGTGATTGAAACGCAGACATTCAGTGCTGGCCCGAGCTAAGCATCCGCCGCCCTACGCCGGGCAGTCTCACGGCTTCGCGTCGACGAACCTCAACACGACCTCTGCGAGTCGACGCGGCTCCTGATACATCAACGCGTGGCCTCCGCCGCCAACCACCTGCAGCGCGGCATGTGGAAGCAGGTCCGCGAGCACATAGGCATTGTGAGGAAGCAGTACCGCGTCCTGGTCCCCCACGACGACGAGTGCTCGGACGGCCGTATGGCCAATCGCAGTAGCCGCGCCATTATCGCGCCACCACGCGTCCATGGCCTGCGTCTGCGCATTCGCGACGCGAGCGTCCACCGCGACACGACCGTAATCGTCGGGCTGGAACATCTCCGCCCGGAAACAACGGATGGCACGGGCCGCGGCGTCTGGCGGAAACAACGTGTCCATGATGGACGTGAACGGCGACGCGCCTTCCCCCGACAGCACCGCGTTGACGGCCGATGACACGGGGGCGGCGCCGGAACCTGGCGGGGTCGTGCTCAGCAACACCATGGAACTCACCTGGTACGGATGATCAATGGCCAACTGCTGGGCCACCATGCCGCCCATCGACCATCCCACCACATCGACGCGCCCCAGATGCATGGCGTCGATGAAATCGCTGATGGAATCCGACATCCCTTCCATGGTTTCTGGCGGATGATCGGATCGCGATCGCCCCACTCCAGGGTTGTCCACCATGATGACGTCGCGATGGGCCGCAAGCGCGGCGATGAAGGTGCTATTCCATTCGGACACCGTCGCGCGATAACCCGTGATCAACAACAGGGGGCGCCCACTGCCAAATCGATAGTAGCCCATAGGTCCGACACGCGTGGCGACTACCTGTTGCTTCAGCGATGCGATGACGGATGGCGCTTCGGCGCAGGAAGATATTTGTTCGGGCGCGTAATCGGCGCTCCACGCCGGCACCATCGTCATTATCAGCAGCGCCACGGCCAGGACGCGTGCAGCGGCCCGTCGCCGCGTGCGAGTTACGGATACGAGAATGATGGATCGATGGCGCATGAAGGGAGATGCCCGCGTTTGTGAGACCGCGCGAATAGCGCCAGTGGGATGATCTCC
>OUWB010002327.1_pt2 | contig 12778 bp, 11 predicted proteins | sample 1779821 | NCBI WGS metagenome assembly OUWB01 (sample SAMEA3914806, study PRJEB12502) | metagenome | biome: forest; material: soil | place: Canada | collected 2011-08-03 | depth 0.1 m
GGGATTCACTGGAGACCATAAAAAAGGCCGCCAGTGGTGGCTGGCGGCCTGTTTGGGAATGGTGTCTTGTCGTTATGACAATCGCGACCAACCCTCCGCCAGCGGCATCGGATAGCCGTAAAACCAAAAATACTGGCGGGCGGTGAGAGTGGTCATGGTGGCTAGAGATAACACAGCTTTTTTGACCATGCAAAGGATGCAAATGAAACCAGTGACCGCGCCGGAGGCATGAGACCGGTCATCCAGAGCTATAAACTCAACGCATGCCTTCTCCCTGGAATCTTCTCGTCTTTCCCGCCCGCGAACCTATCCGCCGATGGGTGCTGAGCGCCTTTCCACGCGGCGGTGGCGGCCACGTCGATTACGATCATCCGCTGGGCGACCCCGGCCTGTTCGGCCCGCACAGCGCCACTTGGCGCGTGCATGCGGATTTTCCCGGCATGCTCGCAGGCGGCCTCGCGGCACTGATGCTGCAGACGTTGCATCCGCAGGCGCTTGCCGGCGTGTGGGATCACTCCAACTTTCGCGATGACTTGATCGGCCGGCTGCGCCGTACCACCTCGTTTGTCAGCGGCACCAGCTATGCGCCGAATGATCAGGCGCTTGCCTTGATCGAGCGCGTGAAAACCATTCATGCGCAAGTGCGCGGAACCACCGAAGATGCGCGCCCCTACAGTGCCGATGATCCGCATTTGCTGACCTGGGTGCACGTGACCGAGGCCTACAGTTTCCTGCAGGGCTATCGCCGCTACAGCCATATGCGCCTTCCAACCGGTGCTGCGGATCGCTATTACGATGAAGTACGACGCGTGGCTGAGGCACTGGGCGCACGCGAAGTGCCTGCGTCCGAAGCCCAGGTCAACGCGTATTTCCGGCAGGTTCGCCCCGATCTGCATTTCAGCGAGCGTTCGCGGGTGGTGCTCGACGTGCTCTCTCGCGTGCGGCTGCCGGTTCCGGTGGCGGGCTTGTCGCGCGACGTGTTCCTGCAGGCCGGCGCTGCGCTGTTGCCGGCCTGGGCCGAAACGCTGTTGGGGCGCTCGCCGCTGCAGCGCGCGCAAGCGGGGTTGGCGGCACGGGCGCTGTGGTCGGTGGCGCCGGTGTTTCGGCTGGCGTTGCATGACGGCATTGCGAGCCGCGCCTGTGCGCGGGTGGGCGTGGCGCCGGAATCGCTGCAGGATTGGGGCTAGGCCCATCGCGCACGGGGGCGTTCCTACAGATTGACACCTCACGCCGATCGGCTAACGTCGCCGGATCGGAACGTCAGGGGCCCAGGTTGGCGACGCTTATTCCATCCAGAAACAGCTGCCTGCCGGACATGACCGGCGGTGAGAAACGTCTTTCCGAGCGGCTCGAGCAGAAGCTCGAGGACGACTATCTGCTGTGGTACGACGTGCCCATCGGCCCGAAACAGCGTCGCCCCGATTTCGTGGTGTTCCATCCGCGTCGCGGCTTGCTGGTGCTGGAAGTGAAGGACTGGAAGCCCGGCGCCATCCAGCAGGCCGACCGCACGCTATTCACCCTGCTCACCGGCAGCAGCAGCGTGAAGGAGCACAACCCGCTGATGCAGGCGCGTGACTGCGCCACCGAGATCTACAAGGAACTGCAGCGCGACCCCGCATTGCGCTACCCACCCGGCCATCATTACGAGGGCAAGCTGCTCATGCCCTGGGGCTACGGCGTGGTGCTGGCCAACATCAGTCGCAAGCAGTTCGAGGCGGGCCAGCTCGACGCAGTGATTCCGGCGCACTTGGTGATCTGCCAGGACGAGATGTACGAATCGGTGGAAGCGGAAGCCTTGCAGGAACGCCTGTGGGCGATGTTCCCGCAGGTGTTTCCCACTGCGCTGACGCTGCCGCAGATCGATCGCGTGCGCTGGCACCTGTTCCCCGAGATTCGCGTGGAACCCGGCGAGGGACAGTTCGGCCTGTTTGCGTCCGGTGGGCGCAGCAGCGAAACCAGGGTGGAAATCCCCGACCTGATCAAGGTGATGGACGCGCAGCAGGAACTGCTGGCGCGCTCGCTGGGTGACGAGCACCGCATCATTCACGGCGTGGCCGGCTCGGGCAAGACGATGATTCTGGGTTTTCGCGCAATGCAGCTGGCGCGTTCGCTGAGCAAACCGATTCTGGTGCTTTGCTACAACAAGACATTGGCAGCACGCCTCGATCAATTGATGGGCGAGCGCGGCCTTAGCGACAAGGTGCAGGTATACAACTTCCACAAATGGTGCCGCAGCATGCTTACGGCCTACCACGTGCCCGTGCCGGAAGACGGCCCGCATTACGCCGATGAGCTGCCGCCAGCGGTGATCGCGGGCGTGGACAGCGGCCAGATTCCGCGTTTTCAGTACGGCGCGGTGCTGATCGATGAAGGCCACGATTTCGAGCCTGAATGGTACAAGCTCATCGTGCAGATGATCGATCCGAACACCAACTCGCTGTTGGTGTTGTACGACGACGCACAAAACATTTACGGCCAGGCCAACCGTAAGAAGATCAGCTGGAAAAGCCTGGGCGTGCAGGCACAGGGCCGCACCACCATTCTCAAGCTCAACTATCGCAACACGCTGGAAATTCTTTCCGTCGCGCGTGGCTTTGCCAATGAACTGCTGCTTGAGCGCAGCGAGGAAGATGACGGCATACCGCTGGTTGCGCCGGAAAGCGCCGGCCGGCGTGGTGCCCTGCCCGAATTGATCCGCGTGGAACGCATGGAGGATCAGCTGCCGGCCATCATCCAGCGACTGCGCGACGAACGCACCAGCGGCCGCCGTCTATCGGACATGGCAGTGATCTTTCGCAACGGCTGGGAAGGCGAAAAGCTGCACGAAGCCCTGCAGCGCGCGGACATTCCCAGCCAGCTGGCCGAAGGCAATGGCAACAGCTCGCTGTTCGTCGTCGACGACACCGTGAAGCTGATCACCATGCATTCCAGCAAGGGGCTGGAATTCCCGCTGGTGATCATTCCCGGTCTTGGTTCGCTGCCCAAGCCAGGCAAGGACGAAGCGGAAGAAGCGCGCTTACTCTACGTGGCCATGACGCGTGCCACCGAGCGGCTGGTGCTGATCCATCATGAGGATTCGATCTTCAGCCAGCGCATCCGCAACGCCATCAACGACGTGCAGGGGCAGCTGTCGGCCATCGCCTGAAATCTGGCCGCTGCAACCCCTTCCCGGTTCTGCTGACACAGCAGAGACTCCCTTGAACCCCACAGGTGTGTCGACCATGCGTGACCTGCTCGAAGCCAACGTGCTCGCTCCGCAAGTACTCGATTACGCGCTCGCCCTACCCGCGCGTTTTTATACCGATCCGCGCATGCCCGCACTGGACGCACGCTCGATTTTCGCAAGCAGCTGGCAGCTGGTTTGCCATGTGTCGCAGCTGCCCGACGCCGGCGACCATGTAGTGACGGAAATTGCCGGCCTGCCGCTGGTGGTGGTACGCGGCGAAGAAGGTGAGATCCGCGCCTTTCACAACGTGTGCCGCCATCGTGCCGGCCCCATCGCCAGCTGCGATGGTCGCGGCGCCAAGGCATTGCGTTGCCGCTATCACGGCTGGACCTACGGCCTCGACGGCGTGCTGCGAGGCGCGCCGGAAATGGGTCGCACGCCGGACTTCAATCCCGCCGATATCCGGCTGCCGGAAGTGCGTCTACAGGTGTGGCAAGGGTTGGTCTTTGTGGCCATCGATGAAGCGCCTGCGTTTGGCGCGGTGGTCGCTGGCATTGACGAACGGCTGGGGCACGATCGATCGCTCGACGGCTATGTGTTCCATCACCGCGCCAGCTATGACGTAGCCTGCAACTGGAAGGTGTACGTGGACAACTACCTGGAGGGTTACCACGTACCGCATATCCATCCGGGATTGAACAGCCTGCTCGACTACCGCAGCTACATCACCGAGACGGCCGACTGGTATTCGTTCCAGTTCAGTCCGCTGGAAAGCGTCAGCGATCTCTACGGCAGCGGCGAAGCGCTGTATTACTTCATTTACCCCAACACCATGCTCAACATTCTGCCCGGACGGCTACAGACCAATCGGGTGCTGCCGCTGGGCGTGGATCGCTGCCGCGTGGAATTCGATTTCTACTATGCGCCCGATGACGGCGTCGAAGCGCAGGCGCGACGCGCGCGGGATATCGAGTTCAGTGACGAAGTGCAGGACGAGGACGTCACCATTTGCCAGGACGTGCAACGCGGGCTTGCCTCGGGCTCCTATGAGGCTGGGCGACTCAACCCGCTGCGCGAAAACGCCGTGCATCACTTCCACGAACTGGTGCGTAACGCTTACCGCGACCAACTCGCCCAACTTGTTCGCTGAACGAAAGCCGTCCATACGTCGAACCTGCGCCAATCATTGACGGTGCCTTCGCACTAAGCGCAGTCTGATCAGGCAACCCTTTGGGAGATGTATCGATGAAGCGATTCTTCTGGTCTGTCCTGCTTTCGCTCGGCGTGGCTATGCCCGTATTTGCGCAAGGCATGAACGGCGTCGTGACATCCTACGTCGACCTGTATGCCGGGCCCGATGTGGGCTACCCGACCATTGCACAGCTGCCCGCCGGCACCAGCGTGGCCATTCAGGGCTGCACGCAAGGCTGGGGCTGGTGCGATGTAATCACCATGGGTACGCGCGGCTGGGTGGCCGGCACCTTCCTGCAATACACCTATCAGAGCCAGCCGGTGTACGTGTCGGACTATGGCGCGCGTATCGGCATTCCCATCGTCGCCTTCTCCATCGGCCTGTACTGGGACAACTACTATCGCAATCGGCCGTTCTATCGCAATCGCGATTACTGGTACGGCCGACCGTACGCGCCGAGGCCGCCGCCGCGTCCACCGGGTTATCGCCCCGGCTACCGGCCGCCGGCGCCGGGCTATCGGCCGCCGCCCAACAATGGCCATCGACCGCCCCCGCCCAACAATGGACACAATCCGGGTAATCGACCGCCGCCGAACCCGGGCACCCGTCCCCCGCCGAATCAGGGCAACCGCCCGCCGCCGAACCAGGGTGGCAACCGGCCACCCAACCCGGGCACCCGACCTCCTGGGCAAGGCAACAACCATCCGCCCGGCCAAGGCAACAACAGACCACCGAGCCAGGGCAATCACCCGCCAAGCCAAGGCAACGCCAGGCCGCCCAGTGGCGGGCAGCGGCCGCCAAGCCAGAGTGGCAATTCGCATGCGGCACCGAAGCCCCACCCGCCGCAGGGAAACAACAACGGCGGCAACAATCCCTGATCCGCGGGCATCAGCGGATCAGGGCCACCATCCGCGTCCGCTCAAGGCGTAACGGTCCGCCGCCCGCTCGAAGGGGTTGCGCACGCTGACTCCGCCGCAAAGCAGATACACCGGCAGAAACAGCGGGCCCAGCAGCATGTACTGGTAGACATGGGCGGCCTCGTGATCGGCCAACAGAATGGCGCTGTCGACGCCTCGCCCGGCGCGATGTGCGTAGGTCAGGCAGGGTGTCGCCAGCTCGTCCCCGGTGTAGATGATCACGTTGCCCAGGGTAAGCGCACCGCCCGTGCCCCAAGGCCACGGCCAGAGGCTGAACACCAAGGCATGCTCACGTACTCGCCATTGCGCGCGTGCACCGAGCGGCATGCCAGCCACGCCAAGCAGCAGGCCAAGCAAGGAATTGGGTAGCGTCCACAGCATGCCCAGGCCGAGCAACACCCTTCTTCCGATGGAGGGATGATCGCCATTCATGGCGTGCGTCCGGATTTACGAGCTGCAGGAAAGCATGGAACAACCGGCCTTCTGTCGCGCCCAGTCCGGACGCTTTTGCGCGTATCGCTCGTTGCCGGGCTGGTCATCGTACGGATGACGCATGATTTCGAGCAGTTCGTCGATGCCTGCATAGTCGCCCTGCATGGCCCGATCGATGGCTTCCTGTGCCAGATAATTGCGCAGCACGTAGCGTGGATTGGTTGCGTGCATGCGCGCGCGCCGCTGATTGGAAGACAGCGTATCGTCGCCCACGCGCGACGCATAACGCATCAGCCACTGATGAAGGGCGGGCTCGAAGGCCAACCGCTTCGACTCGTCATAGAACGCCGCATGGAACGGCAACAGTGATGGCTGGTTGAGATCAACATCGCCAAGCGCCCGGAAGAACAGCGTCATATCCACCTCCGCTTCCGTCAGCAGCTCATGCAGCGATTGCATCAGTGCCACATCGTCATCGCGGCACTCGGCAAGGCCGAGCTTGGCGGCGACGGAAGCCCGATCTGCGGCCGCATACGCCGCGGCATAGCGATCCAGCCCTGCCTGCAACGGCTCGACGCCGGCAAACAGCGGTGCCAGCGCCATCGCCAGTCGGCTCAAGTTCCACCACGCCACGTTTGGTTGCTGGCCAAAACGGTAACGGCGGCGCCCCGCGTCGGTGGTGTTGGGTGTCCATTCCGGGTCGAAGTTGTCGATCCAGCCATACGGGCCATAGTCGATGGTGAGACCGAGGATGGACATGTTGTCAGTGTTCATCACGCCATGCACGAAACCCACGCGCATCCAGTGCGCCACCATCACTGCGGTGCGCTCGCAGACCTGGCCAAACCATTCGGCGTAGAGCGATTCGCCGCTGCCCTGCAACTCCGGGAAATCCCGCGCAATGGTGAAGTCCACCAGTTGCCTGAGAAGCGCGAGATCACCGCGCGCTGCAGGCAATTCAAAATTGCCGAAGCGGATGAACGACGGCGCCACGCGACAAACGATAGCGCCGGGCTCTTCCTGCGGATGTCCGTCGTAGAACATATCGCGCACGACAGCATCACCCGTCACCACCAGGCTCAATGCCCGCGTCGTCGGCACACCAAGGTGATGCATCGCTTCGCTGCACAGAAATTCGCGGATGGACGACCGCAATACCGCGCGTCCGTCTGCGCCACGCGAATAAGGCGTGCGGCCAGCGCCCTTGAGCTGCAATTCCCAACGCTTGCCATCGGCACCGATGGCCTCGCCCAGGGATATGGCTCGACCATCCCCGAGCTGATCTGCCCATACCCCGAACTGATGCCCACCGTAATTGGCGGCGTAGGGTTGCATGCCTTCCAGCAAGCTGTTGCCGCCCAATACCTGAGCAAACTCAGCGCTACCCATATCCGCTTCGGTCAGGCCCAGCATGTGCGCCATCTCACGCGACCATGCGACCACGCGTGGTGCAGCCACCGGGGTCGGGGTCACTTGCGAGTACAACGCGCCGAGCACCTGTCGCGGCCGCTCGCCCTGTTCCGCGTCGCCCGGCAGGTCACGCACGAACGCGTTATCGAAACGTAGCTGTTGCATGCAAATGGGATCTCAAGCTGGTGATTTCGTTACATCTGGTGGTAACGCAAAGTGGCACAAGGTGCCGCGATAAATCGCGCTGTAACTCCTTGTTTAACTTTGTGAAGGTGTTTTCTGGCTTACCACAACCTTACGCTGGAATTCAGTGACCATTGGCATTTGTGTATCGCACGTGAAGCTGTTTAAAGTCACTCAAACGGCTGCGCAGGGGTAGCCGGGAGACCATACATGCAGATGCTTCTTGCCCGTTCCGCCATTGAGCGCGGAATGCAGCTAGTAGCAGGGATGCTCACCCAACGGGGTATGCAGGACGCTCCCAACAACGACCCTGATCACCACAGTTTTCAACTGGTGACCTGGCAGCCTGGCGCGCATTCGCGACGGGAAGATGAACTTGCGCGTCGTCGCGAACGTACGTTCGGCTAACTCCAGCACAATCGCGCATACATCAACGCGGGCCAGCGAAAATCTGCGCCACATCGTCCGCTTGCAACGCGCGCCATTGGCCAGGCGCGAGATCGTCCAATCCCAGTCCGCCGACGGAAATGCGCGTGAGTGCGTCCACGTGGTTGCCCACGGCGGCGAACATGCGCCGCACCTGGTGATACCGCCCCTCGGTCAGCGTCAAGCGCGCGAGACGCGGCCCGAGAACTTCCAGCGCGGCAGGCTCCAAGGGGTCTTTTTCCGACTCGAGCATCATCGTGCCGCTGGCGAACAGTTCGCCTTCGTCACCGCGCAGATCCTGCGCGAGCGTGGCTTCGTACACCTTGGCCACTTGCGCGCGTGGCGAAATGATCCGATGCAATAGCGCACCATCATCAGTGAACAGCAACAGGCCGGAGGTATCGCGATCGAGCCGTCCCACGGTGGAAAGTGCCGGATCGCGCACGCGATAGCGCGGCGGCAGCAGGTCGTACACCACGCGTCCCTGGTCCTTGCGCGAACAGGTGGCGCCTAGCGGCTTGTTCATCATCAACGCCAAGCCGGCGGGCGGATCGAGCGGCTCGTCATCGACGAGGATGTTCTCGTGCGGCACCTTGTCGTCGGCGTAGAGCACTTCGCCATCAAGATCAGTGATGCGACCTTCGCGGAACATCAGCGCCACGTCTTTGCGGCTACCGTAGCCGAGATTGGCAATCAGCTTGACCAGCTTCATGCGCGCACTCCATGGGCCTCGATCACTTTGAAACCATCCTGCGTAACCACGTTGCGTACCTCGTTGAATCGTGCGGCCAGCGTGGCCTCATAGGGCAAATGGCGATTGGCCACCAACCAGAAACGCCCATGCGGAAGCAGTGCATCGGCAGCAGTGTCGATAAAGGCGCGGCCCAGCTCGGGCAAGTCGGCGCGCCCCTGGTGGAACGGCGGATTGCTGATGATGACGTCGTACCGGTGGGGCAAGCCCTGCGTGACATCGTGCCAGTGCAACGACAACGCCACCGACCGGTCGGCATCGCGCTGTGCCTGCTCCAGGTTCATTCGCGCGGGTTCCAGCGCCCGAGCTTCCGCTTCGTATAGATCGACCGCGGTGACGCCAGCGCAGCGCGCCAACAAGCGCGAGGAAAGATAGCCATAGCCGGCGCCGAGATCGGCCACGCGCCCGGCAAGGTCGGTCGGAAGGTGCTCGGCCAGCAGGGCCGATGCGGTGTCTACCCGATCCCATGCGAACAGGCCAGGTCGGCTCATATAGCCGGCCGCGTTGTGCCGTGGAACCTCAAGCGCGAGCCATTCGTCGAGCAAGGCGCGATCCACGCCGTCACCCAGTGGCTGGGTCCAGAACACCCGGCATTTGTGCTTGGAAAGCTGACGCAACGGCCCCGCCAGGCGCGACAGATCCGCCTCGCCGGATTTGGCCCCTTCCGCGTTGGATATCGCGGCCAATACCACGCCCCCCGGCATGGCACGACTTACCGCCTGTGCGAACAGCGCACGCGCCTCATCGCGCTGACGCGGTGGCAGCACCAATACCAGGGGATAACGATCATCGGCACCCCGTTCGGCGAGCCGCAACCGGCTGCGTTCCAGTGCGTCGGCAAATGGCCTGAAGCTTTGTTCGAAGACCCAGCCGGGCCGCGCCATTTCGCGCATGCGAAAGCCATCCCGCGCGCGCAGGAACAACGCGCTCCCGTCCGCAGGCAGACTCAGCTGGCCTGTATCGAAAGGTACGAAGAGGGCTTCCAGCGCCGCATCGGAGGCAGCGGCGGGTAATACGGCAGCCATCACACCAGGAGCATCCGTTTCATTGGGAGGCGCACATTTTACCTGCCCTGTTGCGGAAAGCGCCTTTAATCTGGCGCCAGCAGCTCGCGCTCGCTACGGAAATGGCGCCAGTTACCGCTCAGCGGGTCGACAAAGGTCAGCATTTGGGCCAACAACTGCAAAGGATGCGCATGATCGTCGCCGGCCTGTTCGGTCAGCGTCGGGTAAAACGGGTCATGCAGAATGGGGGCGCCCAGCCCCGCCATGTGCACCCGCAACTGATGCTTGCGGCCGGTGATCGGACGCAGTTCGTAACGCCAGTGGCGCCCGGCCCGTTCGAGCACATCGATGTGCGTCTCGCTGTTGGCGGGCCCGTCTTCCTCCTGCATGCGGAAGAACGGTTCGCCAGCAACGATGCGTGAGCGTCGAACCAGGGGGAAATCCAGGCTTGGCAACGCGGGCGCCCACGCCTCGTAGGTCTTGTCGATCAAGCGCTCGCGAAACAGCGCCTGGTAAGCGGCACGGCTGGCCGGGTTGGCAGAAAACAGCACCAGCCCGGCGGTATGCCGGTCGATGCGATGCAACGGCACCAGTTCGGGGTTGTCCAGCGTGCGAACCAGCCGCGCCAGCACCGTTTCCTGCACGAAGCCGCCTGCGGGCGTCACCGGAAGAAAATGCGGCTTGTCCACCACCACCAGGTGCGCGTCGACGTGCAGCAGTGTTTCGCGGAACGGGATGGGTGCTTCGTCTGCCACCTCGCGGAAATAACGCACGCACAGCCCCACCCGGTACGGCGCATCCACCGCCAAGGGCTGGCCCGCCTCGTCCTGCACCCGACCTCGCACAAACCGGTCCTGCCACTGCGCGCGGTCGATCTGCGGAAACTGCGCGCACAGCCCATCGAGCACCGTGGCCCAGGGGCCGGGCGGCAACTGCAGGGTGCTGGCGCCAAGGGGGCGGGACATGCGCGGCTCCACGGGAAGAGCCCGTAGCTTAGAGCCAGTCCACGGCCTGTGTGCCACCCATATTTTCGGACTCGAAACCTTCGCTACACTCCTGTTGGGAACGGGCGCATGCCCGGGGATGGACGCCACCTGGGCGGCCAGGACATTCAGCAGGGACAAGACATGCAACAGTGGGCGGAACGCGATCGGCCTGAGCGGTTTTCGGCACATCCAGCACGTCGGCGCATGACCGCGTGGCTGGCATGGATAGTTCTTGCCATCACGCCGGCGCTGCACGCTGCGACGCTCGATCCGGCAGTGCTGCCCAAGGTGCAGGCAGCCACCTTCGAGGTGGTGATTCCCAAGCCGGTGAACGATCCGCTCAGCTATGAGAAGCCGCTGCCGCTGGATCAGCTGCCGTTTCAGATACGCAACGACAAGTACTACTCCGTCGGCACCGCCTTCGCGCTTGGCGAGAACCGCTATGTCACTGCCGGGCATGTACTGTCGATCGGCATCGACAGCCTGATGGGCGAGCCGGCCCTGCGCGATGCGGCCGGGCATGTCTATGCTATCGGCAAAATCACGCGCTACTCGCTGCAACAGGATTTCGTGGAGTTCACGCTCAAGGACCCGCCCAAGGTCGCGCCACTCGATGTGGATACCCAGCCCACCATGAACGACGTGGTTTACGCGGTGGGCAATGCACTGGGCACCGGCATCGTGATCCGCGACGGCCTGTACACCTCGCAAACACCCGAAGAAGAGAACGGCCGCTGGAAATGGATGCGCTTCTCCGCAGCTGCTTCGCCGGGCAACAGTGGCGGCCCGCTGCTGGACAAGGACGGCAAGCTCATCGGCGTGGTGCTGATGAAGTCACCCGACGAGAACCTCAACTATGCCCTGCCCATCGACATGGTGCTCAAGGCACCTGCCAACGTCGCTGATATCGACACGCGCGGGCTCTATCAACTGGACGTGATCGATAGCAAGCACTCCAGCAATTTCAAGGCGCAGTTCCCGTTGCCCAAGAGCTTTGCCGACTTCAGCGCGACTTTCCAGAAGTTCTACAACGCCAACGTCGACCAGCAATTGCATGATCTGTTGGCGGAAAACGTAGACACCATGTTTCCCAAGGGCACCGGTGCCAGCCGCATGCTGCACGGCGGCTCCAACCTCAACGCCTTCCCCACCCTGCTTCACCGCAACAGCAGTGGTACCTGGGTCGCCTCTGGCACCAGCGAAAGCAAAGGCACCCTGTCGCACAACGGCTATGTATCCAAAGCGGTGGTGGGCAGCCAACTGATGTTCCACCTGCGCAAGCCCGATGATGTGAGCGCACGCCAACTCTACGGCGACTCGAAACTGTTCATGGACCTGCTGCTGCAGGGCGCGCCGTTGCAACGGCGCGTTGGTTCCGAACAAATCAAGGTGACCTCGCTGGGCAAGGCGACCGAAGAGCACATGTTCACCGACGCCTACCAGCGGCGCTGGCAGATACGCGTGTGGCCCATGGCGTACGACAACTCCGTACTCATCGGCTTCCTGCTGCCAGTGCCCGATGGCTACGCCGCGATGTTCCGCGTCTCGCCGGCCAAGAACGAGCACGAGGAAACCGGCGATCTCAAGGCACTCACCAATTTCGTCTACGTCGCCTACAGCGGCACGCTGGCGCAATGGAAGGATTATCTCGCCAATACCGACCTTCTCCCCTCCGTACTCGCGGACATCGCCATCCGCTTCAATTACGGCAGTGATTTCCATTACCAGTCGAAGCGGCTGACGTTCGGCTACACGCCGGAGTTGCAGAAGATCGATCAGGACAGCGAGTTGGTACTGGGCATGTCCTACTTCGAGGATCACGGCAAGATCGTGTGGGATGTCTCCAACGTCGTGGTGAAGTCCAACATCGACAACGCCGAAAAGATCAGCGTCAACCGTCACACCGCTCCGTCCGATGACCTGGACGACAGCTATCGCAACTCCTGGGGAAAGATCGTTCACCGCGATCATCCGGATGACGGTGTTCCCTACAACGAAAACGACATGACCTTGATCGGGACGGTGGGCGGCACGCAGGTCTCCGCCGAGACCAAGCCGGAAGTGCTGTACACGGCGTTCTATGGCGTGGACGGTCCGCGGCAGGAAGATGCCATGAAGGGGAAGCTCAATTTGTTGTTGCAGAAGTTGCAGGTGAATGAGCATTGATGGGGAGTGCGTGAGGCAGTGCTGCGCGCTTCGAGCCGGTATCGCTGCGTAGGCAGAAAAGTGCTTCGCACAGTGGAGCTGGTCGTCCAGTGATTGTTCGTTCGGCTGTCGCGCTACGGCGGTCTGGCTCGCCTGCGGCGGGCTT